>ERZ809146.423-NODE-423-length-22463-cov-7.814040_pt1 | contig 22463 bp, 16 predicted proteins | sample MGYA00520794_ERZ809146 | MGnify/ENA primary metagenome ERZ809146 (study PRJEB31570, sample SAMEA3212995) | Homo sapiens | biome: human-gut; feature: human gut; material: fecal | place: Sweden | collected 2011 ... | reverse complement strand
CTAGGGACTTTCACCCATTAGATTACACCCATGCCGGGCGCACCCCCCTTTGGTGCTGGCGCACCACCTTTCCCCCGGAGGGGGGACTTTGCTCTCCACTCAGCCCACACTGCTTCTTACGTTACTCTATGCATAACGCCGCTAACATCTCCCCCTCCGGGGGAGATGTCGCCGAAGGCGACAGAAGGGGTGCATTTCCCTCGCCCGTCAGGGAGGTTGTATGGTTTTAGCCGCCGCAAAGCGGCATTTTTACTGGCGCCGTAGGCGCCTACCAAACTCCTCACGGCCGGAGGCCGTGTCAAACTTCGCGCCCTTTGGGCGGCTCCCCTTCCACCACTAACGTGGTCCCCCCTCCCCCATAGATGGGGGAGGCAAGTTACAAGGAAGGGCGCGTCAACCATTTACTAGCGTCCTGCCGCTATCTCTTCCGCCAATTTCTCCACTGCCAGGGAGAAGGGGTTGTCCGGCATCTGGTCTATGAGGAGCCGTCCGTTATCGGCAGCCGACGATACGGCCAGGTATTCATTAGGAAGGATATGGGCCACAGGGAAGCCCAGGGCCTGGGAGAAGACTGCTTTTTCTTCTTCTGTACAGGGGGACACGCGGGTGAAGACGGGGCGGACTCTTGCTTTGTAGTCGTCCCAGCTGCGGAAGATTTCAAGGGCACGTTTCATGTGTTCCACTTCGTAGCCGCCGTTCACCATGGCCATAATGGCGGTCTTGTCGGAGAGTTCGCAGGCCGTGCAGGACACGTCGGAGAAGCCGGAGGAGAGGTCAAGGAGGACGTAGCGGAAAATGCTTCTTGCCATTTTGATAAGGCTGGTCATGCCTTCCATAGTCACCGTTTCAGCCAGATCCGGCTTGGAGGCGCCGCAGAGGATGGACAGGTTGTCATTTACCGGCACGAAGTAGGATTTCAGTGTCACCGGGGAAAGGAAGGAAATATCTCTCACCGCTTCCACGATGGTGCTCTGGGGGGTGAGATTGAAGAAAACGGACATATCGCCGAACTGGAGGTCTCCGTCGATAATGGCTACGGACTCTCCTGTTTTCCTTGCCAGGGCGGAGCCCAGGTTGGAAATGAGGGTGGTTTTGCCGCTCTTCCCCTTGGGGCTGAAAAAGGCGATGACTTCCGAATGATGGGCGGAAGCGGAGTTGCTCAGATTCTGGATGGTTTCCCGCAGTTCTTCGCCGGTGAAAGGCTTAATCATGAACCCGCCGGCGCCGGAACGCATGAGGCGGGACTGGGCTTCGGAGTCCCATTTCCTGCTCATGCCGATGATGGCAGTATGGGGATAGGATTTCTTCAAATCCGGCAGAAGGGCACCGTTTCTTTCGTTATCGATGTCCAGAAGGATGAGCTCCGGCTTGAAGGCCTGCATCTGCCCCAGAGCATCGCCGGCGCTCCGGTAGCGGGCGCTGAGGTCGAAGCCCGGTGTATTCTTAATGACGCTGGAAAGTCTTTCCAGCATGACCTGGTTTTCTTCAATAAGGACGGTTCTATATGCCAAAATCCTTCACCTCCCTCAGGAAAACAGACGGGAAAGCCAGCCGCCGCGGTCGTCCGTTTTTTCCTCTTTCCGGCCTGTGTCCGGGCGGACATAACCGTCTACGATGGAAATGAGCTCCTTCGCCAGAGGCGTATGCCGGGCCTCCAGCACAAAGGGCACGCCGCTTTGGATAGAATTCTGGGCGGTCTGGAAATCATTGGGAAGGACGAAATCGAAGTGCTTGCCCAGGATGGCCTCCACGTCCTCCACATCGATACGGGTTTTCGCGTTGCTGCGGTTCAGGAGGTACCGGATCTTGCTGTCGTCGTACCCCAGCTCCTTCAGCGTATCACTGCCCCGTTTCATGTTCTTGATGGTGGGGATGAAATCCACGATGCCTACGAAATTGATGAGGGTGGAAAGATCCATCATGGACAGATTCAGGGCGCTGAAAGTGGAAGTGGTGTCGATAATCACGTAATCATACTCCAGCTGCAGCTGCTGCACCAGGGAGCGGATAATACCGTTATCCATATTGTAGGCCTCCTCCATGAGCTTCGGATTCGTCAGCACATCAAAGGACACCCCATGGGCGGTATACTTCGTCAGATACTCCACCACCACCGTATCCCGGGGATTCGCCTTCATAGCCCGCTGGGCATCGGCAATGGTCTTCTTCGGATGGAGCTTCAGGTAGTAGCAGATGTCCCCAAACTGCAGATCCAGATCCACCAGACAAACCCGAAGCCCCTGCTTCGCCAGCTCCGCCGCAATATTAATGGCAATCAGCGACTTCCCCACAGCATAAGCCGTACTGAAAACAGTAAATATAGTCCCTTTCCTGCCTTCCATGTGATGCCTCCATTTGCGTCAAATCTATAAACAACATTGTGTATCATAAGTGCGTAAGGGGGCAAAAAGGTTGTGTGACACCTCGTTCCTCGGTGTCAGGGTTGTGTAGAAGGGGGCATAAAATTATCCATATCCCCATATTCCTCCACTTCTTCCCTTGCAGCTGTAGACTTTTCGCCCATTTTATCTTCTAAAGAAGCTATCAGCTTTTTCAACAGCCAAATCACTTTTTTCACATGATAAATAATGTGATTTGCTGTTTCTTCAGATATAAAACGCCTGCGTGCACAAATAATCAACTGGGTTTCCACCTCATATGCTGACCCCTTGGCATTATATAGAAAATGAATGTAATCTTTTAGAGTACCTCGTCCTGCTCCCTCCGCTATATTTGATGCTATGGAAACAACAGCACGCCTAAGTTGATTGGAAAGAGCAAAAGTTTCGTAATCAGGAAGCCCCATGGCTACATCATAAACGTCATCTATCAAAGCCAAGGTTTCCTGCCATACAAGCAGCTTCTTATAGTTGCTCATAAGTCAATAGCCCTCCAGATGATTTATAACTTGCGGCGAAGCCGCACCCCTTTTATCGAGCTGCTGCCGCAACCAAAGTACTCCGCTATCTCAAAGTGCAAAAATTATATTTTGCGGCGCTTCTTTACTTGTGCGCCGCCACCTTCACCTTGAGCGCAAGCGAACACAACCCTTTTACACAACCCGCCGCGCTAGCGGCCATAACCTGCGGCGAAGCCGCGCCCCCTTTTATTTAGAATACCCATCCATCACGGCCTTCACCCGTTCGCGGATATCTTTCTTTTCTTTATCCGCGGCGGTGGTGTCTATGGGGCGCTCGACTTTCGCACGCTTAACCACCGGCACTTTTTCTGCTCCTTCAGGGACGGGGGTCTTTTCTACTCCTACCACCTGCAGTTTATCTTTCTCTCTGGCGTAGTCTTCTTCTGTCATGGGGACGTAGACGGTTTCGCCTTTTTCGTCAGTGGTGCGAAGGACGTGGGAGGGGGCCTCTTGTTTTGGCTTTTCTTCCAGAATCACCGTATCTCCATTGTCTTCACCCGGTTTATCTCCAAAGATGTCGGTTTCTTCCTGTACGGTTCCCGGTTTGACGGGGGTGTTTACGTTCACCCTTTCCGCATTGCGGAGGTTCCGTTCGTTGGTTTCGTAGGCACCTTTCATGCGCTGGCTCATGGAAACCGGAGTTTCATCGGACACCAGGGTGGGGGTGATGAGGATGAGGAGTTCCCGGTTGTCCCTTGTTTTCTGGGTATGGCGGAAGAACTGGCCGATAATGGGAATATCGCCCAGGAGGGGAATCTTTGTCACCGTCTTGCCGTCCTGGGAGTTCAGGAGACCGCCGATGGCCATGGTCATGCCGGAGCGTACGTTGATAACGGCGTCAGCCTCGCGGGAGGCGATGGCGGGAATGGAAAAATCATTTTCCGTCACGCTGTGGCCGTAATCCAGGGTAGACACTTCCGCGTGTACCTTGGAAGTAATCTTGTTTTCCGCATCCACCACCGGTTCTATGTTGAGACGGATACCGTATTCCCGCCAGTCGATGGCGATCTGGCCGTCACCGGCAGAGGTAGGAATGGGGATACGACCGCCGATGAGGATGTTTGCTTTCTGACCGCTCATGGTGGTAATGGAAGGGCGGGACAGAATCCTTGCCTTTCCTTCTGTCACCAGTGCCTGCAGGGATGCATTCATATTGGAAAAATGGCTTCCCAGCCAACCGAAGCTGCCACGGCTGTTCTTAAAGTTTTCTCCTACGTAAAAGAGTCCGGACGAACCGCGGGTAAGGTCATCATCGGAACTGCTGCCGGCGCTGCTGCTGCTGCCAATGGTAGGGGACCAGTACTGGATGCCCAGATTTCTTTCGGCAGACGTATTGATTTCAATAATCTGCGCTTCCAGCCGAACCTGGCTGGGGTTTGTCATGTCCAAAAGGTCGATGATATTGGAGTCTGCAGCCGCTCCCTGGCCTTCACCATTAGCGGTGGCTGAAGAGGCATTGCCTCCGCCGCTCCCCAGGTAGAGTTGAGCCACCTTGACAGCGGAATCGTGCTCATACTGGTTCCTCACCTTGCCCCGGAGTAGGACCTTACCGTTCATCATCTGTACCTTCACGCCGGGATAGCCGATGGCCTTCTGGATTGCCTTTTCCGTGCCTTCATCGTCGCCGGAAACGTACACATTGTATTCCTGACGGCCGTTATTAGACCACACCAGAAGGGAGGTAGAGCCTGCCTTCTTCCCTACCACCAGATAATCATTGTTGGAAAGGAGACGGATGTCCGCAATATCCGGATTTCCCACAGCCAGTCTGGTAATGCCGGAGTCTTCCATATACCGGGATCCGTTCACTGACACATTGAGGATATCGGCGGCAAAGACGTTTCCTGCCGCACCAATCATGGCCGCCGTTACCAGGAGGCCCAAACGTTTTAACTGTTTATTCATCATCACTGCCCCCTGCTTACATTAGTACCACGAATCACTTCAATACCGGAAAAGCCGCTGGACCCGCCGCCGGAGGAAATGGAAACCGCCGGAGCCTGTGCCTGCGGCGCATACATCGGCTGAGGCGCAGCCTGCTGTACCGGCTTAGGTGCTTCCGCCTTAGGAAGGGGAATGACATAGTAACCTACGTAATGATCCCCGTCATCATTCGTCGGACGGAGCAGCATCTGCAGCTGGCCGATCTGGGTGGAAGCGATGAGCTTAGCCGCATCGTAGGGTGTCAGAGCCACCGTCACCACCGACGGCGTGCCGATGGATGCGGTGCTGGAAGAGGTCTGCCTCGGCGCACTGCCATCGGGCAGGTTCTTGCCGTCTTTGTCTGTTTTCTGGGGCTGCGGCTGTGGCTGGCCGCTGCTCTTATTCACCGCCAGAATGAGCACATCCTTCAGAAGGATTTTGGACGTAATGCGGTCCATGCCCTCTCTGGAAGTAACCAGAAGGATATCCACCTTGTCTCCCGGTTTCGCAAAACCGGAAACGCCGGTGACGTCATTCACGGAGAAGGATACCGCTCTCATGCCTTCCGGAATGAGGCCCACAAAGCCGCCTGCTTTTTGGGACAGCTTCCTCGCCGTAATCACATCGCCGGAAAGGATGGTGGTGCCTGCCTTCTTCCCTACCACCGCATTCTTATCGGTGAGGGCACCGGTAGGAACCAGGTTGGACGATACGTCCACCGCCTTCACCATGTCTTCCGTAATCACCGTCTGGGGTTCGATGTCCCGGGACGCCTCGATTACCGGCACCATGGCCGCAGCCTGAGGCTGTGGTTCCTTTTTATCAGAGAATATAGACGACAGGATAAAATAAATAATCATGAATACAAGAATGGCCGCCAGGCCGCAAAGCAACAGCAGCTTTCTTGGAGACATACGCTCGATAGCGCCCGATAGCTTATCTGATAGTTTCAACTCCGCTCCCCCTTATACCAAAAAATGGGTGAATCAAAAAACGGCAGAATCTGAAATGTTTTCCTGCCCGATTCATGCTGTGCCATTCATCCCCGATTCCCCCATGTATGTGTTGTAAAATACATATATTTCTTGAAATTATTTTAGCATAACACAGAATCTACTGCTACTAATAAGGAAATGAAAAAAGAGATTATGGTTGTAAAACAGGCAAAAAGCGATATAAGATTTTTCTATAGGTAGTAATAGTCTTCTCTATTTCTCTTCTCCGTCCTCCCTGTAAATTCCCTTGATTCCATAATATCTGGCAAAAGCCACGTTCCGCCAGTGGTTTACATCCTTTTCCACAGGTACCGAAAAAGCATGCATACCTGTGAGCAGCACCCACTTTTTTAATACATCCGGTTTCTCCGGTAACTTCAGTACCAGATTTTTCCCCGAAAGGCTTTCTGCCTGATGCATAATTTCGCCCATGTACAGGCGCTGGTTATAATACAGCACTGCAGAAGTTGAAAAGGTAAAGCAGAAATATAAAACCCAAAGGAGTGACAATATTCTGCAATCCTTTACTCTGACTATATACATTCCGGACAGCCGGGTTACCCGTTGAATCAGCATGACTGCCGTTATTAAAAAAATGAGACTGGGAAAGGCAGCGCGGAAAGGAGACTCCGGCGAAAAGGGCATGATGAGATTAAAGAGAATACTCATAACTGCAAACCAGGAGGCAAGGCGAATATGCCTGCCATACTTCTTCATCTCCAGATACTTTCTTCTCCGATAGGCCATCCAAAGGTACATCCACAGAAAACTCTGCACCAAGAAGCAGAACCCCAGGGAACGCAGGTGGTTCATATCAAGAAACAGGAATTGGAATGTTTCTCCGCTTTCCTTCATACGTATTACGTTGCCCGGTGAAAACATCAGGAGTCCATACCCTATGGCCAATCCTGCCATTCCGGCCGCCATCCATGATTCCAGTTTCTTCCGTTTCCCGTAATGAACCAGATACAGCAGTCCACTAAGCCCTATCCAGCAGATGGTATTCTCATTGGAATCTCCTGCCAGGACGCCAAGGATAAACATGAGCAGGATAAAATAACCGGGTTTCCTGCTTTCTTCTTCCACAAAATACCTTTGGATATAGGGAAGCAGAAACAAAATCACTGCAAGCAGAGGAAAAAAGTAGTTACAGGCCCCGTCAATCCACACTATCGTACCGGCAAAGTTGGTATTAAACGACCAGAAGCATAAAAAGGTCATTAAAACATCAAAAGACCGAAGAGTTAATGTGATTCTTCCCTCATGGGCAATCCACTGGATGGAAAACAGCAACAGCACAATCCCTCCCGCCATGGCCAGATTAAACCAGGGCCTTCCTACCCAAAGAAAGAACATGGCCAGCATCTGGGCAATCACTCTTCCGCCCCAGGTCATATAGCATATAGTAGGAACAGCCGCTGTAAATAATATCGCTGATTCCCTGTATACGTCTGGCATCTTCAGACAGAGGCACATACATGGAATGACCTTCCCAAACAAAGGAATAGATATAATCATCACCCATAAACCGGAAAGCGAGACTCTCAAGTAGAAGCATGAATAAGAATATACACACCGCAGTAATGAATAATTCACGCCCATTTCTATTCATATGTCTAAGAACCATTTCCTCTCCTATCATAATATCCAGCGCTTTCCATGACTTATGACAGCCTTAACTATAAAAAGATAACGTACAGCACAGAATAAATAAGAAGTACGTGATGAGCCATTATGTGTAAAAAGGTTTGCAAAGATTACGAGCCCCATGGATTGCCTGCTTTTCCCAAGTCGTATGTCTGATTACAAAGTCAAAAGGAATCCTGCTAAAACCATATTCTTACTTTAAATTTTATAAATGATTCATCATTCTAAAAAATAGATGTATATATTATAATAGGTTTATAACTACTTTTCCAAAACAAAACAGGAAGGCTATTTCAATGACTAAAACTGCTGTAATTATCGGTGCCGGCCCTGCAGGGCTGACGGCAGCCTATGAACTTTTAAAACATACAGACATCCATCCCCTGATTCTGGAAAAAGACAGCATAGTAGGCGGTCTTTCCAGGACTGTCAATTTTTCCGGCAATCGCATGGATATTGGCGGCCATCGTTTCTTCACCAAAAGCCATGAAGTGCAGCATCTCTGGGATACCATTATGCCCAGGGCCTCGGCCCCTGCCATGGACGACCGCATCCTCCAGCGGGAATGTGAACTGGACCCTGCCGGAGTGGACCCTGAAAAAGAGGATGCTGTCTTCCTGAACCGCCAGCGGGTATCCCGTATCCTTTATCTTCATAAGTTTTTCGACTACCCCGTTTCTTTAAATCCCACCACCATAAATAATCTGGGCCTTTTCCGCATGACCGGCATGGGCTTCTCCTACCTCCATTCCTGCTTCCACAAAAGAAAGGAAGTGACCCTGGAAGACTTCATGATCAACCGTTTTGGGAAAAAGCTGTACCAGACCTTTTTCGAAGGCTACACGGAAAAGGTCTGGGGCAAATCACCGAAGAATCTCTCTGCCGACTGGGGCAGCCAGCGTATCAAGGGCATCTCCATCGGCGCCGTGCTGAAAGATTTCTTCCAGCGGGCCTTCCATCTGCAGCCTAAAGAAGTGCAGACTTCCCTCATTGAACGCTTTTCCTATCCCAAGTACGGTCCTGGTGAATTCTATGAATGCCTCCGGGATGAGGTGCTTCGTCTGGGCGGAGAAATTCGTATGAATGCGGAAACCATTGACTTCAAAGGAACCGATGATAAAAAACTCACCTACGTACTGTATAAAGACAGGGAAGGGAACATTCAGGAAATCAAGGCAGACTACGTCCTTTCCAGCATGCCTGTCAAAGACCTGGTACAGGCTCTGCCTGATGGCTGGATTCATAAAGAGGCAAAGCAGACTGCCGAAGAACTCCCCTATCGTGACTTCATGACCGCCGGCCTCTTAGTGGACCGTTTAGAGCTTAAAAATCACACTCACCATAAAACATTGAACCATATCATTCCGGACTGCTGGATTTACATTCAGGAGCCGGAGGTGAAAATCGGCCGCCTCCAGGTCTTTAACAACTGGTCTCCCTACCTGGTGAAGGACCCCCTTCACACCGTATGGATCGGCCTAGAATATTTCTGCCAGGAAGGAGACAGCCTCTGGTCTATGGACGATTCCGATTTCCTTGCCTTTGCGGAAAAGGAACTGCAGAAGATTCATGTCATCCGGCCAGGCGCCGTGAAGGAAGGTCATGTGGTACGGATGCAGAAAGCCTACCCTGCCTACTATGGCAGCTATAAAGAATTTCCACTTCTGCAGAAGGAGCTGGATACCATTCCCAACCTCTACTGCATCGGACGGAACGGCCAGCACCGCTATAACAACATGGACCATTCCATGCTTACCGCCATGGAAGCAGTGAAATTAATCAGGGAGAACCAAACTGACAAGACCTCTCTTTGGAAGGTAAATACAGAAAAAGATTATCAGGAAATCAATGCAGAGGAGGAGAAGAACAGTGAAAAGTAAGATTTCATCCATTCTCTTTATCCTTCTCATTGCTTCTATTCTTCTCCTGTTTACTACCCGTTTTGACAATGACGGATGGTTTCTGCTGAATTCCGGCCGCTATGTGGAAAATTATGGCATTCCCCATACTGAACCTTTTACCATTCACGAAGGATTCCACTTCGTCATGCAGCAGTGGCTTTTTGCGCTGGGCCTATGGAAAATTTATGAAATCGGCCAGATGCAGGGCATGCTCCTTTTCAACTGGATTACAGGAGCTGTTTTCCTCTTCATTTTCTACCAGCTTCTCCAGCTGGCAGATCATCATGACAGAACTGTATCCAGAACAATCACAGCAGGAGCCACTTTTCTTTTTTCCTTTTATTTCTGTCAAAGACCCCAGGTCATTTCCGGTCTGATCTTCCTTATTGAAATTTATCTGTTGGAATATTTCAAGAACAGAGAACGGCCGCCCTGGATGATTTACGGTCTGTTTTTCATTTTATCCCTCCTTCTCATCAATCTCCATGGCGCCATGTGGCCCATGATGTCCGTTTTCATCCTTCCCTATCTGGCAGAATCTCTCTTTGGATCCAAAATCTCCTGGTTCCGTCACATGTTCCTGTGGAAATGGCAGTATACAGCCCTCCTGTGGCTTCCTGTTCTCGCCGCCGGATTTATCAATCCCTATGGCATTGAAGCCATGACCTACGCTTTCCATTCCTATGGCTATGAAGGCATCAATTCCCTGATTACAGAAATGCATCCTTTATCGCTGGGTCCTAATACTTATGCCTCCATCATCCTGCCTGTCATCCTTATTCTCATCGTGATCTATGCCCGTCATCCTCTGCCCCTGCATTGGGTACTGCTCTTTGCCGGCACTTCACTGATGGCATTTCTCGCCATCCGAAGCATTTTCCTCTTCCTCATTGCCGGCCTTTTCCCGCTGGCTTCCATCCTCCACGGACTATCCTTTGAGAAAAAAGCAAAGAAACCAACCACCTGGAAACGGACATGGCCTATGATGGTCCTCATGTATGCCGCTTCCCTTGTGGGCGTTTGCTTTATTTTTATAAAAAACACCATTCCCATAGAAAAAATGGCCCCCCTTTGTGCCATTGTCGGCATGCTTCTCCTATTATCGGCGGCCTGCGCCTATGTTCTGTGGAAGAGCAGAACAAAACCGGATCTATTAAGAAGTCATGCAAGAAATCTTTTCTGCACCTTACTGCTACTTCTTTTGGTACCCATCAGTTTTCTTTACTTCGACAAACCCCTGATTAATCCGGCCTTGAAAAAGAGCGTAGAAATCATTGAGGAAGACAGCGCCGGCCGGCCCATTTCCCTCTGGACCGGCTACAACGATGGCCCCTATGCTGAATTTTGCGGCATTCCCTGCTATATGGATGCGCGGGCCGAAGTCTTCCTGCCAAAGCTGAATCATAAGAAAGATGTCTTTTCAGAATATTCAAACCTTTTATCTGGCTATGTGGACTACCACGATTTCATGAAGCAGTATCACTTCACCCATCTGCTCACCACATCCATGGACCCGCTCTATGCTTACCTGAAAAATGACAGGGATTATATTCTTCTCTGGGATTCTGACACCGATGACTCTCTGACTGAGAAGGAAAAGAAGAGTCTAAAATATAAATACCGAGTCTATACATATCACCCGCAGTCATAAGACGGATGTTCAATCATAATGACAAAAGCCTGCTGCCACGTACCGGCAGCAGGCTTTCTTTAGTGTGATAAAGAAACTTTTTTGAAAATTTTTTGATGGGGACCTTCACATTTTTGAATCTCGCGGTATTTATATAGTAGAGGGATTTGAAAGACCTACGGAATGGAAAGAAGCTCATCATATTTTCCCAAGATGGCCATCGGGATGTATTTATGAACAGCAGAAATCCATAGGTTAACCTCTTTCACTCCCCGCCTGATCAGGCAAAAAGAAACACCACAGGGAAATCCGGAATACAGTCCATCATCTGCAGAAATGACGGGAGACTCGTGTATGGCGCGCGCCGTCGTACCCCAGGTACAGCAGCGGCCGTAGACCATGCAGACACCGAACTCATTGGGCAGTCAGGACGCCGGATTTCCTTGTGGTGTTTTTTTATTGTATTTTCCCATCATATTATTGAAGGAATCCCCCGAATTTGTCCCATCCTCTGTATTTACTCCCATTTTGTCTCGCTTACTCCATGTACCGAGATTCTTCACTGCGCTCAGAATGACCTGCCAAGAAAAAACACTTTTGATTCAATGAAAAAGAACCATACTGACCAAGTCTGATGCCATCTTAAAAACAATTCTTTCAGAAACTGCTTCGGATGCTTTATAATTAAAAGAGCTTAGGTAATTGATGCTTTTGGGGATGGAGAAGAAGTGTATGAGTGAAAGTATATCGAAGGCTAAGCGTCTTCCCTATTGGGATACGATGAAGGGGATTCTCATCATACTGGTGGTACTGGGGCATTTTCTTTGGGATTTCACTACACCAGAGCACCCCGGCATACAGTTTTTCATCGTTATTCTATACTTTTTCCACATGCCTGCCTTTGTTTTTATCTCAGGATATTTCAGCCACAGCTCACACTCCCGCAGTATAGAATCTATTATGAAGCTGGTCTCTGCTTATATACTGATTAATGGATCATTTATATTGGCCGATGGATTTATGAATCACAACATGAATTATATCGTACCATATTATCATTGCTGGTATCTGCTGGCACTAATCATATGGCGTCTGACAGCCGGATTCATGACGAAGATTCAATTTATACTGCCTGTGTCAATTTTGCTCGCATTGCTTATCGGCTATTTTCCCGAAATAGATAATACTCTGGCTCTGTCACGAATCATAACGCTATATCCATTTTTCTTAGCAGGATGGTTTATTTCTGAAAAAAAGATAATAAGGGTATTCACGATGCCAAAGCGGAAACGCTTCCTTATCGGTATTGAAGCCATTTCCTGTGCGATGATTACCATTATGCTGGCCATTCAAAATTTTCATTATACTCAAGACGCGCTGGTTTTCTTCCCTTATCAGCACATGACGGATATTGGCGGCCGTGCTGCTGTATTTCTCATTGCCACGCTGATGATAGCGGGTATTGTATTATTGTGCCCAAGCAGGCCCCTGCCCCTGCTCACACAGGCCGGCGAAAATTCACTTACTGTGTATCTGCTGCACAGGTATTTCGCGCTGACCTTTACAGAAATATATCCTCCGGAATCTACATTAAAAATCTTCTTTGGGGCCACAATTCTATCTCTATTTTCTACATATATTCTTCAGACAAAAGCAGTATCTCGGACATTGAATGCTGTGATTACCAGCGGTGCAGAATTTTTAACGCCAGGAAAGAAATGTCAGCAGATTCTTGTGAAAAGCATTTACAGCCTGCTGCTGGTATCTCTTCTGATGCTGCCCATGGCAAAATGTGCCATTCAGGCGTATACAACCAATCAACCGGCAGAGGATCCCATATACAGAGTTATGACCACTGAGCAGCAGAATAAATATAAGAATGCCTATCGCATTCTGTTTGCCGGTGACTTGCTGTTACTCGAAGACCAGGTAAAAAACGGATATCATGATTCCGCCTACGGCTATGATATGATGTTTGACTATACCCGCAAATACATTGAATCAGCCGACTTGGCTATTGGTGTATTCGAAGGGCCCATGGCTGGAGAAACTGCCGGATATTCTACCGGAAACTTCGATGACGACAAAATGCTGTATCTTAATTTTCCTGATGCTTTTGGTCTGGCAGTCAAGAATGCAGGTTTTGACCTGGTAACAACAGCCAATAATCACGTACTGGACAAAGGAATTGCCGGTGCAAAACGAACGCTTGACAAACTTGATGCCATAGGGCTTCCCCATGTAGGTTCTTACCGTTCAGTAAAGGAAAAAGAGGCCGGCCATGTACGAATAGTAAATCAGAACGGACTCCGGATAGCGATACTGGCTTACACTTATGGTGCAAATTATCATGAAGAGGATGATTTACTTGATGGCGACAATGCATATATAACATCCATCCTTGTTGATCCGAAAAGTAAAAATTTTGGACGTATAAAAGAAAGTGTACAAGCAGACTTCGCCGAAGCCAGAGCACAGAATCCCGATTTAATTGTAGTCCTGCCGCATATGGGTGAACAGTTCCAGGACGAGCCGAACGATTATCAGAAGAAGTGGTGCGAAATTTTCTATGAAAATGGTGCTGATATTATCCTTGGTGATCATACCCATTCTGTCCAGCCGATAGAAATGAAAGAAATAGCTGGGAAAGTGCGTCTCACAGCATACTGCCCAGGCAACTATGCCAATATTTATCGAGAGTACAATGGTGATTGTATGGCTTTGGAAGAGGTGTATGTGGATCGGGACACAAAACAGATAATAGGTGGAGCTGTCATTCCGATGTGGACTGCCTCAGCTCTTAACGGTAATTATCGTCCTCTGCCAATAGCCGGCATCATGAAAGATGAAAAACTTCGTGAGGCACTTACGACCTACGATTTTGAACGTGTGAAAGAGGCCGCAAAGCACATCACAAAGGTAATGCTGGGCCAGGAGCTGCCCATCGACGCCATCAGAGAAAGATTATACTTTGACGAAAAGGGATTTATGCGTGAACCGGCAGAGCCATTGAGATTGACAGATGAAATGCGAAGCAGCCCCTTCTATCAGATAGTAAGCAGAGCAGACAGAGTATGCTTTGTCGGTGATTCAGTTACCGAAGGAACAAAGAACGGCGGTTATGGATGGTATGAACCAATGGCTTATACCCTTTCTGGTAAAACAACTGCCTTTGCCAAGGGCGGCGAAACATCGAAGTGGCTGTTGGAAAATGCTGATGAAATCGCAAATCAGGATGCTGACGTCTATGTTGTTGCCATTGGTACAAACGATATCCGCTACCGTGATAAGAAAATTTGTGCAATGACCGAATCCGAATATGTGTCAACACTGCGTTCCTTAGTGAACCGCGTACGCGAGCATAATCCAAAAGCAAAATTCATATTCATAGCTCCATGGACGAGTACAGACGGAGACAAAAATTCACGCCTTAATTATGCTGACAAAATGAATATGAACAAAGCATACAGCCGGGCATTAGCTGAGTACTGCGCTGAAGAAGAGTTCCTTTTCGTAGATCCCAATAAGCGTATCAATGCAATGCTGCGTCTATATCCGGATTCCAAGTACCTTGTCGATTTCATCCATCCAAACTCAGCAGAAGGAATCCGGCTGTATTCAGAAACAGTATTGCTGCCATAAGATTCATTGAACACACAGGACAGCTTAGAGCCTTTCATAGTAAGGCGTCAGCACAAATTGCGCTAAAAGAAGCCCTATCGTCATTTCGACCGTAACGAAGTGGAGTGGGGAAATCTCATCCCCCAGTAGCACAAGCCACATTGTGGCATGAGATCTCTCGACTCGAAGTTTCAATAGCACTGACCACATTTATCCCCATAACGGCATACCGCTCCGCTCGAGATGACGGGTGCCGGGCAGCTTACCGTCATTTCAGAAGGTGACGATTGACACAAGTGCCCCCGCCCTATCGTCATTTCAACCGTAACGAAGTGGAGTGGAGAAATCTCATTCCTCAATGGCACAAGCCGCATTGTGACCGGAGATTTCTCCACTCGGAGTTTCAATAGCACTGGTTACATTTATTCCCATAACGGCATGCAGCTCCGCTTGAAATGACGGGGTGCCGGGCAGCTTACCGTCATTTCAGCAGGTGACGATTGACACAAGTGCCCCCGCCCTATCGTCATTTCGACCGCAGCGAAGTGGAGTGGAGAAATCTCACGCCCCGATGGTACTGGCCGCATTGACGCAGGTACCATGCAGCCCCATCCATTGGTATTTATTTCCGAATGACCTGCCAGGCAATCTTGTAAAAATTGGGCTTTTCAAACTATGATAAAATAGATACAGAAGGAGGTGGTGCGGAAAATGGACACTGCAGAAGACAAGCTTATGGGTTACGGCGAACCCCGGTATGACCAGAGCGCGAAAAATATCCTATCCGACAAATCCATACTGGCTCACATTCTGAAAAGCACGGTTTCCGAATTCAAGGATGCTTCCATAGAAGATATTGCCAATGTCTACATTGAAGGAACGCCGGAAGTCAGCCGGATACCTGTGAACCAGGACAAGACCAATGCCGTCACGAAAAAAATTCAGGGCGACCGGAATGAGGAATCGAGCCCCACCGAAGGCTGGGTCACTTTTGACATCCTTTTCCACGCCAAAGCCCCGGAATCCGGCGACCTGATTACCCTTATCATTAATGTGGAAGCCCAGAAAACACAGAGAGCCTCCACCCTTGGATATGACATACTGAAAAGGGCACTGTACTATGTGAGCCGCATTATTTCCAGCCAGAAGGAGCGGGAGTTTGAAGGCTCCGATTATAATAAAATTAAAAAAGTCTACAGCATATTCATCTGTATGGATTCTCCCAATGGCCAAAGTGCCATCAACCGTTATCGCATGAAAGAAGAGCACCTTCTTCACCGGTACAAGGCCAATCAAAAATCCTACGACCTGCTGAACGTAGTCATGATTTACCTGAGCGACGAGAAAGTCAGAAACCGTCTCATAGGACTGCTGCAGCTGCTGTTCCGGAAAGAAAATATGTCCGGCGATGAAAGAAATGAAATACTGAAAGAGAAATACAACATTCATTTGACAGAAGAACAAAGAGAGGAGCTGAACACCATGTGCAACCTGAGTGAAGGAATTGTGGATAGAGTAACGGAAAGAGTAACCGCAAGGGTAACCGATGAAGTAACTGAACGAGTAACCAAATCTGTAACCAAATCCGTAACCGATTCTGTCACTAAATCCGTAAAAAGAAGCGACGCCATAGAATCTGTAAGAAATGTGATGGTCAATTTGAGGCTGGACATAAACCAGGCCATGGATGCGCTGAACGTCCCCACGGAAATGAGGGCTGACGTACGTAAAGCCCTTGGAAAATAGGCTGGAGTTGAACACCATGTGCCGCCTGAGTGAAGAAAGTGTGGATAGAGTAATAAAAGAGGTGGAATTCGCATGACCGTGAGCCGGTAATTTTCTGTCAATAAAAAAGCCCTGCTTATGATGAGCAGGGTCTTTTTACATGGAATCAAAAAATTTTCAAAAGGATGTTCACATAAAAGCGATTTTTGCTATTAATATAGTAGAGGAATGTGAAAGACCTGAGGAATGGAAAGACGCTCATCATATTTTCCCAAGATGGCCATCGGGATGTATTTTATGAAGAGCAGTCGTCCATGGGTTAACCGCTTTCACTCCCCGCCTGATCAGGCAAAAAAGAAATACCACAGGGAAATCCGGAAATGCAGTCCAAATCCTGCAGAAATGACGGGAGACTCGTGTATGGCGCGCGCCGTCGTACCTCGTACAGCAGCGGCCGTAGACCATGCAGACACCGAACTCATTGGGCAGTCAGGACGCCGGATTTCCTTGTGGTGTTTTTTAATTGTTTTATTGATAAATCAAATAAGGATGATGGGTTTCCGGCCAGCTGACTTCATCATTTTCGACCAGCCGGAGGGCCGTTCCAGACGAGGATGTGCCTCCTTCACTGGTAGGAATCCCGTATTCCTCAAAATAGAAATGACTATGGTTAGCCTGGAGTTGCAACTCGTCAAACCACATAGATCCTCTAAAGTTTCCATATTCATAAATGAAAGGAGCAGCCACAGAATAAGGTGCATAAAATGCTCCCTTAAAGTCAAAATTCCCACTGTTAAATTGTATATTAGTTCTCGGATCCTGCGGTTTGTACCATGGGTTGCCGTGATTGTATTCCATATATACGAAAACAACAGGCCTTGTAATATTTTCCTTGATATTTAGGTGCATCATGCCCAAGCCACCGTTATATTCTGTTATTTCAGGATCAACATATACATAAACGGGGTCTGTGCTGTTTCCATCTCCGTTCCACAAATTGATATCAAGATTGTTAAAAGTACTAATAATATGAAAATAGTTTGAATTTGCTGTCGCTTTAACATCTACTGGTTGATTAGGCTCTACCCGAATTGTTGTAACCGATCCAGCATTCTTTTGAAATAAGGATTTAGTGGCATCCAATACATCTGAGGCTTTCTGCATATAATCATTATGGTCGCCCAAAGATAAATCACTATAATATTTCCCAGAAGTATCTTTATCTACTTTATCGCGGAATTTATTGGCAGCAGCACTGGTATAATATCTACTTAAAAAGAAATCATTCCTATTATGTTCATAATCAGCTTTATCGTACTCAATGACCTTGCCATTATCAAATGTAGCACCAAAAATCCCATTCTGGTTATTATTATTGACTGAGCCTGAGTATTTCGACCCCACATTAATCAGATTATCAAAAGTAACTTTGCCTGTCATTTTTCCCGGAGCTGGAAGCAAAGCAACCGCCGCTGCCTTGACATTAAAGTCTCCGATTTTCAAATATCGAAGAAGCATGAGGGGAATAGGTTTTGTATATTCCACCCTGTAATAAGAACGGGAGTCATCTGTTTTTTGTGCCTGAAACAACAGCATATGATTAGACTCTGCCCCATTCAACTGATCCAGGGAATCCCCCAGATTTTGGGATAGATAAACCTTTGCATTTTCATCTGCATGCTTATGGTTAGCCGTATCAATGGAATCAAGAATTTGATCCCCGCTTGCTTCATTAAACTGACCAGCTCCAGCTAGTGCTGCCGCATCCACTGCATTCTGCATCTTGGAATGATAGGCCCAGATTTCTCCTAAATCCATGGCTAAAGCGCCGAACAGGAAGAAGACCGGTACCATAAGCGCCGCCACCACCAGAAAAGCCCCCTTCTGGGCTTTGGATTTCCACATATCAAAACGCATAGGGAGCACCTCCTGAAAAAGGGATTATAATCCGCGAATAAGAAGCAGGGCTAAGGTAGTCAGGGTAAAGTAGGGACCGTAGGCGAAGGCACTTTTCCGTTTCTTTTTTCCAAGAAGAAGGAGCACCAGGGCCGAAAGGCCACCGAAGATACTGCCTGCCGCCGCCACGAAGATGAGGACGTCGGTACCAAGCCAGAGGCCCAGACAGGCAATGAGTTTGATGTCCCCTCCTCCCAGGGCGCCGCGGGAAAGGATGCCCAGGAGAAGGAACACCGCCCCGCCTCCGGCCGCCGCCAGGGCGTGGTCTGTAAAGAGGGAGGGGTACACTGCCGTAAGGGCCATGCCCCCCAGAGCCAGGGGAATCATCATGCTGTCGAAGAGGCAGTACTGCTCGAAGTCCGTTGCCGTCATAAGAAGCAGCAGAGCCGTCATGAAAAGGAGAAAGAATAGAGGGAGCCCAGAGGTCATAAAAAGGAAGCGGATGCCGCAGGCGAAGAAAAGAACGCCCAGTATATAGGGCCGCCACCGCCCCCGCCTTTCCACCTCTTCCGGAAAGGTCAGGATGTCCCTGTTTTTCCCATATAGAGCTTCAATCCACCGGGATCCCCCCATGGAAAGCGCCAGCGCCAGGGCCGCTACTAAAAGAGCATAGAGATAAAATGAAGTAGTCATACAGTCTCCTTGTCTTTTTGCTTTTATTATACCACAATGTGGAGCCGCTTCGCGGCTTGGGTTCAAAACGCTCTGTTGTCCACTGTGCACATCCTGCATAGAATGTGCAAGTCGGGCGAAGTAAGGCGCCTAGACTACCCATAAAGGCGCTTTCCTTTTGTCGCCCGACCGATGTGCGGAGGGAAAGGTGGTACGGGGTACCACCTGGGGGGAGAGGATTCTTAGGATTAACCGGCCTTTGACCGGAGGGTTGTGGTGGCGGCTTTCGGACACACCTTCGGTGTGAGGGTTGACGGGCTTCCAGCCCGAGGGTTGTAGCCACCTGTCGGCGGCGGGTTGTGTATCGCTTCGCTCAAGGGGCGACGGCCCTTCGGGCCGAGGGTGGTGGTATCGCCCTGCGGGCGATGAGTTTTATAATGCCGCCTTCGGCGGCTTTGCGGTCCCTCTCCACCCATAAACGACAAGTTTTGAGGGCAACGTTCTCCTCCTCCATGTTACCTGCCCACCCCCTTCCCGGGGGTGGGTGGCGAGCGCAGCGAGACGGAAGGGGGGCGGCTGGATGGGCCGCTCCGCGGCCCGGGTTCATAGGGTTCAAAAGGTTCAGATTTTTGCCACCCATACCGATGTGTTCCTCCGCTCGAGATGACACCGCCCCCGTCATTTCGACCGCAGCGAAGCGGAGTGGAGAAATCTCACGCCGAAATGTGACAAGCCCCATGGTGGCAGGAGATCTCTGGGCTCTGCGTTTCATGAGAGCCCAAAGTCCTTGTCACCCATACCGGCACGTTTCCCCGCTAGAAATGACGCATGGCTGGAAGCTTACCATCAGAATAAGTCATAAAAAAAGGCTGTGGAAAAATGATTACCATTTTTCCACAGTCCTTTGTCCACGCAAAAACTCCTGAATCGTCCCATACTGATGCACGGTAGGGCTCAGGTCATCTTCTTCAATGAAATCGGCCAGAGGGAAACCGTCTGTGCGGAATATCTATCTCGTCAAGGAAGGCAGATGAAGCCATAGTTGCCACCAGGATTTCTAGCAGGTGCTCATCAGGAGTTTTTATGTAGTTTCGGCGCGCCGGAGAGGTGAATTTCATGAAGGCTTCCGTCCTCCCCTCCCCGCTTCCATGGATTGCGCGCTGCGGGATAGGAAGGATTTCGGCCCGGCCTTTTCACCTCTCTGATGATATAGTGCTGCGAAGGGAGAAGGAGTCTCAATGGAGCCGTTTCGCGGCTCCACATTGAAAAAGGGTTATACTGTTTAACAGGCCTTCAGCCTGAGGGTTCTTGGGTTTGACGGCGCCTGCGGCGCTGAGGGTTGTGGTGGCGGCTTTGCCGCAGTTTTTATAGGCCGCCATTTAGATTATACAAGGGCGCCTTTTATAATCACGCGGAGCAACAGCTCAATCTTTCCCAAGAATTTTATATATTTCGTTCCCTGCATAAGGGCCATAATCAATAACAATCTGGTTGATTTCAGCTTCACTCATTTTTCTCTCAAATTCTGCCTTTAAGATGCCTGCCGGGTTTATATCCGGTTTCTCCCTGAGGGAATAAATCTGTTTCATTTGTTCCTTCTCTTCTTTAAAAAGTCGGATTTCTTTGAAGGAATGATGAGCATAAAGATATGATAAATTCTGTACAAGTCCGCGAACTACAAGATCATGATGTTCCTTACTAGTCATTCTTGGCACAGTCCCGGCTTCTTTCATTTCTGCATATCTTTTTAGAGTTCGGAGATATGAAATCTCCGGCTTTATCACGAGAACATCAAGTTCGACTTCGTATCCTTTGCCCTCAAGAATCGTCCTTGTTTTTTCCGGTACTTGAACAGTACGAAGTGTTCCCTCAATGATTAAGTTTAATGACTTTTGACTCAATTCCTCTATAAGGACTTCTGTCATTCTAGCAGCAAAGCACTTTGTTTCATCTATAATGAGGTTTCCAATTTCTTCATATAATTTTCTATATCCGGGATAATACCTTCGATATTCATCACCATTGATAAAAGCAGCATTTATAGCAAATTGGGAAATCAGACCAGTTTTTCCCGCACCTGGCTGTGCACAAACCATATGAGCTTTCGGATGCGGCACAGGGCTGATGTTGCTGTAAAGGTATTCGATAATATTGCATTTGGCCGTTTGAAAATCGTCAGGCTGGTAATTCATCGGGCTCCCATTTCTTTCATCATGGCATTTACAATTTTGAACTGGCCTTCAATTTCATTCATTTTTTCCAAGCTGTTTGTCTGAAGTATGCTCATATACACATGCTGGATTTTATAAAACAAAATAACCATAGGATTTTTCTTGTCTGTTTTATCATTGATGTGATTCTGATTGAAATAAGCCAGAAAATCAGCAATGAGACCGGCATAGGCTTCTCTCATGATTTCCTTTTTCAATGAGATTTCGTATAAGTGGCTCATATCCATACCTCCTTTCTTATTCATATTGTATATAGAAATTTCAATCAATGCAAATATGAGATTAGGGCCACAGAGTGGCCTGGGTTCAAAGGATGGTGGTGACGGCTTCGCCGCAGATTATAAAAAAGGGGCGCGGCTCCGCCGCAGGTTGTGTAGAAGGGTTGCATCGCTTCGCTCAGGGGGCGACAGCGGCTCTGCCGCTGAGGGTGGTGGTGGCGCCCTTCGGGCGCAGATTATAAAAAAGCCGGCCCGCACCCTCTGTCATTTCGACCGCAGCGGAGCGAAGTGGAGAAATCTCACGACTCTATGGTACACGCCCCATGGTGGCAGGAAATCTCTCGGCTCTGCGTTTCAATAGACCCCAAGGTCTTTACCACCATACCGGCACATTCCCCCGCTCGAGATGACGATGCCTGCGAGCAGCATACAGTCATGCCCAGGGGAGAAAATTGAACAGAACGCTGCCCCGCGCCCCGTCATTTCGACCGCAGCGGAGCGGAGTGGAGAAATCTCACTCCGAAATGTGGCAATCCCCAGGGTGGCAGGAAATCTCTCGGCTCTGCGTTTCAATAGACCCTAATGTCTTTGCCACCATACCGGCACATTCCTCCGCTCGAGATGACGATGCCTACGAGCAGCATACAGTCATGCCCAGGGGAGAAAATTGAACAGAACGCTGCCCCGCGCCCCGTCATTTCGACCGCAGCAGAGCGGAGTGGAGAAATCTCACTCCGAAATGTGGCAAGCCCAGGGTGGCAGGAGATCTCTCGACTCAGCGTTTCATTAGAGCCCAAAGTCCTTGTCACCCATACCGACGCGTTCCTCCGCTCGAGATGACGGTGTTGGCGGGCCGCATACAGTCATTCTCGGGATCAAATTACCCCAAACGCTGCCCCGCACCCGTCATTTCGACCGAAGCGAAGCGGAGTGGAGAAATCTCACTCCGAAATGCAGCAAGCCCATGGTGGCAGGAGATCTCTCGACTCTGCGTTTCAATAGACCCCAAGGTCTTTACCACCATACCGGCGCGTTCCTCCGCTCGAGATGACGGTGTTGGCGGGCCGCATACAGTCATTCTCGG
>ERZ809146.398-NODE-398-length-23171-cov-4.455226_pt1 | contig 23171 bp, 10 predicted proteins | sample MGYA00520794_ERZ809146 | MGnify/ENA primary metagenome ERZ809146 (study PRJEB31570, sample SAMEA3212995) | Homo sapiens | biome: human-gut; feature: human gut; material: fecal | place: Sweden | collected 2011 ... | reverse complement strand
AAAAAGTCTGCAATTTCGGCTACTGACATATCGCTTTTCAATAACTCGGCAGCCTTGTGCATTTTCAGATTGGTTATATATTCGGTAAAGCCACAATCGAAGTATTCATTAAACAGTTGACTTCCGTAGGATTCATTAATATGAAAACGCTCGGTCAATGTATTTAATTGAAGTTTTTCGTTAAAATGCTCGTCCACATACTTCAAAAGCTTTTGAAATGCCGTATTGGAAATATGTTCGTATTTTTGAGAAAGGTCACTGACATTATGTTCACGGTCAAGTGCCGTTTTTAGTTTCATAATCAATTCTTCGGCTTCTCGGCGATTTACCGGCTTTAATAGATAGCTGAAAATGTTGTAATTTATGGCTTGTTGTGCAAATGTGAAATTTGCATGACCGCTTATCACCACAATTTTTGTATTCGTGTTAAATTCCCTAACTCGCTTTATAAGTTCAAGCCCGCTCATTTCGGGCATTTTAATATCGGTAAATAATACATCAGGTTTATTTTGAGCAATAAAGCCCAATGCGTCTTGGGCAGAATCAAACCCCGTAGGTTGTTCAAAATTATAATTTTGCCAAGGAAAAATAGTTTTGATGTTCATTAACGACCAAGGTTCGTCTTCTACTATAACTGCTTTATACATATATATTCCTCCTATATTATTGATGAGATACACTCAAAATAATGTCTACATTATACAACAATTAAAATATTTTGTCCATAGTTCTAAACGATTTACACATAAAACGGCAAAAAATACTAATGCAACGACATAAACTTCAAGATTACAACCATTGAGATAGATTCAAAATTCGAGTATAATATTGTTATAGGAACTGATAAAGTGAATAACCTTAAAAATTTCTATGTTGGATGGGAGAGGGATTAGTTATGAAAAAAGTGTTTAGTATGATATTGGCTTTGTGCTTTTGTGTATCTTGTATTCATTTTTCTGCTTTTGCAGATGAGGATTATCCGAATCCGGATACCATTGACGACGCAATGTACAGAAGCTTGACGGCAACGAATGATTTTGAAAGTACAAATGAAGTACGACAAGATTATCAGCAGGATGTTAATATAAGCCTTATTGATAAAAGCATTGTGTATTATTCAACGAAAAGTGAGGACAACCGTTTATTTTGTTGGCCGGATCCCAAAGTAAATGCAGGTGCGACAAAGAAAATTGAAATCAGAATGAAAGTGCCGGTAGCGGTAAATGAAATAGTATTGTATTTCGCACATTTAAACAAGGACGGCTGGCCGGATGATTGGTCGGAGGAACGTACATTCCACATAACAGACATAACACCGTCCGACGATTTTCAATCATTCTACATAAATACGGGTTCTAACACCGCATGGAACGGTACGATAGGAATGTACGGAATTACAATAAAAGGCGGTGCAGGACAGAGATTTGAACTTGATTATGTTCATTTCTTGGGTGATTATAAAACCGCATATACAGAGGACGAAAGACAGAGAGCATATGAATTCGATACAACAGATTACGGATTTGATGTAAATGAATATGTTTCGGAGCCGGTACCTTACAACAGTGAGTTGTGGATAAAGTCATCAGGTCCTGAGGCGGCAATAACTACAAAAGACGGATTTGAAATGAACGCAACGGAAATTCCGAGAATTAATATTGCATATAAAAATCAAACGTCGGGTACAAAAGGTAAATTATATTTTAAGACATTTCAAGATGAAGATTACAGTGATGACCGTTGCTATGAATTAAATCTTACAAGCGGTCAAGAGATATACAAAATCGATACAACAGACAATAGCCTTTGGAAAGGCAAAATTACGGGTTTGAAATTTGTTCCATCAGATAAAGAAGGTATTTTAAGAATAGGACATATCAATCTTGAAAAGTTTGATTGTTCAATTTCACTTTCAGACGGAAAGATAATCGGTAAAGGTAACTTGTACGGAAAGACGGGAAGTGTAAACGTCAAAGCAAGAAATACCGAAACGGGTGAAATAGATTACGCTGGTACATTCGATACAGACACAGACGGTAATCTTGATTTCTCATTTGAAATTCAAAATGAAAACTTGGTTAAACCGGTAAAATACGATTTGATTTTCACAAGTGATGAGATTGACGGCGAATATAAAAAGAGCATAGTTTATGTGTATGCTGATTATGCGAATGACATTTTCAATAAAATTAATGCCGCAAGAATGAACAACGATGCTGCATTATTAAAAACTTTGATTGAGGGTAATTATGACTTACTTCAATTAAATACTCAACATTATGAATCATTTGCCGCAAAAGGTCAATACACAGATGAATTTTATAACGAACTTCTCGATAAAACGGCATCTGATTGGAATGACTTTGAAAAACAACTTGATGAAGCGGTTGTAACAGTTCAAGTAAGACATATGTCAACAGACGAATGGATTAAAGCGATAGATGATTATGACGATTGCTTGAAGTTCAAAGAATTATCGGCATATAAAACTTACGAGCCTTTAACGGACGAGATTAAAAAAGAAATCGCAGTTAAGATGAATGCGGAACAATGTAAGACGATTGCAAATGCAAGAGAGGCATTTGGCAAGAATGTTATAACTACAGCTTTAAAGCACGCAGTTGCGTGGGGAGATGTTAAAAACATTCTTCAAACAAATTCCGAATTGATTTCACTTGATTTTGGAGCAGTAAACAGTTTGAAAACACCGTCGGAGGCATATCGCCAGTTGACAGAAAAAAGCTTCTCAACTTTGGCAGAAGTAAAAGACGCTTTTGATAAAGCCGTATCAGACCAAAAGAAGAAAGAATCTTCAAGCGGAACCAGCGGCGGAAGTAGCGGCGGCGGTGGCGGAAGCAGTAGCAGTAGCGGCAAAGGAAGTTTCGGAATAGGTTCTAATGATACTGTTTTAAGTCCTACTGTTAAAAATACACCTGCACCGACACAAACTCCGACTGTTACAGAACCGGATAACGAAGTGGTTGATGTTTTCGGTGATTTGGACGGATATGAATGGGCAAAGAAAGATATTGAAGACCTTTATCAAAAAGATATTGTCAGCGGAACGGGTGACGGAAACTTTGAGCCGAGCCGTGAAGTTAAACGTGAGGAATTTGTTAAAATGTTAGTTTCGGCATTGGATTTGACACTTTCAAACGATTTGGAATTTACTGATGTCAATAAGGACGAATGGTATGCAAATTATATAGGAGCGGCGGTAAAAGCAGAATTGGTTTACGGTCAAGGTACAGAATTCGGAATCGGTCAGGCGGTAAGCAGACAAGATGTAGCGGTTATGGTTGCTCGTGCATTGGATATGAATAACTCGACAGACGAAAACGGTTTTGAGGATTTCGATGCTGTTGCCGATTATGCAAAAACGGCAGTCAGTGCTTTGGCAGAAGAAAATATATTGAACGGATATGATGACGGAACATTTCGTCCTCAATCGGCATTGACTCGTGCAGAGGCGGCGGTTATCATAAACAAGGTTGTGGGGAGGATAGATAAATGAAAAAATCAATTCAAAAGCAATATTTAAAGCGAATAACAGCCTGCGTGTTGATTTTCATATTTTCATTGATGTGCATTTCCGCAAATGCCGCTGATGAAGTATATACAAAGCAGGAATTGGATAAATTTGATGAGAATGTTCGTTTGTTATCAGCTTTTGGTTTGACTGATAAAGACAGAGCGGCGGCAACAACTATAAAGCGTGGTGACTTTGCGGCAATTATGCTGAAATACTTAGGATATGACGAAAGTTTTTATTCGGGCGGAACAACATTTTCAGATGTGCCGGATGAAAAAAGTCCTATATACGGCATGGCACAGCTTGGATTGTTGCATGGCTATCCGGATGGAACTTTTCATCCTGATGATGATGTGCTTATAGAACAAGCCGTAAAGGTAATGGTGTCAGCACTCGGATATGAGCCTATGGCAGAAATGCGAGGCGGTTATCCTAACGGATATATGTCATATGCCTCAAGTTTGGAATTGCTTGACGGTACAACGACACAACCAGAAAGTACATTGACATACTACAATTTGGTACATATGATGGTGAACGCACTTTCCGTAAAACTTGTTAAAACCGAAGCTGACGGCAGTCTTTCGGTATCAAGAGATACTTGGTTCAGTTCACGTTTGGACGTTGAGAAATACACTGGCATTGTAACGGCGGCTGACAGAATTTCAATTAATGAAACAAATAGCAACTGGGAAAATTCTCTTGTTATAAACGGAATTGTTTATCCGGTAAGTGAAGATTACAGTAACTTGCTTGGTTGCAATACTGAATTCTATGTAAACAGTAAGGGCGAAATTGTTTATATTACGGAAAAGAGCAACAAGCGTATGGAATTTGATGCTGATGACGTTGTAAGCTATAAGGATAAGACTTATACAATAGAAAACGAAAACGGACGAGAAAAGAAGTATAAGCTTGCTCAAGACAGTTATATCGTATTTAACGGTGCGTCGGCTGACAGTATTTCCGAAAGCGATATGTGTCCTAAATACGGTAAGGTTACATTGATTGATAATAACAATGACGGTAAGTATGAAGCGGTTTTAATTGAAAGCTTTGATATTTATGTAGTTAAGAGCATTGATAAGGATAATCAATTAATCTATTGCAAAAACGGTGCAAAAAGTACGTTGGACTTTGGAGGTTACGGCGATAATGAATTGACTGTATATAATAAGTCAGGCAAGGAACTTGATTTTGAACAGATTACTACTGATTCGGTTATTCGAGTAGCTGTTGCAAAAAATAATGAAAAAGCAAAAATTATTGTCAGTGCGGACAGTGTAACGGGAAGTGTTACAAAGGTTGCAAAGGATAAAGTATATATTGATAATACTCCGTACGATGTTATAGAAGAATTGATAAATATATCATCAATATCGGCAGGAAGAAAAGGCACTTTCTATTTGGATTCTGAAGGAATGCTTGCCGCAATTTCAGAGGGCGACAATTCTTATTCATACGGTTATCTTTTGAACGCATATATGACAGATAACAAAGTGGACATGGAAATCAAAATATTAGATGTTCAAGGCAACAGAAAAGAAATAAAGGTTGCAAAAAAGGTTAATATAGACGGCTTAAAAAGTCAAAAAGCCGAGCAGGTTTTGAATTTGCTTAAGAAAGGAACCGAAACGGTCGAAAGACGAGTTATTCGTTACAAATGTAACGGAGATGGTGAAGTCAGAGAAATCGACACACCTTATAACAGTCCGTCAGACCTTTCGGCAAAGCCTCAAAACGGTGAAAGCGAAGAAAGTCTTAGATTAATTTACTCGGGTACAACGGAATACACAAAGCAGTTACATAATTTTATGGGTAAAGTAAATGTGGATTCGGATACACTTGTATTTGTTGTAACGGGTGATAAAGACGACGATTATAAGATAAAGAGAATTTCGGAAATACCTGCTGATACAAAGTTTAAGTTTGAGGCATATTCCGACGATGAAAATGAATTTTACGCCAAGATACTTTTCTCAGACGATAAAACAGTTAAGAACGGCGGCGGTGACGGTGAAGTAATCGGAGTTGTTGCAAGCGTTGAAGATTCGATTAATGAAGATGACGAGCCGGTAACAAAAATTTTATTCAAGTCAAAGCTGTTTGAAAAAGAATTGCTTATGAAAGAAGAATTGGCAAATTCGTTCCCGTATAATGCAGCAGAAGAACCGACACACAAACTTGAAGTAGGCGATATGGTCACACTTCAATACAGCGGTGATGAAGCAAGTGATGTTGCATTGGTTTATAAACCGAGTGGAAACTTGTTCCCGGGCGGAAATAAATACGGTCAGTTGACCGAAACTCGTATTCACTATATGTACGGTTATGTTTATTCTATCGAGAAAGGTTTTGTAAATATCACTCAAAAAGACGTTGCGACAGAGGGAGCACCAAATTTGGAAGAAGTAGAATCTTTCAGCTTGTCGGATTTTGTAAAGATTCTTAGATATACTGATACAAGAGATGGAAAAGGAATTGTTCAAGCCACATCGGCAGACCTTGTTGATTATAAAACGGCAGGGGATAATTGTTCTAAAGTCTTTATTTCGGTTGAGTGGGAGTATCCTAATTTAATGGTTATATATGATGAATAAATTAGGCTTGATAAAGAGGGAGGCGTAAAATATGAAGAATATTTTTGCAAAAGTAACGGCAATCGGTATGGCTTTGTTATTGTCGGGAACAATAATAAGTCCGGCTGTTCCTGCTTTGGCAGATGTAGATATAAGCGGTGAAAAGGACGATATGGAGGTTAAAACATATCTGAATGAAATAGCTTATTCACCGGAAAACAGACTTGAAGATGAGGACGGCAGATTAAGAATTTCGGGTTGGGACTTTAATCAAATCGGCGGTGAAGTAACAAGTCTAAGTTCTGACAGTTTGGCATTGGGATTGAATGATACAAGTTCGGTTTTGCCGGTTGAGGCAACTCGTGAATTTGAGGCAATCACTTACGGTAAGACAGAATTGTATTTTGATATTACCATAGGTACGGGCGTAAAGGACGCGTCAGTTTCATTACGTAACGGAACAGATTCGCCGATATACTACGGTATAGACGACAAATACATATGGGTAAAAGACCCTAAAGAAGAAAATGGTAGAAAAAACTTAGTAAGCTATAAGGCTGACGCAAGATATTTGATTTACACTGCATTTGATATGGATAACAAGACATTTGATGTCTACATAGACAATGTTCAATGTGCAAAGAACATATCATTTACGGCAGATAAAATTGATAATTTCTTCTTCTCCTCGGGAAATGAAACAGTCGGTAAGCTTTCATTGAAAAGAGATACATTCAGTTTAAAGCGAGGTTATTGGATTGACGAAAGTTTCGGTCGAGGAAACGGCGGAACACTTCCTGCAAATTGGACATTAAAGAACTCATCAGAAAAAGATGTTTCTGTACCGTATTACACGGCAAAGCAAGGAATTAAGGTAGGAACATCGGGAAAAGAAACGCTTTCACGTTATTTTGGCAAACAAACTCGTGATTTTACGGCAGAATTTTATATCAGAATACCTGATGGCTGTAATGATGCAACTTTCGGATTTACGAATGACGGAAAAAATGTATTTCAACTTAAAGCGGATAAAAACTCATTATATTATATAGATTCTTCGGGAAATCGCGTAGTGTGCTATGACAACTATAAAAAAGATTTATGGTATATAATTTGGGCTGATGTTAAATTAACACAAAAGAAATTTGACTTATATGTAGACGATAAAAAAGTGGAATCGGATATTCCGTTACCTAAAGACGCAGCCGCTGTTGACAGATTTTCTGTTACGGGTGGAAACGGTGCACCTGTTTATTTAACGGGTATTCAAGTTTATCCGACAGAAACTTTTGACGATTATGTACCTGAACCGACCGTTAAAGAAAGCAAAGATGTTGATATCGGAATGCAGTATTTCGGACTTTGGAATGAAGGCGGACACTTCGGTTGGGATTGGGTAAACGATTCCGATTTCCGCAGACCGTTGGACGGCTTTTATGATGAAGACAGTGTTGAACACTGGGATTGGCAGATTAAATATTGGGTAGAACACGGTATTGATTACGTTGCACCTTGTTGGTATGCACTCGGTCAATGGACAGAGGGTGTATCCGAACGTGTACGTCACCCATTCTTTAAAGCAAAATATTCGGATAAAATGAAATTCGCTTTGCTTATGGAAACTTCGGGCTGGGCGGGCTGGCAAACAGATGAAAACGGAGCAAATGCTTGGCTTCAGCAAGTAGGACGTCAGATGATAGAATACTATTTCAAAGACCCTCGTTACTATACAAACGGCGGACGTCCGGTAGTATTTATGTTCGGTTGGGAACAGATTCAGAATGCGTTCCCTAATGCAAAGGAAAATATACTTGATAAGTTAGGTGATATGTGTGAGGCTGAGGGATTAAAGCGTCCGTTGTATATATTACATTTCGGCGAAGGCTTTAATAACTGGACAGATTCAGTAACAAAAGGTAAAGCATTCGGCGGCGATGCATTCTATCATTACAGTATGTCGAATTGGTCACAACACGCAGTTGATGCAAACCTTGAAAATATTGATATAGCGAAAGCAAATGGATATGATTATGTACCGACTGTATCAACCGGTTTTGACGATTACAGTTGGAATCGTGAAGTAGGTTACCGCAGAAGTTCAGACCAAGTTAAGTGGGAAGTAGAGCAATATAAAGAAAAAATGTTGCCGAAACTGAAAGATTTAGGTGAATTGAAAACACCAATGCTTAACCTTGCAACTTGGAATGAATGGGGTGAAGGACATTATTACGGACCGAGTGAAGGCTTCGGATTCTCGTTCCTTGATGATGTAAGAGATGTTCTTACGGACGGTGGAAATCATACTGATGTAACTCCTGACGAACATCAGAAAGACCGTTTCAACAATTTGTATCCTTATTGGAGAAAAACAAGAGTTCGTGAAGTAAACGTAGGTGAAACACCGTCAAAGGATGCTTACGAAAAATATACATGGAATTTTGACGATAAAAATTCACCGGGTTGGAGTGCAGATTCCTCAAGTATAGATAACGGTGTTATGAAGATTAATACGGGTGACGGCAGAGCTATATTGAGTTTGGAGGACAAGAATATAGATACTGCGAATGTTACTCACGTTAAAATACGAATGAAGAATAAAGGCAGTGCCAATTCGGTATTGACAAGTATAAAAACACCGTTTTGGGACACTGCATCAAGCAAACGTACAATACACACGCAGTTGACTGTACAAAATATGAAAGACTCTGACGATTATATAGATTTCTATATACCGGTAGGAGAATATGCAGAGTTCTGGCGAGGAATTCTTGATGAAATGAATATCTCCTTTGACGGCTGTAAATCGGGTGAATCGATTGAAATAGATTCAATTTCATTTATGGCATTAAAGGATGAAAAAAGCGTATCGGTAAAACTTGACGGTTGGACCTGCGATACAGATGTAAAGATGGTAAACGGCCTACCGTTCCTTCCTCTCCGTTCAGTATCTGATAAATGGAAAGGTCAGATATGGTATGAGGCTCAAACTGGCAAGGTTTGGGTAAAGAGCGGAAATACGATTACAAAATTCACTCCGGGCAGTGAAACGGTAGAATGTAACGGCAAAGAATACAATCTTCCTAATTCCTCAATTTTAGAGGACGGAACAACATGGGTAAATGCAGAAATTCTTGCTCTTACATTCAATAAGCAAGCTGTATGGGACCCGGACGAAAAAACATTGTTACTAAACGATGTTTCTAAGGATTATGAAGTCCCTCGTTCAAATGAGGAACGTAAGAAAGTATGGAGTTTTGAATTTGACAGTGTAACATGGAATGACGATAAGCCTGATGATACATGGAATTATTCAAGCGGTATGGATATGTCGGCGGCTAACGGAATCGGTAAATTCTCAACAAGCAGTACCGACCCGCAGTTTGCGATAAATACCCCGTCAATAGACTTGTCACAAGCAAAATATTTGTGTATCGGCGTTCAAGCAAACAAAACTTTTGATATGCAGATTTTCTACGATACGGGTAGCGGAATAAATGAAGGTAATTCATATACGACTACAGTTAAATCATCTGACAGTATTCAAGAAATAATGATTGACATAAGTAAAATGCCGGGATTTTCGGGTACGATGTCAAGAATTCGTATAGACCCGGGAACTGAAGCAGGTATCACGGGAAGTTTTGACTACATCAGATTATACGGAGATTTTGAAAAAGAACTTACTGATGAGGATATTGCTGAAAGAGTAAACAGCCGTGAAGATACAGATGAAGGTGTTGTATGGAATTTCAATATAAATTCTATATATGACGGCTGGCAGTTAAGCACCTCATTAGCGAATGTAACTACAAAGAACGGAATTTTAAGTGCAGATATAATTTGCAAGTCACCGTTTTTTGAAACTGCACAAGGTAATTTGGGTGTAAATGCGGCAGACTATGATAAAGTAAAATTCTCGCTTGCAAACTCTACAGACTCAACACACGCAAGAGTTTATTTTGTAACTGATGATGAGCCAATATGGTCAGAAGATAAGAGCGTAGAAGTAGAGATATTAAATAACAACAGTACATGTATAGTTTATACAGCTGATTTAAGCTCAAATGCGAAGTACAACGGAAATGTCAAAGCACTTCGCTTAGCAATAGAAGATATGAAATATAAAGAAAAAGGAGGAAGAATCGGTATAGATTATATAAAACTTCTAAAGAAAAATAAGTAAAAGAGGGGTGAGTGTATTATAACCGTTAATACAAAAGTAAAACGCATTTTGTTTCAAACATTATTAGGGGAGATGAGGATATGATAAATAAGATTGCTTATCTGTTAGTGATTATTTCGCTGTTTATGTCTGCGGCAAATGTAAATGCGGCAGAGGATAACACCGATATGCAAATACTGATTGCTAATCAGAAAAAAGGTATTGTCAACAGTTGGAGTGGTGCACAACCGGTAGCAGCCAATCAATCATCTCCTACTGAATACCTACAGAGGACTATTGAATTTGCCGACGGCAGTTGGTGGGGGTTAAAAGATAACAGCTATTCAAGGGACGAAAATCCAAGCGGCGATATGTCAAGCTGGAGTGCCGCAAAATATGCCTATAACAGTGACAGTGAAACTATTGGCATACAAATGTGGGACCATTCGGAAAAGTGGCCGTGTTTCTTTTTCCACCCTGCCAGAGCGGTGTTGGCTAAACCCGTAAATAACATAGTCATAGGCTTAAAATCAAACAGAGCATTTACATTGCGTATGTTTTACTACAATGACATCGAAGATTCAATGAAAAATTATTATTCGATTGATGTTGAACCGGGATTTCATGAATATACCATCGATAAAAATACTATACAATCAAGTGCATGGAGCAATGAAAGTGTATATAAGAATTTTAAGTTTGATTATGACAAGCAAACGGGTGACCCCGACACAAATGTTGAAATCGCATATATAAGATTTATGGACGAAGATTGTTATGCAGGCAGATGTGAGGACAGCGGAAACGGAACTTGGATAAAGAACGGTGCCGTTAATTACAATAAAGAAGATAAAGTTGTTGATTTGGTACTTCCGAAAGACAAATATTTTCAAAATCACAGTGACATTACGGAAAGTAATGTGACAATAAACAATCAGCCTGTAAAATGGGTTATAAGCGGTAATACATGGCAACGTATCAGAGTAAATCTCGGAACACTAAAGAATGACACAAATTATACGATACGGTTTAACGGAGTAAAAACAACGGACGGAAAAGATATTTCAGATGTTTTCACTTTCTCAATAGGAAATCCCGAACCTACGGGTATATCAATCAGTACATCTTCAAGTGGTATAACAACATACCACGGAATGCTTAACCTTACGGCTTCAATTCAGCCGATAGGTGCAGAGGACGAAATATTATGGAGCTCAAGCGACAGTTCTGTTGCAACGGTGGACGCAAACGGAGTTGTGACCGCAGTGAAAAACGGAACGACAGTAATTACGGCTAAGCTAAAATCAAAGCCTACAATTACAGACAGCATAACAATTACGGTATCCGGTCAAAAGCCACCCGCTAAAATAACTTATGACAAGATAGAGTTGACAAAAGACGGCGTAACCGTAAATGACATTTCTTCAATAAATGCGGGAGATGAGTTATCTGTTAAAATCAGCGAGTTAAGTAATAATTCGGAGGAGCAAGTAACGCTTGACATTATAGCGGCAATGTATGACGGTGAATTATTAAAATACGCAGATAAAAAATCTGTAACTATCGGTGCAGAGCAGACTGTCGGAGAATTTAATTTTAAAATAGTTGTTCCGCAGGAGGTTAATGCAGCAGATAAATTTTCGGTATTCGTTTGGAGTTATCCAATGAATCCCGAGATAAAGGATTATTATACGTTGAATTAATACATTTAAAAGGAGGAGTTATAATGAAAAAGACATCACTAATGAACAGAGTATTAGCTTTGCTTGTACTTCTTTCGATATTTATTTCATCAGTGCCGGCAATGGCGGCAAATGATGATGCGGTTGATACACCTATCGTAAATGACGTTTACGAAGACAGTGAAGGTTCTTACACTTATCCGTTGAGTGCATGGAATCCTCAATGGACACAAAGCGGATGGATTGATACAGATAGTGACGGCGGTACTGCTTTGAATAAAAAAGTTATTCGCCTTAACTGGCAAGGTGATTGGAGCAACGGCGGTATCACAGACAATAAAATTGCTTTAAAAGACCTTGGTGATAAATTGTTTAACAGCGATTCGGGCAAAGCAACATATATGGAATTTAACATAAAGTCACCTAGGCTTTATAATACAGTCAGATTCAGACCTGCAACAGTCAGCGATGATACAGTAACAGGCGATTCAACAATCGGTGAGTTTACATACACACTTAATAAGGGTGAATGGAACAAAGTAAGATTTGTTGAAAATGCCGCAAAGAATCAGATGGACGTTTATGTAAATGATACTTTGCAGACTGTATGGAAGAGTGAAAGTCTAAGCACTTGTACAGCAATGATTATTGACCCATTGACAAGTACAAAAAATAATGTTGTAGAAGATTTAAGAGTGGAATATTTAAAGATTGGTACAACAACTATGGAGGCTGCAGATGTAGAGGCTGTTCAAGGAAACGGTGAAAAGGAAACAGTATTCCACGATGTTTACGACAATGCAGAAGGTACATATGTATATCCGTACAACAACTGGAAACCTGAATGGTCAAACGCACCGTTCATCACAAACCCTGACAGTAAAGGCAATTCACTAATCGTAAACTGGACAGGTGAAACATCTGCAAGTGACGGTACTGTTACAGATAACAGAATCCTTTTAAATAATATCGGCGAATATTTGTATAACAGCGATTTGGGTAATGTAGCATATATCCAAATGAATTTGGAAGCTCCGTACTATACGGGAATTTTGAAATTCACTCCAAACGGAGATAACAATATAGGCTCATATATACAAGTATTTGAAAAAGGTCAGCTATATAGCGTAAAGTTCATTGCAGACAAGAGCAAAAATCAGCTTGATATGTATGTTGGTGATAAGCTTGTCAAGACATGGACAAACGAAAGCTTAAAGGATTACACATCAATGAGAATTGACCCTCTTTCAGATACTGCAAATTCTGAAATCTGGTTCTTAAGAATAGTTGACTTGGAGGCAGGTGCTTATGTTACTAAGCCGACTGCAATAGAAATTACAAACGGCGAAACTGCCGCTATAACAGAGCCGGGCGGTACACTTCAACTTACGGCAACTGTTACACCGGCAGAGGCAAGCAGTAAAGAAATTACATGGAGTACAGATAATGATGAAGTTGCAACAGTAAGCACAAGCGGACTTGTAACTGCCGTAGGCAACGGTAAGGCTAACATAACCGCAACATCAAAGTATAACGAAAACATCAAGGACAGCATAGAAATCACAGTATCAGGTCAAAGCACAACTGATAAAACAAAATTAAGAGTATTACTTGCTAATCAGAAAAACGGTGTAATCGCACAATGGGAAGGTACACAAGCTATCTCAGACAATTATGCAAAACAAAATGAAGCGGCTCTAAAGGCAATTAAATTTGAGGATGGCAGCTTCTGGGGTCGCATACAGAAGAACGGCGATGACTGGTCAAGCGGAAGTAATGTGGGATATGCTTATGACAGTGACAGTCAAACTGTAAAGGCTAAAATGAATATGGGCAACACTGATTGGCCTAATGCTTATTTCGGTTTGGGCAGTGCAGTTTCAACAGCAAATGTAAAGAGAATAATCATCGGTGTAAAATCAGACCGTGATATAGAAAACTTCCGTGTGTGGTATCACTCATACGGTGAAGAAAGCTTTAACGACAGATATGATACAGTTAATTTGAAGCAAGGCTTCCATGAATACAAGATTGATGTATCTGCAAGTACTAAGTGGAAAGAGTTATCATCATATAATTACTTCCAATTTGAGTATGACCAAACAGAAACAAATCTTGAATTTGCATATATCAGATTTGTTGATGACACATATGTCGGCAGAAGTGAAGATGACGGAAACGGAACATGGCTTGAAAGCGGTGCGGTAAATTATAATCCGGACGATACTGTTGTAGATATAGTTCTTCCTAACGGTAAGTTCTTTAAAGACCCGACAGCTAATCCTGTTCAAGCAAGTCAAGTTAAAATTAATAATCAACCGGTTAAATGGGTTCTTCACGGCGGTACATCGGGACGTATCAGAGTAAATCTTGGAAAACTTAACGCAAATACAGACTATACAATCAGCTTTGACGGAGTTAAAGATACTAATGACGCTCTTATTGAAGACACATTCACATTCAAAACCGGCGGAGTTACATTTGAAATCACATCAGAAAATAAAACAATAACAACAGAAAACGGCACACTTACTCTTTCACCGAAAGCAGTTAAAGACGGTGTTGAGGTTGAGGATTACAGTTCAGTTGTATGGGCAGTAGATTCTGCAAATGCTACGGCAACTGTAGACAATGACAAAAAACTTACATTGACGGGTAAAATGAACGGTAATGTAAACGTGACTGCATACTTTACTTTGGACGGAGTTCAATATAAAGCAACTTCTACCGTAGCGGTAAGCGGTCAGAATGAAGCAACTGTTCCTACAAAGACAATCAAGGTTATGGCTTACGGTAACTCTATCCTAAAGCATGAGCCAAACGAAAGCCTTGGTTGGAAAGGCAACTGGGGTATGGCGGCAAGTTCTGAGGATAAGGACTATATCCACAGACTTATCTCAATGCTTGGCGACAAATACGGAAAGAACAATGTTTCACTGGTATCTTGCAAGAATGTATCGTCATTTGAATCTGCTATTCAATCAGGAACAGACAGTACAGATTATTCAGAACAACTTGCCGATATTTCAGCAGAGGTTAAGGCAGGACAACCGGATATAGTAACCGTACAAATCGGTGAAAACGCAGGTGCGGCAACAGAGGCGGTATATAAAAACGCATTAAAACAATTCGTTCAAACAATAAAAACGGCGTCACCAAATACTCTTGTATTAGTAACAACACCATTCTGGGGCGGCGACGGAAAGATTAGCGGAGCAAAGGCAGTAGCGGCAGAATTTAATCTTCCGATAGCAAATCTTGAACAATTTAACACAAATGAAAATAAGGCATATGATGGCGACGGAGTTGACGCTAACTGGAATGAGGGCGTAAAGGCTCATCCGGGTAACTTAGGTATGGAACATATCGCAGGCGAGATGTTTGAGCAACTTAACAAGTGCCTAACAGGTAACGACAACATTACTTACGGTACAAAGCCGTCAGCAATAACAATTACAAACGGTGAAAGTGCTGCTATAACTACACTTGGAGGTACACTTCAACTTACAACAACAATAACTCCGGAAAACTCAGAAAGCGGTATCCTTTGGACAACAAGCAGTGAAGCGATTGCAACAGTCGATGAAAACGGACTTGTAACCGCAAAGAATAACGGTACTGTAACAATAACCGCAACATCAAAGTATGACGACAGTGTTAAAGCTACTATTGAAATTACAGTATCGGGACAGAACTTACCTACATTGACATTCGATAAGAATACAACAGACGAGGTTACAAATATGCCGGAGAGCGGAGAAGTTACGGCAGGTGAAGTATCACTTGCAGGTAAATATCCGTTCCGTGAAACATATACATTTGTCGGTTGGTCACTTACCGCAAACGGTGATGTTGTAAGCAGTGTAAATGTATCGGAAGATACAACACTTTATGCAATCTGGAAGAAAGCAACTGCATGGACATTTGACCGTGACGGCTATCAAGAAGGATTTACAGTAGAAAACGGCTTTAATGTAGAAGTAAAAGACAGTATTTTCAAGGCTTTGGAAACAGGTTACAGTGAAACAAACATTCTAAAGATTAAATCACCTAAGCTTGACATCAACCCGGCAGAATATGCACAGCTTAAGATTAAAATGCAGAACACAGTATTTGATGAAAATACAAAACTTGGTGTAACAATTCACACAACAAACGGCGATGTTAAATCTGAATATGCGGTTACAACAACAGACCAAACAACATATACAGTAAGTCTTGACAACGTAACGGGTACAATTACGGGATTTGAATTAGTTCCTACAAATATGGACGCTACAATCAATATTGATGATATAAGCTTTGAAGTAAAGACAGTTGATACATCAAAAGTAAGATTGTTGTTACCGGACCAAACAACAGGAGTTCAAAATCGTTGGGAAGGCACACAAGCACTTGCAACCGAAGGTAACACAACACCTGAAGAATATGCTAAGAGAATTATCAAGTTTGAAGACGGCAGCTGGTGGGGCTGGTACAAGAACGGTGCAGACGCAACGGCAGACTGCAAAACCGAATATGCTTTTGACAGTAATTCACACAGAATGAAAGTCAATATGAATGTTGGCAATGCAAATGAATGGGCAAATACATTCTATCATATGGATAAGCCGGTCAGCTCTGCAACAACAAAGAATATTGTTATAGGCTTAAATTCAAGCCGTGACATAAGTGATTTCCGTGTATGGTTCTACAACTCAAGCGAAACACAAGCCAGTGAACAACCATTCAAGACTGTTGATATTAAAAAGGGATACCACGAATACACAATCGATGTAGCAAAGCCGGGGGTTAAAGCGGGCGAAAAGAGTGATTCAAAAGTAATTCCTTGGAATGACCATAACACATATGATTACTTGAAATTCGATTATGATGACCAACAAGGCAGCGATGTAGTAACAAATCTTGAATTCTCATACATCAGATTTGTTGATGATACATATGTAGGCAGATGTGAAGATGACGGTGACGGAACATGGATTGAAAACGGTGCGGTAAACTATAACGTAGGCAACAGTATCGTTGATATAGTTCTTCCAAATGACAAGCATTTCAATAAGCCTGACGTTAATCCTATTCAAGCAAATCAAGTAAAGATAAACGGCAAATCGGTTGAATGGGTACAAAGCGGTCGAACATGGCAGCGTATCAGAGTAAACCTTGGTAAACTTGAATCAAACACAAAATATACAATCAGCATTGAGGGAATCGGTTATCTTCAAGGCGGTTCAATAGAACCAATTACATTTACAACGGGCAATACTATTGAATACAGTGATATTCAAGTATTGAAGAACGGCACGGCAGTAACAAGTCTTGATTCTGTTAATGCAGGAGATACACTTCAAGTTAAAATCAGTAATCTTCATAATAATTCGTCATATGAAACAGACTTAAGCATTATTCCGTCAATATACACTGCAAGCGGATTGCTTGGAAATGTTAATATGAATGAAGTAAAACTTGACGGCGGACAAACAATTTCAGAAAAGACATTTGATGTAACAGTGCCGTCTTATATTCAAAACATAGGTAAGATTTCAGTATTTGTTTGGAGCGGTGTTGCAGGCGGCAATATGAAACCGGAAGTAAGCAACTACTACAAACTTACAGCTACTGAACAATAATAAAATATAAAGCAAACGGAGATGAGCAAAATGAAAAAGTATATTAAAATTATTTCAGCAGGTATGGCAGCACTTATGGTGACAGGCGCATTAAGCGCCTGCGCACCAAAGGACGACATTCCTACAATCACTTGGTATATGCCAAAACCGATTGACAATATGTCATCACAACAAATGGTAGAGGACGAAGTAAATAAGATTTTTGAAAAAGAAGTCGGTGCAAGATTAAAGTTGGTTTTGATTGACGAGGCATCTTATGCGGAGAAAATGAATGTTGTTATCAATTCGGGTGAAGAATTTGATATTATGTTCTCTGCACCATGGAATACGTCAACATCTTATGACACAAATGCACCAAAGGGTAACTTTATGGACCTTACAGAGCTTGTTGACAAATACGGTCAAGACATAAAAGCTAAGGCTGACCCTCGTGCTTGGGATTATGTAACATATGACGGAAAAGTTCAGATAATTCCGTCACAAATGAAGCTTTATACAGAGATTGGCTGGGTATTTAAGAAAGACTTAGTTGAAAAGTATAACTTCGATTACAAGAGTGTACAGACACTTAAAGACCTTGAACCGTATCTTGAAACACTTAAGGAAAACGAACCGGGTATAACTCCTGTTCTTGATATTGTATCACCTAACTGGGGTGAAAGCGATATAAGTGCTATGGGCGGCGGTTGCTTGGTTATGTTTGATGAAGAAAAAGAAAAGTTCTTCTACTTGTTAGACGATGAGAGAAATCTTGAAGACTATAAGACAAGACATGAATGGTACGAAAAAGGTTACTTCCCTAAGGACGCACTTACATTGAATGCGGCAGAAGCAAAGAAAACGGGTAAATATGCGGTTATGAGAGATACCGGTTCAGTTACGGAGGACGGCTCAAAGTCATCTGCAAACTATGGTTTCCCATGTGTAGACCAATTAATTAATAGCAATGCGGCAGTAAGTGCAAACGAGTTTAGAACAGGTCAGGCAATAAGCCGTACATCAAAGCACCCTGAAGAAGCAATGAAGATTTTGGACCTTGTATGGAAAGACCCATACATTTCAAATACACTTGCTTACGGTATCGAAGATGTAGACTATGTATATGAATCGGGTAAAGGTACAGATTCACCGACTGTTATTCCTAAAGAGGGCGGCGACAGAACATGGACATTGTGGCATAACTATGTAGGTCCTCTATTCGACCAATGGAATTCTTCATGGAACTCAACAGAGGCTCTACAAAAGATGCAGGAAGGCAACAAGAATATCACTGTAAGTAAGATGGCAGATGTACAATTTGATACTCAACCTATTACAACAGAACTTGCGGCACTAAGCGAAATTTGGCAAGCATCTGAAAAGGTACTTCAATATGGTGCAATGACTGACTTTGACGCTTATGTTAAGGAATTGGACGAAAAGTGTAAAGCGGCAGGTATTGATACTGTAATTGACGAATTAAACAAGCAATACAACGCAGCAAAAGGAAAATAATTGCGTGTAGAAAGGAGAAAACATGGCTAAGATTACTACACCGAAAACAAAAAAACGTTTCTCCAAGAGAGTCAAAACGGAATTAGGTGAATTTAAGAAGAATGCACCTATGACAATACTTGCACTACCGGCTATAATAGTAATATTTATATTTAACTATTTGCCGTTGTATGGTCTTGTTCTACCGTTCCAAAAGTATTCACCGGCACTGGGGGTTTTCAAAAGCCCCTGGTGCGGACTTGAAAACTTCAAGTTCTTATTTAAAACGGGTACAATATGGCCGGCGGTATTTAATACGATTGCGTACAATTTAGTATTCCTATTCGTAGGTACTGCAATGGCAGTTATGTTTGCATTGTTGCTTTATGAAATGTCAAACAAGGCACAAAAGATTTATCAGACCTCACTTCTTATACCTTACTTTTTATCATGGGTTGCGGTTTCATACATATTGAATACTCTCTTGGATGTAGACCATGGTATGCTTAATAAGATATTGGGATTGTTCGGTCATGAGCCGATATTGTGGTACAATGAGCCGAAGTATTGGCCGGTACTGTTGACGCTGACAAATATAGTTAAAAACGTAGGATATAATGCGGTTATTTATCTTGCGGCACTGACAGGTCTTGATTCTGCATATTTTGAGGCGGCAAAGATTGACGGTGCGTCAAAACTTCAACAGATATGGTATGTTTCATTGCCGATGATTAAGCCAATTATCATTGTTATGATGATTTTGAGCGTCGGAAATATGATGCGTGGAGATTTCGGTTTGTTCTTCAATACGACAATGAATTCACCGCTATTATATAAGACAACAGACGTAATTGATACATATGTTTACCGTTCACTTATGAATGTGTCGGATATAGGTATGGCTTCAACAACCGGATTTATAAAAGCCGTAGTAGGATTCTTCCTTGTACTCGGAACTAATCTTGTTGTTAAGAAAATCGAGCCGGACAGTGCGTTGTTCTAAGGGGGTAGAGATTATGTCAAATAAAGAAAAACCTGTTTCCAACAAGATTAAAAACACCGATGAAAAAATGATGAAGGTTGTTTCGCACGTTTTGCTTATAGTGCTATGCGTGTTTTGTGTAGGCTCGTTTCTACTCGTTCTCGGTTCATCGTTTCAATCCGAAAGTGAAATTCAGAAAATCGGTTACAGAATGATTCCGCACGAATTTTCATTAGAGGCTTATAAAGCGGTATTTATGAGCCCGGGTATGATTTTGGATTCATATATGGTAACTATTATAACAACAGTTGTTGGAACGATTATAGGTTTATGTATTTCAGCAAGTGCGGGATATGTTATTTCTCGTAAGAATTACAGATACAGAAAGATTTTGAGCTTTTTCATCTTCTTTACAATGTTGTTCAACGGCGGACTTGTTCCGACATATATTTTGATGACACAATGGTTGCATTTGAAAAATACTATATGGGCACTTATATTGCCGTTGGTTGTAAATGCGTGGTACATTATATTGATGAGAGGTTTCTTCCAAGGAATACCCGATTCTATAATGGAGGCGGCTCGTATTGACGGTGCGTCGGAATTGCGTATCTTCTTCGGAATTGTGTTGCCGCTTTCAAAGCCGGTACTTGCAACAATAGCATTGTTCTATGCACTTGCATATTGGAATGACTGGTATCAGTCACTGTTGTATATTGATAATCAAAAACTTTATAAATTGCAGTATTTGCTTATGCAGATACTGAAAAAGTCACAGTTCTTAAATTCTGCGGCAGGTCAAGCTGTAATGGGAACGGGTGCGTCAACGGCGGATATGCCTACACTTAACTTGCGTATGGCAATGTGTGTCGTTGCGGTAGGACCTTTGCTTATAGCATTCCCATTCTTCCAAAAATACTTTGTAAAAGGTATTACGGTTGGTTCTGTCAAGGGATGATATATGAGAAATATCGAAATACAAGGATTAAAGAGCCTCTGTTTCTATTTAATATAGAGGCAGAGGCATTTTTTCTTAATATATCGTTGATTTCAGAATATACGGATTTTATTATGAAGGAATGGTTCGCTCCTTTTCTCAGTTATAATTATCAACGTGTATTCTGTGATGAGCGATTTATTGCAAGAATTAATGTGGGGGAAGTGGTAAAGTGAAATTTGAAGTAATAGAAAATCAATTTTATAAAGACGGTAAACCGATAAAAATTATATCGGGGGCAGTGCATTATTTTAGAAATATGCCTGATACATGGAGCGATATTTTCAAGAAAATGCGTGCAATGGGATGTAATTGCGTTGAAACATATTGCGTATGGAATATGCACGAAAAAGTACCGGGTGAATATGATTTTTCGGGTATGCTGAATATTGCGGAATTTATAAAAAAGGCTGATAAAGAGGGACTTATGGTTATCGTAAGACCGGGACCTTATATATGTGCCGAATGGGAATTTGGCGGATTGCCTTGGTGGATTCAAAATGAAGAAGATATTGAAATACGTTGCTCAAATGCCGCGTACATACATCATTTTGAAAGGTATCTTGATAGACTGTTTGATGAAGTCAGACCTTTGCTTTGTACTAAAGGCGGACCTGTAATAATGTTGCAGTGTGAAAATGAATACGGATACTATGGTGATGATAAAAAATATTTGAAACATTTGTACGAATTTTATCGCAGCAGAGATATTGATGTACCACTATTCACTTCTGACGGAACGTCAAAAGAGGATATACTTGACGGAAGTGTTGAGGGATGTTTTGAAACTCTTAATTTCGGAAGTCGTGTGTCTGAAAATTTTGCGGCACATGATGAACTTTTCCCAAATCAACCTAAAATGTGTATGGAAATGTGGAACGGCTGGTTTGACGCATGGGGCGATGAGGAACATCATGTGACTTCTGCCGAGAACTATGCTGCCGTAGTAGATGATATGTTGAAAAAGGGAAGTCTGAACATATATATGTTTATCGGCGGTACGAATTTTGGATTTACAAGCGGTGCAAACCATTATGAGAAATTCGCACCCGATGTAACAAGCTATGATTATGATGCGTTACTTAGCGAATGTGGCGATGTAACAGATAAATATTATGCGATAAGAAATGTTATAAAGAAATATGTAGATGAAGATTTGCCCGAAGTACCACCGAACAGAAAGAAAAAAGCATACGGTAAGGTTGAATTGACTGAATTCGGAGGTCTGTTTGATAATTTGAATAATTTAGCCGTGCCTGTAAAGTCTGACGTTCCGCGTTGTATGGAAAAATACGGTCAAGGATACGGATATATAGCTTATCAGACTGTACTAAATAGAGAATATCAAAATGCGGTTTTGAGTTTTGAAAGTATAGGCGACCGTGCACAAATATATATCAATAATGAATTGCAGGGTATTGTATATATCAATGATGAAAAATTAGAAATTACTTTTAATGCTCAAAAGGGCGACGTTATGACGATATTATGCGAAAATATGGGCAGAGCAAATTTTGGACCGAAAATGATGCGTAAAAAAGGTATTGACGGAAGATGTCTGATAGGTCGCAGAATTCATTTTGATTGGAATGTATATACATTGCCTATGGATAGTCTTGAAAAGGTTGTTTATCGTACTGAAAAGCCTATGGAAAACAGTTTGTTCTGTCGTGGAGTTTTTGAAGTGACAGATACATATGATACGTTTTTGAAGTTGGATAATTTTAAGAAAGGCTTTGTTTTGATAAACGGCTTTAATATAGGTCGATATTGGGAAATCGGACCTCAAAAGACACTGTATGTGCCCGCCTCGTTATTAAAGAAAGGCGAAAACGAAATTATAGTGTTTGAATCCGACGGATTAAAAGGTAAATGTGAAGTTGAACTGTGTGATACTCCATGTTTAGATTGCAAATAATGATACTTAAATCACAGAATATATGTTTTATTAAAATACCTTCTCTCTCTTTTATTTTACATCATATATTCTGTGATGGTATTATATGTTGTTGGTTTCAGAATACACGGTTTTATTTGTTACCCTATATAAGCAAATACGAACTCCCCTTGTATTTAAACCGTGTATTTTGTAATGAGCAACATATAAAATGATTAATGAGGATATTTTGAGATTTCA
>ERZ809146.389-NODE-389-length-23421-cov-57.795943_pt1 | contig 23421 bp, 19 predicted proteins | sample MGYA00520794_ERZ809146 | MGnify/ENA primary metagenome ERZ809146 (study PRJEB31570, sample SAMEA3212995) | Homo sapiens | biome: human-gut; feature: human gut; material: fecal | place: Sweden | collected 2011 ... | reverse complement strand
TAAAGGTCTCCTCAAACTTAGATACATAAATGTACCAAAATTTGAGAAGAACCAATCATCTTTTAGTTTTTGGGCTATGGCATCTCTTTCAGAATCGATTAAATATCTATCATACCATACACGTGGTATAGCTACAGCAATGTGTCCTTTAAACCAACTTATGCAAACGGGTGCTTTTTGAGAAGTCATCCAGTCGTATAGTCTGATGTCTTGGCATAAGATGTTATGAGCAATGGCAAGTTGAAGATCCCAGTTCTCTAAACCATTCAGTGACACAATGTTGCTCTTGATGTACTCTTCTAAAAAGAATGTAATCTCCTCCTTGTTGTTGGCATTCTTAAATGCTGCTATAAGCATCTTTCTTATGATAGGCTCATTAATGAGGAATGTCTTTAAGAACTTTTTAGGTTCACTATCTTCTGTTACATAGCGGTTCTCTAGTTGACCATCCCATTCGTACAAATTGGAGTTGATAGCACGAAGTAGTACATGATTCTTTCGATAATATGGACTGATGCCTTCCTTATCAAACATTTCTTGAATACACTCACAGTTCTTGCAGAATACTTCTATTGGCATTCCTTCTTCATAGAAGAAACAGGTAGTGCCTTTTATGAATGGATTGACTTCTACACTTTGAAACACAGTTAGCCAATCTGGATTCTCTGCAATTCTCTTGGCCTTTTCTATTTCTTCCTGGAATGGACGTGGCCAAGAGCCAATCTCCTTGGAAGCAGCTACTGCCTCAAAGAAACTGTTATTACATTTTGCCCTGAATTTGAGATCATAGAATGTACTTGCTTTGTGCTGATTCGAAGCAACAGCTTTTGTAAAATTAGATAAATTACGTAGCGTGTTGGTTGCTGGTATCAAACTGTCAATATTGGTATTCTCTATGATGTTCCATACGATTCTCATCCATTTTTGGTAAATATCTGCTTCCCAATCCTCATAGCATAGTATAAATTCACAAATGGCTCCAAATACAACCAAGAGCGTTTGTGAAAACGTTGCTGTAGAATCCAGAAAGAAGTTTTCCTCTTTCTCTTTTCCCCAGGCCGGGGTGAGTGATTTGGCAATTTCTTCTTTATGCGAACAAAGTGTATCTAAGACTTTTTCTAAAGCCGTAAAATATTCTGGATGGTTGGTCAAGACTTTCTCATATTCATCAAATCCTAAATATACATTTTCATTTTTTTTGCTTTCTGAAAGTGTATAAAATGAGTAAATGGGAAGTTCTTTGCTTGTCATTTCTTTAGCTGCAACATCACTATCAATCATATATCGATAGGCAAAGAATCTACTGAAAAATCTCATATAGCTTTCATCAGAATTAGATTTGTTTTTATTCCAAAACAAGTCTATCCATTTGGCATCCAGTTTCAGAGAAATACTTTCTTCATGTGAGATTAATTCATTTTGAATGCCACCCTCTAAGTCAACCTTTTCTTCTGTCAATGTTTTACATTTTCTTAAAGCACCTGTAAATTCTGCTTTAAAATTATCAAAGACAGATAGAGGCAGACCACGAGCATTCATCTTCATATATAGTTCTTCTGAAAGATTGTACTGCATTAGGGGGAGTACATAGAATTGCAATCTCTCGGTCTTTTCCAAGAAATTATTATTTTCAGTCTTATTGTATTCCTCGTTCATAGCATCCAGCATGACAAGCATACCTGCAATGGTAGAATCTTTGTCAAAATTATGATAGTACCATCTTGCTCTACGTATGCAAACGCTTGGCTTTTCATCTTCTAAGCTGCATGAATATTGAGCTAAAGATTGGCAAAAAGCAGTAGCTGTAGCTCTAGTCTCATAGGTGAAACTTTTAAGTGCATGGACAATGCTTTCTGCTACTTCCGTATTTTGTCTTTTCTCTTTGTTAAGAAGAAACCAATGAAGAAGGAACAGAGTTGTAAAACGCTGCTGACCATCTAATAGCTCCAAGATATACTCTTTTTGATTTGTAATATCTTCAATATTCTTGATAGAACCATAGATAAAATGAAAGTCCATGATGGCATCATTTTCAGATGTCAAGTATTTAAAAATATCCTTCAAGAAGGAATTTCTTATCTTTGTTTCTGCTTCACCAAGTCTTCCTTGCGCATAGGGTCTCTGTATTCTTGGTATGATAACTTTCGAAATTACTATAGGATCCTCGTCTTTTGCGTATGAAATAGGTTTGCTGAAGATACTTCTGAATGTATATGTCTCACTCATTGTCTTTACTTTTTAATGTTTAGATAATCTTTGAGTTCATCGCAAATGTAGGCTTGATATTTATTCATGTCCTCTTCTCCCCATCGAGAGCGGTTTGTTCCGTTTTCGTCGAAGAGTTTCATGAAGACATAAGTAGTTGTAACTGGAACATAAATGCCAGCTTTCATTCTTTCAATGATTTTACGACGTTTCACTACAAATAAGCTATTACCATATGAACGGTTGGTTCCTGAGTCTAATAGAGTGAGGTTCCCAATATTATTCTTAACCTCCTCTGGTGCATCAGTCCACTCTTTTGCGATTTCTCGTATTTTCTCGATGGCCTTGTCAAGTTCTCCTTCTTCGTAAAGCTCATTTATGAAAGATCTTTCCTCTTCATTCATACTTAAGTCTTCAAGAGCTATGCTAATCCATTCCTTTTTGCTTGATATTTCTTTCAATCCATTAGTTGTGAATGAATCTATATGTTCTATATCCCAACCTTGTTTAGTAAGAACATCAAATGGAAATTTATAGATAGAACTTAACTCGCTTTGGCTCTCAAGTCCTTCTGCTTGCTTATTTAAATGATGGACATTTAAGAGCAAGAGCAAATTAAATATTCGGCTATCACCAAAGCTGAGGTCAATATGTCCCTGTTCCACAGTGATATTTTGTGTCTGATCACAAATTTTTTGTTTAAGCCAATCTTTAAATTCACCCCTGGACTCATTTTCATCCATGTGATTGAAATGATAATAACACTTCGGAAGCAAGTTGCCTTGGTACTGACTGAGCATACCTATAAGGTTATAGGTGATGACATCCTCATACCAATCTTCTATTGTATGGAAGATATTAAGTATTTCATCCCATTCCGTGGTTAATGCTTGAATCAATTCAACATTAGATTTTCCATCAAACTTGTCGTAGAAATAGTTGAACACAAAGTTATTCGTTGCGAGTTTTGTTTCACAGTCTCTTAACAGTGTATCAACTTTTCCATCAAGATTGTCATCGTCTTGATTTAAGACAGAAAGAGTTTCCATCTTATATCTTAGATTAAAGATGAAGTCAATGCGGTTAGGCATATCAATTCCTTTGGCGTTTAAAAAACACCAGAAAGCATCATTTTGGAGCGTATTTTCAATATTTTCCCATTCTAAGGCACGCTGCATTTGAATATGCTCTTGCGATTCCAAGTTCTGTGTTCTGAGAAAGAGAGCTTTTATTAATTCAGCATCTGTTAGATAAATCTTACCTGTATTGATTTCTCTAAACTCTTTAATGGCATCTTTGTCATCTGCAAGTTCATACCATAATACTTGGACTGATCCATACATTGAATATTTATCTTTTTCCGCATTTAATAATGAACGGAATATGTTCAGAATATCGCTCACTTTTGTGCTTAAGTTGTATCTTTGGCACAAACTTTTTGCACCTGTAAGTTCATACTCATCAATGCTTCTTATCCATTTGTCAATAGTTTCATAGGCTTGACTCATGTGGAAAAAATCAATATTATCATTGCATTCATCATCGTTGTTTCCAATATTTGCTAAGAAAACTGAAGACCCTTTTCTTGTGGCATAGGTAAGATGATAGAGTTCTATTTCATCCTCTTTTAAACTTTCAGCAGAAATATTGCACTTCGTAATTAAATACTTGTACAATATATAAAGAGTTGTAAGTCTTTGTTGACCATCTATGATCTCCCATGCTTCTGCATCTTTCTTAGCATCTTTTGGTAGGAATTTTTTCAGTACTTCTTTGTCTGTGATTTTTCTTGCTACTACCGGCTGCAGACAATAGTACTCACCTTCGTTGATACCTTGTATTCGCTTGTTAAAAGTGCTACTTGCATAACATAATAAGTCACTTAGTAGTTGAACCACCTGGATGCTGGTCCATCTATAGCCGCGCTGATATGAAGGGATATAAAAATAATACCCCTTCATAAGTTCTGTTACCGCTTTTCTGTCAATACTATTAACCATAGCTTTGCTATTTTATCTTTTTTAGAACATCCCCAAATTTGGCATAGTTGACCACTACACCATCATCTAAGTCAAAATTAATTTGTGCTTATCCACTTTACATGGTAAGGCTCTGCAAAGATAGTGAAATTTGTTTAGAATCAATACTGATTTACTCGTTTTTTCACTTTTTGGGGGATTTATATTGTAATCTGTGCGAAAATTCTGCATAGAAGTTGTTTCATCTTGTTAATTATGCCAATATCGTATAATTTTAACTGGTATTTGCTTGGCTATGGCCATATCTATAAGTTGCTTTGTCCTTGTACTCATTCCATCCCAAAAAGCAATAAGCACATTAGCTCTTTCTACCATTTTAATGTTTGATATACCAGCAGCACTTCGGCCGAATCTATCCCATTCAGCAAAGTTAGATTCAACTAGGATTTTTAATTCTGCTGGATAGTCTTTTTATCAATTCTGTTGTACCAATGGAAGTTCCTGAGAGTAAGATGACATGATGCGTCTTAAGTTTGTTCTCAAGGTAGAGGCAGCATTTTTCTTTCATCAAATCACAATTGAAGAAACTGCTGCTTCCTGCAATAATAGCTCTATATTTTTCCATACCATTTTTGTAAATATTCCCAGTAACAATTTGGAATGTGTATTCGCTTAGGGCGCCTTTGAAGAAAGCAATGTTTGCATAATAACTTCGGCATCTTTCTGCTTCGTCCTTAGCAGGATGAGCTGGTTTGTCATGTTTGCTGAGTCTGCATTTAGGGGTTGCAGTTCTCTGTTTGATATTATCATTTCTGACAGCGTTACCAGCATTGGAAATGAGGCATTTTTATTTTGCAATTCTTTGCATAGCCTTGTTCTTCCTGACACCGTGGTGGTAAACCAGGACGACGACATCCATGGCATCATCATCGAGAACGCCAAGTATGCCGACATCAAGAATCTGAAGCTTGCCAACGGTGAGCCTATCGCCACGCTGAAGAGTTATCTGGAGGCAGGCAAGAAGCTTGCTCCCATGCAGCTGATTCTGGAAATCAAGGCACATCAGACTCCTGAGCGTGAAGACAGATGCGTAAAGGCTTGCCTTGATTTAGTAAAGGCAACCGGCATGGAGAAGCAGGTGGATTACATCTCCTTCAGCATGCATGCCTGCGAGGAACTCGTGAAGCTGAACCCACAAGCCCGGGTTTACAATCTGGGCAGCGACGTGGCTCCCAAAGTCATCAAGCAGAAAGGCTTTGCCGGCATCGACTACTATGGTGGTGCCCTCCTCAAAAATCCGAACTGGATTAAAGAGAGTCACGACCTGGGCATGAAGGTGAATGTATGGACCATCGACCAGATGAAGGAGATTCAGAAATGCGTAGATTCCGGCGTTGACTTCATAACCACCAACAAGCTAGAAGAAGCTAAGAAGATTGCCGAAGGCAAGCTCAACTTCAAGTAAAGAATAAAAGGAAAAAATAGAATATGAATTGAGAATTCAGCAAATAGCCAAGATGCTTATTTGCTGAATTCTTTTGTTTTTGTATCTACCCTTTATTCTTCGACAACAGCATCCAATACGCTCCGCAAATTACCTATCAGATAAAACGGAAGATTGATCAACGTAAACTCCTTGCCATGAATGGTCTTGACCTTATCTATAGAATAAGGCTTTGACCAGATACGGATGGCTATGTTTACATCAGAACTATCCATAAACACCTGAAGTGAACGGAGATGGGCATTCGTTCCGCTCTTTACCTCTATCGGATAAAGCTTGGAGTTATGAGAAAAAATGAAATCAACCTCTGCACCGTTATTCGGCTTTGCCCAAAACGAGCGATGCTGTCCCACCCTATCTTCCAAAGCCAATAACTCCTGAGCCGTAATTTGTTCTGCAATATGCCCACGCCAACTGTCCACCATATCGGTAGAGCCAATGATTTCCTTTCTGATTCCCGCCTGATAGTTCACCAATCCCGTATCAAACCAGATGAGTTTTGGCATTCGCTTGGTCTCAGGGATAATCGGCAACTGGGTAGAAGATACAGGGTAAATCAACTCCAAGAGCATAGCCTTCTCCAGCAATCTAAAAGCCTCGCCCACCTCTCTTGACTTATAGCCAGAATTGGCAAAGTTGCCTAACGTAATGGTTTCACCCGAAAAAGCCCAACCATAGGAGAGGATGAATCTCACCACGTCAGTCAACTTATTGCCTCTGACGTATTTCTCAGAATCATCCTTATAGGCTTGCACCAGAGTTTCATAAACATCTTCGATACCAATGACATCTTGGGTTTCAGCATACTGCTGCACTGCTTCAGGCATCCCTCCCACAATGGTATATTGATTGAAAAGATGCATCAACTGTTCATGGAAGGCAACCGTATACTCAGCCTTCTGCGAGAGTACGGCAAGCAGATTATTCTTGCCGATAGCCCCCAGGAACTCCGAAAACGAACAAGGTCGCAAAGCCAGATACTGTACTCTTCCCACAGGGAAACTGACTTTAACATCCACCAGATTCTCCAACAGACTGCCAGCAGCAATAACATACAAATCTGGTCTCTGTTCATAGAAATACCTGAGTAGTGCTATGGTTTTAGGAGAATTCTGTATCTCGTCGATAAAAAGAAGTGTAGTTCCTTCTTTCTTAACCTTACCGACACTGGCATACAGCATATTCACCAGGTCGTCTAAAGGAATCTCCATTTCAAACAACTTGGCATTCTCATTTCTTTCCAGATTGAAATATAGATAATTATCAAACTGAGAGCCAAACTCATTGACCACAGTTGTCTTGCCAACCTGTCGAGCTCCTCTCAGGATAAGAGGCTTATGCTTTTTGTCTTGCTTCCAAGCCTCCAATTTACTGATGATATTTCGTCTAAACATACGCATTTGTTTCAAATCAGGGGCAAAGATACTACTTTTTTGTCGCAAATCAGCGGCAACAGCGTTAAAGTTTGTTGTAAATCAGGGGCAACTAGGCATATCATTTAAAAAGGTGGCGCATCAAATAAGATGCGTCACCTTTATTTTCTTATACGGTTTACCGCCCAAACCAAGGGCAGCCATCGTATGATCCTTGATAATCAATTTACCAGCAAGAAAATCTTGCCATACTTGATGGTATTCGCTTTGCCTTGAAATTGCAAGAACAAGGCAATTGGTATCCAAAACAATATTCATAACTATCGACGATAAGGAGTTCTTTCGTGCAATGTCTCAAAGCTCTTCAGCTTTTCTTCTGTCATTTCCCCACGCTCCCACATTGCATCTAATTCTTCCTGTCCCTTCTTGGCAAAGAAATCAGAGATAACCTGCTTCAATTCTGCCAATGCTTCCGGGCTTTTTACCCATTGCATCATATCTAAAAGTTCAAGCTATGCTTGATTAAAAACAGTTGCTGCCATATCAAAATCCTTTCTTTTAAATTAACGAAAAGAATTGGAAATGCCAAAGAAAAGAGCGACTTTCTTTAGTTTAAGATACGAAAAACATTCAACAACAGTTTTTGAATGTAGCAAACTACATGATGCAAATTAAATATATAATCTGCAAGATGCATCATTTTTTCCTTTTCAACCCAGCCTAATAAAACAAGGGAGCGAACTGCATCGCAACGCAGCCCGCTCCCTTATCTATACTGATGATTGAATTTAATCAACCTTTTCGATAATCTTCATTCCCTCTTCCACTGCCTGCATGTTCAGCGGAATCAAACCATGATGGCGCTCTGGCAATGACTTGTAAAGCGCCTTGTTCAAACCATCGGTGCTCACAACAGGACAAACCTTCAGCAGGCCGCCCAAAACAATCATATTGAACACCTTAGAGTTTTTCATCTCGGCAGCCTTGTCCATCGCATCAATGCGATAAATGGTGATGTCCTTGCGCTGTGGAGGATTCATCACACCATAGCCATCATAAATCAGGATGCCGCCTGGCTTAATCTTCGGCTCAAACTTGTCGAGCGACGGCTGGTTGAGCACGATGGCTACATCATAATGGCTCAGGATAGGCGAAGAGATGCGACTGTTGCTCACAATGACCGTTACATTGGCTGTACCGCCACGCTGCTCTGGTCCGTAAGCAGGCATCCAGGTTACCTCCTTATCCTCCATCAGTCCTGAATAAGCCAGAATCTTTCCCATAGAGAGAACGCCCTGACCGCCAAAACCGGATATAATGATTTCTGTCTTCATTGTTCTATTATTATATTAGAAGAGCAATTCGTTCTTCACTCTTCGTTCTTCACTCTTCACTTACATTCCCGTTGTATCCTTCAGGTCACCCTTAGGATACTGCTTAAACATGTTCTCTTCCATCCACTTGTTAGCCTCAACAGGTGAGAGTTTCCAACCGCTGTTGCAGGTAGAAACAATCTCTACCAGGCTGGAGCCCTTGCCCTGCATGCTTGCCTCGAACGCCTTGCGGATAGCCTTCTTTGCCTTCTTGATGCTTGCCACGGTCTCCACACTCTGGCGGGTTACATAACAAGTACCCTGCAGATGGCTTGCCAACTCGGTAATATTGAGTGGATAACCATGAAGATCAGCCTCTCTACCATAAGGACAGGTAGCTGTCTTCTGCCCCAACAGGGTGGTTGGCGCCATCTGTCCGCCGGTCATACCATAGATGGCATTATTGATGAAGATGATGGCGATATGCTCACCACGGTTCAGGGCGTGGATAGTTTCGCAGGTACCGATGCACGCCAGGTCGCCATCGCCCTGATAAGTGAAGACAAGACGATCAGGCCACAAGCGCTTGATACCCGTAGCTACAGCAGGTGCACGACCATGAGCAGCCTCCTGCCAGTCAATATCCAAATAGCGATAAGCAAAGACAGCGCAGCCCACCGGACATACGCCTACCGTCTTATCCTCCATGCCCATCTCCTCGATAACCTCGGCAACGAGCTTATGAACTACGCCATGCGAACACCCCGGGCAATAGTGCATCGGGGTATCGTTCATCAGCGTAGGCTTCTTATATACCAGATTCTCTGGTGAAATTATATCATTCATTTTATTAACTTCTTTAATGCTTCAACGATTTCCTCCGGCTCCGGTACGATACCGCCCAGACGACCAAAGTGCTCCACAGGAGTCTGACCATTCACAGCCAGTCGCACATCCTGAACCATCTGACCGGCATTGATTTCTACAACCAGAATGCCCTTCTTGGTCTTGGCGAGTTCGTGAATCTCCTTTTCAGGGAAAGGCCAGAGGGTGATAGGACGGAACAATCCTACCTTGATGCCCTGCTCACGCGCACTCTCAATGCTCTTCTCGGCAATACGTGCCGCGCTACCGAAGGCTACGATAACATAGTCGGCATCATCCATCTGCTCGGTTTCATAACGAACCTCGGTTTCACGGATTTTTCTGTATTTCTCCTGAAGAGCAATATTGCGCTCCTCCATCACCTCAGGCTTGAGTTCCAGAGAGGTCATGATGTTGACAGGACGACTCTTCGGACGGCCGATGGTAGCCCAAGGACATTCCTTCGCAATCTCCTCCTCGGTACGACGAGGCTTGACAGGAGGCAGAACCACCTTCTCCATCATCTGACCAATGACACCATCGCTCAGAATCATCGCAGGATTGCGATACTTAAAGGCAAGCGTAAAGGCGAGATCAACGAAATCAGCCATCTCCTGAACAGATGCAGGAGCCAGCACAATCACATTATAGTCGCCATTACCACCACCGCGGGTAGCCTGGAAATAATCACTCTGGGATGGCTGGATGGTACCCAGACCCGGACCGCCACGCTGCACATTGACGATAACGCCCGGAATCTCAGCACCAGCCATGTAAGAGATACCCTCTTGCATCAAAGCCACACCCGGACTTGAAGAAGTGGTAATGACACGCTTACCGGCACCAGCGCCACCATAAACCATGTTGATAGCCGCCACCTCACTCTCAGCCTGCAGAACCACCATACCTGATGTTTCCCATGGCTTGAGCAGAGCCAGCGTCTCTATAATCTCACTTTGAGGTGTGATAGGATAGCCGAAGAAACCATCCGCACCACATCTGATACAGGCATGGGCTATCGCCTCATTGCCTTTCATTAATGTAACTTTCTGATTTGCCATTATTTAGTCCTCCTTCTTACGATAAACAGTGATACAGCCGTCCGGACACACGATGGCGCACGAAGTGCAACCAACACACGCATCAGGTACAGCTGCCTCTACATAACGGTAACCATGCACATTGACTTTTTTCTCTGCCAATGCGATGACATGCTGAGGACAAGCCTCCACACAGAGCGAGCATCCCTTGCAACGCCCGGTGTCGACTACAATAGCCCCTTTAATCTTACTCATATTCTAATTTCTTACTAATTATCTTTACCATTGGAGTAAACAAAGCTCCTGCTGTCCACATGTCGGTTGTTATGGATTGTAGTAGTCTTTGCAATAAAAGCTCATGATATCATCCAACATCTCCTTGGCTGCTACGGCAGGGCTCTCCGGATCGAGGGCAATGGCCTCCATATAGCAGTCGAGGGCACGCTTAAAGTCACCCTGCTTGCGCCAGGCGTTACCTTGCTGATAATATTCTTCTGCTGTCATTTACTCTTTTCTTTTTAAGTTTTGCTCTGCGAAATTACTAATTTTCGGCTAAGAAAAAGAATATAAGCCTAAGATTTAAACTATATTAATGTAGTTTTTCACAAAAATGCGCACACTATAATTCAGTGTGCAATTTTTATGAAAGATGTACATTATTTCTACTAATATATCCTATAAAAACACAATTCGTCATTTACCGCAGTTTTTTATGGTAAATGACGAACAGTACGATTCCCCTCAACAGAAGGTAGAGAATGAAGGCCAACCACAGGGCATGATTGCCCAGGAAAGGATGCAAGCCGAAGAACAGACCGAAGAACGAAGCCGAGGCTACGGCGGTAGAACAGAGCATCGACTTAGACTGGGTGATGCCTACAAAGATGCCATCGAAGACGAATGCCGACATGCCAGACAGCGGAATCAGCACAGCCCACCAGAAATATTCGCCCGATGCAGCTATCACCTGCTTATCGCTCGTGAGCAAAGAGAGGAAATTCTCGCCACCCACTATATATAATAAGGTGAAACCTACTGCCACGACAGCTCCAAAACCCATCGTTCTTCTGACCACCTCGCGGAATGCCCCCATGTTTCGGGCTCCGTAATACTTGCCGCTCAACGCCTCTGCCGCATAGGCAAAACCATCCATAAAATAAGAGAAGATGGTAAAGAGCGTCATCAGCAGCGTATTCACAGCCAGCACGATGGTACTTTCCCTGGAACCAGCCGCCGTAAAGAAGAGGTTGACCGCCACCAGACAGAGGGTGCGGAGAAAGATATCCTTATTGAGCGAGAAAAACTGCTTCAGCGGTTCGGCAGCAAAGAGATGCCGGCGATAATCATACTTGCTTAACCGGCGATAATGGAAGCGATAGAACAGACATGCCATCAGGAATCCCCACCATTGGGCAATGACTGTTCCGAGCGCCACTCCTTCTACCGTCAAACCGCCGACAAAGACCAGCAGCAGAGAGGCTATGATGTTCACCACATTCTGTGTCAGCGATACCATCATCGGAATGCGCGTGTTCTGCATACCGATAAACCAGCCCGTAAATCCGTAGAGTCCGAGCACTGCCGGGGCTCCCCAGATACAGACATAACAGTATCTTCGTGCCAGTTCCACGACATCCGCTTCCGGCGACATCGCCCACAGTCCACAGCCTATCAGCCATTTCTGGAGAACGAAAAACAGCACTCCTATCCCCACACCGATACTCAGAGAGCGCACCAGGAGCCTCAGTACCTCAGCCAAATCTCTCCTTCCCAAAGCCTGCGAAGTCATTCCGCTGGTTCCCATTCTCAGGAATCCGAAAAGCCAGTAGATGACATTGAACAGCATCGACCCCACGGCAATGGCTCCGATGTAAGCCGCATCGCCGATATGCCCGACGATGGCGACATCCACCAAACCCAAAAGCGGTACCGTGATATTGGATATTATCGACGGCACCGCTAATTGTAATATTCGTTTATTCACGTACTTTAATGATTATCATTAATCACTAATAAATAATCACTATACTCTATATTTCGCAGCCTGCTCCTCAATATAGGCAGCATCGCTGAAATAGTCGATACGCATAGCCTTGCGAACCTCATCCATAGTCTGGGCTGCAAACTCGCGGGCATCCTCGCTACCCTTCTTCAGGATATTGAATACCTCAGGAATATCTTGCTCAAACTCATGACGGCGGGCACGGATTGGGTCGAGCATCTTGTTGATGACGCTGTTCAGGAACTTCTTGCAGGTACCGTCACCGATACCACCCTTCACATACTGCTCCTTCAACTCATCCAAAGTCTTGAACTCAGGCCAGAACTCTGCGAAATCCTCAGGAGTAGAGAATGCCTCGAGATAGGTGAATACGGCATTGCCCTCCAGATGTCCTGGCTCTTCCATGCTCATACGTGGCTCACCGTTAGACATCTTCTTCACCTTCTTCCAAACGGTCTTCTCATCGTCACTCATGTAGATGCAGTTGCCGAGACTCTTACTCATCTTCTCCTTACCGTCAGTTCCAGGAAGACGACGGCAGCAGGCAATCTCAGGAAGCAGAATCTCCGGCTCTACCAAAACAGGTGCATAAGTCTGGTTGAAGCGGCGAACCAACTCGCGGGTTACCTCCAGCATAGGCTCCTGGTCCTCACCGGCAGGCACGGTTGTAGCCTTGAAAGCGGTGATGTCGGCAGCCTGACTCACAGGATAGCAGAAGAAACCGAGCGGAATGTTTGCCTCGAAGTTACGCATCTTGATCTCAGTCTTCACGGTTGGGTTACGCTGAACACGAGATACGCTGATGAGGTTCATCAGATAGGTAGTCAACTCAGCCAACTCTGGAATCATACTCTGGATATAGAGTGTACACTTCTGTGGGTCGAGGCCCGCAGAGAGATAGTCAAGAGCCACCTCTGTGATGTTCTGGCGAATCTTCTCAGGATTGTCGGCATTATCAGTCAAAGCCTGAACATCTGCCATGAAAACGAACATCCTGTCGAAGTCGCCAGCGTTCTGAAGTTGTACTCGGCGCTGCAGAGAGCCGATGTAATGACCCAGGTGAAGTTTACCTGTAGGACGGTCGCCCGTCAATATAATCTTTCCCATTTTCTTGCAATTTATTATTATTTTTGTGCAAAGGTACAACAAAATATTGAGAAACTGCAAGAAATGGTGAAAAAATAACAAAATGAGCGGGAGAAGGAAGGGATAGCTGAAAGAAAAACGGGGCACCCCTTGAGGATGCCCCGCCACCAATTAAAATAATTGATTGTCACATTATAAACTTACCGTACTACTTAGCGATCATGATCGTTACACGGTTCTCTGCATTTTCTGCAAAAGGCTGCACACGTGCACCCTTAGATTCTTCTGTAATGCGCTCTGAAGGTATATTATATTTCTTTGTCAGCATCCAAACCACAGCTGCTACTCGCTTGGCAGCGATGCGGTCGTTGATGACGTCATAGCCTGTACCCTTGTCAGCATAGCCGGTTACTACAACCTTTGCCTCTGTGTTCTTGTTCAGGAAGTCAACCACCTCACGGATCTTAGCATCCTCAGCAGGAGCAATCTTGTAAGAATTGATGGTGAAGAAGATGTCACGGCGAATCTCCTCTACCTTCTTCTCTACAGGAGCTGGCTTAGGAGCTACATATTCCTGCTTAGGAGCTGGTGCCGGAGCAGGTTCCTCTACCGGCTTAGCCTTCTTGGTATAGCTCTTGCCCAGGTTGATGCGTACACCTGCCAGTGCATTGAAGTACCAGTCAGGGTTATCTTCCTTCTTAGAGTTGTATTTGTCTGAAATCATGTTGGCATTGCCCTCGAGCATGATGCTCACAGCCTTGCTTACCTTGAATTCCAGGTCGATACCGGCTCTGCCGTAAGGGCGAACCTTCTTTCCCTGCCAGAGATACTCCAGGTTGTAGTTGTTGAAGTTCTCAAGCGTGGCAGCGATGTCATTTATCTCTTGGTTGCCGCCAGCCCAGCCGCCCTTGCTCCAGAGTCCGTTCATCTGAGCACGGAGTCGAAAAGCGGAGAGAATTGATTGCCAATAGCTCCCTGAATATTAGGAGAGAGTAAGTCCTTGAACTTAGCCTCGCCCAGTGTATACTATCCACCTCCCCGAATATCGGGGTAGAAGTGCTTCTTGAATTGATACTCATTGCCGTCCTTATCGACATAGGTGGCTTGTGCCACGGCTGAAGTGCCGAGGGCGAGCATAGCAGATGCAATGATAAACTTATAATTTTTCATGTCTGATAAGTTTAAAACTGATTATTAATTGCTTTTTATGGGAGCTGTAATGAGTTTCTTGCTCTGGTTGTCTTCTGGATTGATTGTTACAGCATTTTTGGGAAGTACAGTTACTACTAAAGCTCGAGCTGTGTCATTCTTTCCATCTATGTAGTCAACAATAACAGAATCATTAGGAAGCATCACTCCATTGTTGTAACGAACCTCGTTGAGATTAAATACGATAGAATCTTCTCCGTCCATAACGGTAAGGTTCTTTAGGGTATCATCATCAATGCGAACATTTTTCACGATGCCTCTTATCTTTTTAAGTTCAGGCTTTCCACAACTGCTGATTCCTAGAACCAGCAATAAGGTGAAAACAACCATATAAAAAAATGATTTTCTCATCTTCTTCTTTCCTTATTGTTTAAAAATAAGAGGGAAACGTTCAGATGAACGTCCCCCTCAGTATTATAGTAATGTTCTAGAATCTAACCGATTCTTGTTGTCGCAATAATTACTTAGAAGCAGGACGCTTGATAGTAACCTTGAATGACTGTGGTACCTCATGACCATAAGCATCAACAACAACGAACTCCAAGTTTTCTGTGTGATCAACTGTTGGAGCGTTCTCTGCCTGAATACCTGTCTGAGTAAAGATAAACTGACCGTTAGTGGCATCAACTTCAACCGTGAAGTATGGGTCAACCTGACCTTCATATGTCAAGTGAGCTGAACCAGCCTTAACCTCCAGATACTTGTTAGTCAAGAGCTGCGCAAATGTACCACCGAAGAAATCATTGTTATATGTATTCTTAACAGCAATGTTCTTGATGTCTGTCTTGATTACATTTGCAGTAGCCTTCCACTGGAGTGCTGGCTGTTCTTTCCAAGAATAGCTGCTTGCAGAATGCCAGCAAGCGAATGTAACTGACAGACTCTTACCGTAGTCTACAGAGCAAGGCTTCTTTTCCCACTGGCCAGTCTTATTATTCTTAACAAGACTAATCTCGCCATAGTTGTACTTAGCTGTAACAGCATGCTTGGTCGTTGAGTTAATGAAGTCTTTAGCTGCAACTTTCGCAACAAAATTGTTGGCCTTGTCTGCCCTAACACTTGTCAACTTGTCATTTGCATCCTTAGCTGCGTCTGCGATTTCGAAACTAACGTTATCGTCGAGATTATAGAATACGTTATTCAAGTCTACAGAACCATATACGCTCTTATTGGTTACTGTGTAGCCATTTTCTGGCGTCATGTAAGCGATGAAGTAACCAGTACCCTTACCTGTTTCCTGTGCTGGACGGAATGTGATGTCAGCAGGGAATGCCTTAGGAAGAACCTTGGTGTACGTAGCTGTTACGGTACCTACCTCATAGAAGTTGTTATCAGTATACTTCCTCAAAGTTGACTTCAATGAAACTGTTGCACCATCAGCGATGAGGGCTGGGTTGTTAACCTTGAAGGCAATCTTTGTAACCTCAGACATGTTTGTTGTCTCATTTCCATCCTTGTCGTAATAAACAGCAGCGAATACAGGCTTCTCTGAAAGAGGACATGCATTGTTGTCAGCTACTAACTCCCAAGGACCATAGCTTACACCATCAACTGGGCTGAAGTCCTTCTTCTCTGTAATCTTGTTTACTGCATCCAAGTTACCTACGATACCTGATGTATAGTTCTCACCTACAACTACGTAGAAGGCCTTACCATCTGGGTCGAGCAACTTACCATCCTTGTTTACTGCATATACACGGAAACCGATGATGTCGTGGTTTGCAGCCTCGGTCTGGATTGTAAGAGTCAAGTTCTCGCTTGCAGGAACAACCTTGTTCAAATTATCAATTTCATAGTTCTTCCAAGCGTTGAGCTCAGAAACACCAGACTCGATAGCATTATCCTTGTCGAGTACTACATAGTAATAATCCGCAGCCGTATTGTCTGAAGTCTTCAAATCAGTGATAGAGAATGGCTTACCAACTTCAACCTGCAAGAGACTATTCCAATATCGGACATCAGATCGGTGACTACGATAATTTGCGTTCTCAACGTTCTTCTTCTCGCCTTCCAAAACTGGCTCTGCGGCAGCATCATTTGCCCAAGCAAGTTCAGGATTCTTATCGCTTGAGAAATTGCTGTTTTCGCCAACAATTTCATAACCAGTCCAACGGTTGTGGATTTCACTAACATCCTTACCACCAACCTTGAATGTGAAATCGTTGCTAGGCACGAACTTATTGTAAGTAGGCTTAACATCGTAAGTAGACACTACGTAGCGGTCAGCAGCTGCCTCTGCCTTAGAATCAACAGTGTTATTGATAGCTACAGCATAGAGGATAGCTTTTTCATTACCATTCTCATCACCAAACTTAGAGTCGTCTGAAATCAAACCATGAAGCATCTCTACTGTGAGAGGTGTTATGCCATTTGTTGTATTCCAATTACTTGTAAATCCGTTAACACCAGAATATGTCTCAACGAGCTCAACGCTAGTTACTGCAGAATACAACTCCTCAACAGCGCCCTTGTATGCATTAACCTTAACGGTCAAGCTACCGATAGTCTCTTTGTCACCATCAGCACCGAGGAGTTCTTCTTTGAGTTGAGTGAGCTTCTCATCCAACTTGTCTGCTGTAACTCGGCTTGTTTCCAAGTTACCGATGCGCTCCAGAGCCTTCTCGAAGTCAGCTTGTTTAGCGGCAGCGTTAGCTGTAGTAGCTGCAGCTGCGGCATCCTTAACAGCCTGGTCAGCTTGCTTCTGAGCATCCTTTGCTGCCTTAGCAGCAGCATCTGCAGCCTTTTGTGCTCCGTCAGCTGTTGTCTGTGCATTAGCAGCGTTACTGATTGCAGTTGCTACGTCAGTGGCAGCCTTGTTAGCTGTAACCTCAACTTTCTGGATAGCTTTTTCAACATCTGCTTTTACAGCAGCATCATTAGCCTTAGCTAGAGCAGACTCTGCAGTAGTCTTAGCTGCTGATGCAGTAGAAGCTGCATCCTGCAACTGTGTTTTCAATGCATCGATGTCGCTCTGCAAACCAGCCTTGTCAATCTGGCTCTGCAAGTTGTCGATGTCATCGTCGTAATCTTTACAAGAAGTAAATGTGCTTACCGAGGCAATTGTCAATGCACCCATAAGCAGCGCGCTAAAATACTTTCTTTTCATACGGTAATAATTTATAAAGTTATACGATTTTCCTAGCCTTCCGGCAGGAAGTTATTAATTAATTCTCTATATCGAATTAAGAGTTCCGTTTGATGAAAAGAGTCTGCACTCTTAGAAAAGTTATTTTTTCAGTTTTCAAAGGTCCTCTTAGAAAAGTTATTTTTTATCGTTCTTAAATATTGTGGCTTTTTATCGCCACTCAGTTCTTATTGTTTTTATCATATCTCCAACCAGGAGATTTTTCATGTTGCAAATATAAGTATATTTTTCGAAACTTGCAAGTTTTTGAGCATTTTTTTCAAAAAAAGGCTAATTTTCTTATGTTTTTTATAAAATAGCCCCCATATTGGGCTTCTAACCCGTCCATTTTCCCTGTTTTCCTCCATTTTGCCGATATAAAACCTACACCGTATTATATATAGGGGAGATTGGCGGTCCTACACCTTATTATATATAGGGACCATCTAGATGCGAATGTATGAGTAAATCGTATTACACCAAGCCGCCTCATTCTGATAACTCAAGTGCTTCATTCTGATAACTCAAGTGCTTCATTCAGCTCACTGAGCTACTTCGTTCAGCCAACGCAGCCATATTATTCAGCCAACGAAATTGACTCTTCCACCCAACGAAGTCGAATCTTTAACCCAACGAAATCGAATCTTCTGCCCAGCGCAGTCGTATCTTTAACCCAACGCAGTCGTATCTATCGACTCAATGAAGCGTATAAACTTGTTAAATGACGTACATGATTTCATCTACTTACTAAAACTGGCTGGCAGCCCATTACACCTTATCATATATACTGGCATTGATGTGAATATCGGAAAAGTATCAATGACGATGTGATAGACAGATACAACGATATGCTTATCAAAGCTATCAGCATATGAGAGGGAGGTAGAGTTATTCCGCCAACGATGCAGGAGAAATTACGTCACGACGTAACAACAACTACGCCCCGACGCAGTGACAGCTACGTCGGGACGCAGTTTCAGGAGCATCCTGCCCATTATCAAGTAAGCCTCATTTCCATTTTTGGTGATAAAAAGACGAAAAAAAGGGGCTATATTGAACGTAAAACCCTTGTTTTGTTCAGTCGTTGCACCAAGCGTTCCAATGAATAGAACAATGAAGCCTGTTTCGAAGGACATCGAAACAGGCTTCATTTTTTTATTCTAGAATTCTGCGTTCTTTGGTGTACGTGGGAATGGAATCACGTCGCGGATATTCTGCATACCGGTTACGAAGAGAATCAGACGCTCGAAACCGAGACCGAAACCTGCGTGTGGGCATGAACCATACTTACGGGTATCGAGATACCAGTTCATATCCTTCATAGGGATGTTGCGAGCCTCAATCTCACCCATCAGCTTGTCATAGCTCTCCTCACGGACAGAACCACCGATAATCTCACCAATCTGTGGGAACAGTACGTCGGTACCCTGAACGGTCTGACCGCTCTTGCCACCGAAACCACTCTCCTCCTCGTCTATCTTCATATAGAATGCCTTGATAGCCTTAGGATAGTTGGTCATGATAACCGGGCGCTTGAAGTGCTCCTCTACGAGGAAACGCTCATGCTCTGAAGCCAGGTCATCACCCCACTCGCATGGGAACTCAAACTTCTTACCGTTGGCAATAGCCTCCTGAAGGATGCGGATACCCTCGGTATATGGAAGATGAACGAAGTCGGAATTCAATACGCCTTCCAGACGGGCAATCAGACCCTTGTCAATCATCTTGTTCAAGAAAGCAAGATCGTCCTTGCAATGCTCCAGTGCCCAACGGATACAATACTTGATGAAGTCTTCCTCCAACTCCATCAAACCGTCCATATCCAGGAAAGCAACCTCTGGCTCTACCATCCAGAACTCAGCCAGGTGGCGAGGAGTATTACTGTTCTCTGCACGGAAGGTTGGACCGAAGGTGTAGATGGCGCCGAGTGCTGTAGCACCGAGCTCACCCTCCAACTGACCGGAAACGGTCAATGAAGTCTGCTTGCCGAAGAAATCATCTGAATAGTCAATCTTGCCATCCTCGGTCTTCTTCAGGTTGTAGAGGTTCTTGGTAGTTACCTGGAACATCTGACCGGCACCCTCGCAGTCACTGGCTGTGATGAGCGGAGTATTGAAATAGAAATATCCATGCTCATGGAAGTAAGTGTGGATAGCCATTGCCATGTTATGGCGGATACGCATCACGGCACCAAAGGTATTGGTACGGAGACGGAGGTGAGCATACTGACGCATGTATTCGAAGCTCTGTCCCTTCTTCTGCATAGGATAGTCGCTGCCGCAGAGACCGTAAATCTCGATGCTCTCGCACTGGATCTCAACACTCTGTCCGGCACCCTGGCTTTCTACCAGCGTACCTACGGCGCTGATACAAGCACCGGTAGTAATCTGACGGAGCTGATTCTCATCGACCTTTGATGGGTCGACTACTATCTGAATATTATTAATAGTAGAACCATCGTTAAGAGCGATAAAATCGACTGCTTTGCTACTACGATGGGTACGAACCCATCCCTTGACATTCACGATTGAGCCGTAGGCTGTACTCTTGAGCAAGTCTACAACTTTAGTTCTTTTTACTTTTTCCATTGTTAATTAATAGGTTAAAAAGGAGACTAAACAGATAGTCTCCTTTCTTATTATATCTTATTATCCTTATTCAAAAGCACCCATGCGGAGCATGTCTACCTCCTTCTCAGTAAGGAAGCGCCAGTCACCGCGACGGAGATTTTTCTTAGTCAAACCTGCGAACTGTACACGGTCGAGCTTGGTAACACGATAGCCGAGGCTCTCGAAGATACGACGCACGATACGGTTCTTGCCACTATGAATCTCGATGCCAACCTGTGCCTTGTCGCGATCATCAGCATACTCTACAGCATCTGCCTTGATCTCACCATCTTCCAAGGTGATACCCTCACGGATCTGATCCATATCGTGAGCAGTCAGATTCTTATCGAGATGAACGTGATAAACCTTCTTCTTCAGGAACTTAGGGTGAGTAAGCTTAGAAGCCAGGTCACCATCGTTGGTCAAGAGAAGTACACCTGTTGTATTACGGTCGAGACGGCCTACAGGATAGATACGCTCAGGACAAACATCCTTTACGAGGTCCATCACAGTCTTGCGCTGCTGAGGATCATCGCTGGTTGTAACATAATCCTTTGGTTTGTTGAGCAATACGTATACCTTCTTCTCCAAAGATACAGGAGCGTCGTGGAACTTCACCTCATCGGTACGAAGGATCTTGGTACCCAACTCGGTAACTACCTCACCATTGACAGTTACCAGACCAGCCTGGATAAACTCATCAGCCTCACGGCGAGAGCATACACCAGCATTGGCGAGGAACTTGTTCAAGCGCAATGGCTCTGTTGGGTCGATGTTTTCCTCCTTATATTCGATACGCTTCTTCATGCTATACTTAGCATTTGGATCGTAACCAGGAGTGTGCTGACGGAAACCGCCACCACGGTTGTTGCCATAGCCACCACCCTGTGGACGGCCATAACCGCCACGGTTGTTGCCATAACCACCCTGCTGAGGACGACCATAACCACCACGGTTGTTGCCATAACCACCCTGCTGAGGACGACCATAACCACCACGGTTGTTGCCATAACCACCCTGCTGAGAACGAGACTGGTAGCCGCCCTGCTGACGTGGCTGGTAGCCACCCTGCTGACGAGGCTGATAACCACCCTGCTCATCATTATTGTTGTAACGAGGACGATAGCCACCCTGCTGAGGACGAGACTGATAGCCTCCCTGCTGACGTGGCTGGTAGCCACCACGGTTGCTGTTACCATAACCACCACGGCTCTGATAGCTGCTGCGCTGTGGACGCTCGCTGCTGCCTGTACTCTGCAAGCCAGCACCGAAACCTTCAGGACGGAAACCGCCTTCGCTGTTACTGCTACTTCTGTCGCTGCTGTATGCGCGATGTGAATTGATACGAGGACGCTGTGTGCGACCTACTGGTCGATAACTCTTCTGATAACCACCTGCTGGGTTGTAGCCCTCACGGGTTCTCTCATTCTCAGAAGACTGATCTTGAGGTTTGTTTTCAAATTCTGAATCCATTTTCTTAAAATACTTAATAGCCTCACGGCTGGGTTAATAAATCTAATTTTTACTTTTATATATATGTACTAAAACTACAAAATTCCTTTGTGCATATTAGATACCTGTATAATTGCTTGGTGTGATTGCCATCAGTTCTGCCTTAACACTATCACTCACATTCAATCCCTGGATAAACTCATGAATAGTTTCCTCAGTCATGTGCTGATTGGTACGTGTCAACGCCTTCAATGCCTCGTAAGGATGTGGATATGCCTCACGGCGAAGAATAGTCTGGATAGCCTCAGCTACAACTGCCCATGTATTATTCAAATCTTCCTGCAGTTTCTCCTCGTGAAGAATCAGTTTACGCAAGCCCTTCAATGTACTCTGGATAGCAATGACGCTATGACCGAGAGGCACACCGATGTTACGGAGTACGGTACTGTCAGTAAGGTCGCGCTGCAAGCGGCTAACCGGAAGTTTCTGTGCCAGGAACTGAAGAATGGCATTGGCTATGCCCAGGTTACCTTCACTGTTCTCATAATCGATAGGATTCACCTTGTGAGGCATCGCACTTGAGCCTACCTCACCTGCCTTGATCTTCTGCTTGAAGTAATCCATAGAGATATACATCCAGAAGTCACGGTCTAAGTCGATGATAATGGTGTTGATACGACGGATGGCGTCAAAGATAGCGCCAAGGTAGTCATAGTTACTGATCTGTGTGGTATACTGCTCGCGTTCCAAACCGAGTTTTTCGCTGACGAACTTGTTACCGAATACTTTCCAGTCATACTGTGGATAAGCTACATGGTGAGCATTGTAGTTACCGGTAGCACCACCGAACTTAGCTGTAATCTTGCAAGCCTTGAGCGAATTAAGCTGCTCGGTAAGACGGTAAACATAAACCATGATTTCCTTGCCCAGGCGGGTAGGTGAAGCAGGCTGTCCGTGAGTCTTAGCCAGCATAGGCACATCCTTCCACTCATCAGCATAAGTCTGGAGCTGTGCAATCAGCTCTTCAACCTGCGGATTGAAGCACTCTTCCAAAGCCTCTTTTACAGAGAGAGGCACACTTGTGTTGTTGATATCCTGAGATGTCAAACCAAAATGGATAAACTCCTTGTAAGCATCCAAGCCTCCGATCTTATCGAATTCTTCCTTGATAAAATACTCTACAGCCTTTACATCGTGATTGGTAATCTTCTCGATGTCTTTTATGCGCTGTGCTTCATTTTCGTCAAAATTACGATAAATGTCACGCAGACGTTCGAACAGCGACTTGTCGAAAGAAGCAAGCTGTGGCAAAGGTAACTCGCATAGAGTAATGAAGTATTCAATCTCTACGCGTACACGATAACGAATGAGAGCATACTCTGAGAAGTAGTTAGCGAGCTGCTCTGTTTTTCCCCTATAACGACCATCAATTGGTGATATGGCAGTCAATAAATCTAAATTCATAACAATACGTATTATATATAGGGTGCAAAATTAATGAATTATCATGAGAAAACAGAGAAAATAGTGATAAATAAATTTAAAAGCATAAAAAAAGTCTCTCAACATTTGTTGAGAGACCTTCACCATTGTGGGCGTTGACGGATTCGAACCGCCGACCCTCTGCTTGTAAGGCAGATGCTCTAAACCAGCTGAGCTAA
>ERZ809146.378-NODE-378-length-23619-cov-7.652054_pt1 | contig 23619 bp, 18 predicted proteins | sample MGYA00520794_ERZ809146 | MGnify/ENA primary metagenome ERZ809146 (study PRJEB31570, sample SAMEA3212995) | Homo sapiens | biome: human-gut; feature: human gut; material: fecal | place: Sweden | collected 2011 ... | reverse complement strand
GAACGGTACGTACGGTGGTGTGAGAGGGATGAATAATCTCTACTCGATTGGCCGCCGGAGGCGGCCAATTCACCATAATGCATAGCAAGAATTAAGTAGCAGGAGGGTATTACCGTAACGCAGGCTCCTTCCTCTGGAAGGAGCCTGCCCGATAGGGCTGAGGATAGGGGGCTGTGAAAAAATGTAAATCATTTTTTCACAGCCCCGCCGCCGAAAGGCGGCGATTTACGGAAAAGTCATTTAGGCCCCAAAGAGCCCGTCAAAATTACGAACCTTAAGAACCCTCGGCCCGAAGGGCCGTCAACCTTCCCCTCTGAACCCTCTGTTCCCAACCCGCTTACCGGTCCCAATCTACTTTTGCAATACCTGCCTTCCCATGATAAAATAAGTAAATATATTTTTTATTCCACACAGGGAGAAAGGAACAAGGAACAATGGCAGAGGAATTGAATCTTTTACAGAAGAAAATTTTATCCGACGGGGTGATTAAACCGGGAAATGTATTGAAAGTGGACAGCTTTCTGAATCACCAGATCGATGTACCTTTCATCAGTGAGCTGGGAAAGGAATTCAAGAAGCTTTTTTCCGGAAAAAAGGTGGATAAGATTCTGACCATCGAAGCTTCCGGCATCGGTATAGCCTGCCTCACGGCCATTTATTTCGGTGTTCCCGTCGTTTTTGCCAAGAAGTCCGCAGGTTCCAACATGGATGCCGACGTGTATGCTACGGAAGTCAAATCCTTTACCCACAACAAGGTAAACCACGTGGTTGTTTCCAAGAAATATCTGAATGAAGGGGAGCATATCCTCATTATGGACGATTTCCTGGCCAATGGCTGTGCTGTGGAGGGTCTGATGGATCTGGTTTCCCAGGCAGGCGGCATTGTGGAAGGTGTGGGCATCTGCATTGAAAAAGGTTTCCAGGGAGGCGGCGACGCCCTTCGCAGCAAAGGGGTGGACGTGAAGTCCCTTGCCATTATTGAAAAGATGGATGCTGCCACCGGCACCATTTCCTTCCGCTGAGGTCTGTACCATGAAAGAAAACGATGCCATTTACCGGCTGAAAGCAGATATTCCTTTTCAAAAGGCCGTTCCCTTCGGCCTGCAGCACGTGCTGGCCATGTTTGTGGCCAATATCGCTCCCATCCTTATTGTGGCAGGAGCGGTGAAAATGTCGCCGGAAGAGTCAGGGGCCCTGGTGCAGTCTGCCATGATTGTGGCAGGGATAGGCTCTCTTCTCCAGATGTTTCCTTTATGGAGGCTTGGCAGCGGCCTTCCTATTATTATGGGTATCAGCTTCACCTTCGTGTCTGTGGCCTGCGTCATCGGTACGAAGTACGGCTACGGCGCCGTGCTGGGGGCTGCTTTAATCGGCGGTATCCTGGAAGGGATACTGGGCCTTGGGGCTACCTGGTGGAAGAAATTCGTGCCGCCTATCGTGTCGGCTTCCGTAGTAACGGCCATCGGCTTTTCCCTCCTTCCCATCGGAGCCAATTCCTTCGGCGGCGGCTTCGGTGCGCCGGACTTCGGAGATGCGAAATACCTCATTGTAGGTTCCATTACCCTTGTTTCCTGCTTGATATTCAATGTGAAGGCCCATTCCTTCTATAAGCAGCTTTCTGTCCTTTTCGGTCTGGTGGTGGGGTATATTGCCGCCTGGTTCTACGGCATGGTGGACCTGTCCAGAATCACCCAGGTGTCAGTCCTTTCTCTTCCTGCCATCATGCCGGTGCCCCTGGAATTCCATGCGGATGCCATTTTCTCTATTTTCCTGATTTTCCTTGTATCTGCCACTGAAACGCTGGGGGACACCAGCGCCCTGGCAGCCATGGGCTTCGGCCGCACTCCTACAAACAGGGAAGTATCCGGCGCCATTGCGGTGGATGGCTTCATTTCCAGCCTGTCCTCCCTCTTCGGCTGCATGCCCATCACCTCCTTCAGCCAGAACGTAGGCCTCATTGCCATGACCCATGTGGTGAATCGAAAAGCCATCGGCTGCGGTGCCCTTATCATGATTCTGGCCGGTCTCATCCCCGCCTTGGGTGTCATCCTGGCCTCCCTTCCCAATGCGGTTCTTGGCGGCTGCACACTTATGATGTTCGGCTCCATCGTAGTCAGCGGCGTCCGCATGCTCGGTGACTGCGGCTATTCCCAGAGAAATATGAGCATCGCCGCCCTGTCCCTCTCCATCGGCCTGGGCTTCACCCAGACACCCCAGATTTTCCACATCTTCCCGGACCTCTTCAGAAGCGTCTTCGCCGACAACTGCGTAGCCGTCGTCTTCATCGTAGCCATGGTGCTGAACCTGGTCTTCCCGAAGGATAAGAATGAAGATAAGGAAAACGGGCCGGAAATAGTGGAGTGATGTAGTGGGTTAGCGGGCTAGTGGACTGGTGGGCTAGTGTACTAGTGTACTAGTGTGCTGGTGCTTCATCCTTCACTTTCCCGCCTCCTACACGTCATCCTGAGCGAAAGCGAAGGATCGACGGTCGACCAATTAAAAGGAAGGCCCTTTTATGGGCAGGCTAAGGGCCAACTTTGGCCGACTCGCGCATTCTATGCAGAATACGCGCAGTACATGTAGACATTGACTCCAACTAGCTCCCTAGCTCACTAAAGAACACCGGTCGGCGGGAAGAGCGCATCAAGTACCAGGCCCCTGCATGAATTCCAATCGTCTCATGCACGACACGTACCAAGATTCTTCACTGCGTTCAGCATGACAGAGTCAAGGGTCTTCCCATGTCCGGCTTTATTCTGCATAACAAAAAAAACAGCTGTGAAAAATGTTTCATCATTTTCACAGCTGTTTTTTTTTGACTATTTTACCAGCTCACTAGTCCACTAGTTCACCAGCTCACTGCCATTCACATTTTCATCCGAAGGAGTCTTACGGAGTAGAGGATGCAGAGGAGGGTGACGCCGGTATCGGCGAATACGGCCACCCACATGTTGGCGTATCCCAGAAGGCCCATGATCATGACAGCGATTTTTACAAAAAGGGCAAAGGCTACGTTCTGCCAGGCGGTGGAAAGTACTTTCCTGCACAGGCGAATGGCCTGGGGAATGGCCCTGACGTCGGAGTTCAGGAATACCAGGTCCGCCGCTTCAATGGCTGCATCGGCGCCGCTTCCCATGGCGGCGCCTGCGTCGGCGCCGGCCAGGACGGGGGCGTCGTTGATGCCGTCGCCGACGAAGAGGACGGAGCCCTCTTTTTCACGGATTTCTTTCATAATGGAAAGTTTATCCTGAGGGAGGAGTCCGGCATAGACTTTGGAAATGCCTGCTTTTTCTGCCACTTTTTCCGCACTTTCAGGATTATCGCCGGTCAGCATGACCGGTGTTACCCCCAAGGCTTTGATTTCCTGCACAGAGGATATGGCATCTTCTTTCAAGGCATCGGCGATGGCGATACAGCCCTGGAGTTCCTTTCCTTTGGCTAGGTATACCACCGTGCCTTCCGCAGGGAGTGCATCCAGTTCCTTATCAGAAACGCCGGCCTTCATCATGAGGGCTCTGTTTCCTGCGTATACCGGCAGGCCTTCCATTATGCCTTCCATGCCAAGTCCTGCGGTTTCATGGAGATTTTCTACTTTTGGAAGGGACAGCTTTTTCTCGCCTGCCGCTTCTATGATGGATTTTCCGATGGGGTGGGTGGAATAAATTTCACAGGCCGCAGCCAGGGAAAGTACTTCTTCCTGCTTTTTGCCATGGGCAGGGAGGATGGAGCGTACCCTGAATTTGCCTTCCGTCAGAGTACCTGTCTTATCCATCACCGCCGCTTTGACTTTGGAGAGCACTTCCATCACCGTGCCGCCTTTAAAGAGGATACCCTCTTTGGAAGCCCGTCCGATGCCTGCAAAGAATGCCAGGGGCACGGAAATCACAAGGGCGCAGGGGCAGGAGATGACGAGGAAGGTGAGGGCGGTGTAAATGCATTTCTCCCAGTTCGCCTGGAAGAAGAGGGGAGGAACCACTGCTACAAGAAGGGCAATCAGTACCACCGCCGGCGTATAAATGCGGGAGAAACGGGTAATAAAGCGGTCGATTTTCGGCTTGCTGGCCACTGCATTTTCCACGGAGTCCAGAATGCGGCTGACCATGGATTCCGCCAGTATCTTGGTTACCTGCAGTTTGATGGTGCCGGTCATATTGACGCAGCCGGAGTCCACATGGCTTCCTGCCGGTGCCATCACCGGTTTTGGTTCTCCGGTAACGGCGGAGGTATCAATCTGCGTGTTTCCTTCTACAATGAGTCCGTCCAGGGGGATACGGTCGCCGGGGCGGATAAGAAGAATGTCTCCTACCCTGGCCTCTTCCGCCGGAACGGTTTCCATTTCATTACCGGAGAGACGGTGCACCACTTCCGGACGAAGATCTACGGCATCCATAATCTGTTTCCTGCTCTTTCCACTGGCCAGATCCTGGAGATATTCACCGATGCGGTAGAAGAACATGACACCCACCGCTTCCGGGTACTCCTGAATGCTGAAGGCACCTAAGGTGGCGATGGTCATGAGGAAGGTTTCATCAAAGAATTCCCCGTGGCTCACATTCTTCAGTGCTGTCCAAAGGATGGGCCCGCCAAGAATGAGGTAGGAAATAAAGAAAAGAATATTCCCGTACATGTCCGGCAGGGACAGGATGCCAAAGGGCTGATAGTGCAGCACCATGCCCAGCACAAAGAGAATGCCGCCCATCCGGAGCTGTCCTTCTTCGGTAAAAAGCTTTCGATAAAAGGGGAGGGGCTTTCCCTTTTCCTCCATGGATTTTTTGGGAGCCCGCACTTTCTTCCTGATTTCCGTAGGAGACTCCACCTCATTGCACTTTTCCATAAGGGTGGGGATCAGGCTGTCCGGGTCCTCTGCCGTGAGCTTCATAGTTTTCGTGGCATAGGAAATGGAAGCGGAGAGAACGCCGGGCTGACGGTTAACCAGCTTTTCCAGTTTCAGCGCGCAGGCAGCGCAGTCCAGGGTAGGGATTTCATAGGTTTCCGTCCGGTAGGCTGCCCTATCCACCGGCGGCACAATGCCCACCGATTCATCAACGCTTCTGCATACTGCCAGTACTTCCTTCAGAAGCTGATCCGGATCCTCTTTGGAAACAAGGCGGAGCTCCTTGGTACGGAAAGAAATGGAAGCAAAGAAAACAGAGGGCATTTCCCGAATCTTCCCTTCCATCTTAGCGGCACATTCCATGCATTCCAGATGTTCCATGTGGTACACGGCGCGGTGGTACGTATTTCCAAGGAAATTGCAGCGGCAGCGGTCAAGGCTTTTCCCGCAGATGTCGCAGCCCTCTTCCTCCACACATTCATGGCAGTGGCAGTCCGATGCATGACCTTCCCGGTGGTGGATTCCTAAATCATGGAAATGGCCAAAAGCACGGCGCTCATCGGCGTCAATGTCCTTCTCATCTTCCATGATATCCTTTTCGTTATTCACATACCTTGCCATTTCCGGATCATGGGAATGATCGTGGGGAAGAGGCTCCTCATGGTGATGGTTATGGTCATGATGATGACCGCAGCATCCGTGATGGTGGTCTTCCTCAGTGTCGCTTCCGGAATCATCTTCATGGATATGACTTTCCCCATGATGATGGTGGTGGCAGTGGCAGCAGCCGCAGTTGTGGGCGTGTACTGCTTCTTCCTGTTTATTCATGATAATTTCCTCCTTGCAGAAATATGGTTTTTCATAATTAGATTTTAGCATTGCTGATATATGGAGTAAACCGATTATGAAAAACACTTTAAAATTTCAAGTGGAGAAAGGGAGAAAATAAAAAGGGGGCTGTGAAAAAATGTAAATCATTTTTTCACAGCTCCTTCACCACTTTTATTGTCCCACCGCTTTAGCGGGGGGAAGGTGGTGCGTCAGCACCAAAGAGCCCGCGACTTGCGGGGCCATCCCATAACCGGCGCTATCCTTCACTTTTACGCCTCTCACACGTCATTCTGAGCGACAGTGAAAGGTCGTCTGTCGACCAATTAAAAGGAAGGCCCTTTTATGGGCAGGCTAAGGGCCAACTTTGGCCGACTCGCGCATTCTATGCAGAATACGCGCAGTACACGTAGACATTGACTCCGACCAGCTCACTAGGGACGCGCTGATTAAATCATTGTTTGCTTTTATTCTTGAATTTTTATGCAATGCAAGGAATGGGCTGACGCGAATAGCGAGCTATTTAAGGAAGCCCATGACGAAACAGTGCATAAAAATTCTTATAAAAGAAAACTCTATGAATTAATCAGTGCTTCCCTAGCCCACCAGCCCACTAGCTCACTAGCTCACTAGTACACCAGCCCACTATTTCACATCTTCCGGCACAGCGGTTATGGTTTTCTGGTGGGTATAATTCACAAGCCCCGGTGGTCCTCCGGGAATCTTTTTCACATACCGGATGAGGGTGTAGTCCACATCCACTTTGCCGGAATTTCTTCCTTTGCTGTTCCAGGCGGCCAGGGCGGCAGCTTTGGCAAGGGTATCTTCCGGCACTGTTTCATTTCCTGCTTCAATCACCACATGGGATCCGGGAATGGCTCTGGCGTGGAGCCAGATGTCCGTTTTGGCAGCCTTATGAAGGGTGAGGTATTCGTTCTTCGTATTGCTGGTGCCGATCCACACCTTGAATCCGTCAATCATGCGGCTTTCAATCTGGGGAGCCTGCGATTTTTTGCCGGGTTTATTTCCTTTTTTCTTTCCCTGGGCCTGCCTCTTATCTATACCCAGATTTTTAAGCTCTTCCTTCAGCGCCTCCAGCTCCTGCTTGGTGGTTACCTGTTCTGCAAAGTAGAGTGTATCCTGCAGGTAGGAAAGACGTTTGTCGCATTCGTCCAGTTTTTCCTGGCCGATGGCGCTTCTTGTTTTCATTTTATTGTATTTCTTGAAATACATCTGGCTGTTGGCGGAAACGGAAAGGAGGGGATCTACTGGAATGGTCTCATCCTCCGGCGGATCTTTGAAAAGATTGGACAGGGTGAGGGACGTCCTGTGGTTGATTTTTTCATAGGCATAGATGGAAAGAAGGGTGCCCCACAGTTTGTACTGGTCCATGCGGGATGTTTCCTTCATCTCATCGCCTATTTTCCGTTTCTTCCTTTCCTCCCTTTTGATAAGGGTATGGAGTTGCTTCTTATAGTCCTGCACCGCCTGGCTGATGGAACCGGCGCCGCTTTCCGCCTCTTTTTCGATGAAGGAAAGGACCTCCGCCTTTTCCGGTTCATCTTTCAGAATGGAAAGGGGAATGGGGCTGGCCGTCTTTTTCCCTTTTCCATTTTTATAAATGTAAAGGCAGTTGGAATTTTGAATAGCTTCCGCCATATTTGTAATGGACGAAAGAATCCGCTCCTCGTCCTCATCGGTGATAGAAGAAAGGGGAATATCGGCAGGCACATGGCTTTCCAGGGCCAGCTCATCTGCCAGAAAACGGGAAAAACCGTTGAAATGACCAAAAAGCCAGCTGTCAAGGGGGATGTCTTCTTTCCTGGAGAAATCAAGGATGTTTTTCAGTTCTTCCCTGCTGAATTTCATGAAATCCATGCGGTCTCCATGACCGGGGAGGGAATAGGTTTCTCCCGGTACCAGCAGGCGGTCCAGCTTCTTTCCTCGAAGGCAGGCATCAATTATTGTATTTCCTTCAGTGAGAATCATGTTCGGTGATGCCGGCAGCAGTTCCACCCAAAGGGTGCGGGTAATGATTTCACTTCCCGCTTCAATGCGGTCAAAGGAAAGGGCCACCACCCGGTCCATGTCTACCTGTTCTATGCGGGAAAGGCGGCTCCCCTCCAGATATTTCCGAAGGGTCATACAGAAAGTCTGGGAAGGGGAGTACTGCTTTTTGTTTTTCCCTTTCGACGTAAGGTAAAGCAGGGGCGGATTGTAGGTATTAATCATAAGGCTTACAATGTCCCCGTCAGTGCAGAAAAGCTCCAGATCCATAATACGGTTGTCTATCTGGTGCACCTGCCGCACCTGGCAGGCATCCAGCTTTTCCTTCAATTTTTTGGTAATTACATATAATACAGCGCTGTCTATCTGCATGATTTCCTCCTGCATAAGCGGATACTCTTAAATGGTTTTATCCAGTATATCATAATCGGCGGGAAAGGGGCGGAGGAAAAGGTTCTTAAGACTGACCGGCTCACGCCGGAGGATTCTTAGGGAAGCGCTGATTAAATCACTGTCTGCTTTTATTCTTGGATTTTTATGCAATGCAAGGAATGGGACGACGCGAATAGCAAGCTATTTAAGGAGACTTATGACGAAGCATTGGATAAAAATTCATATGAAATTCGATTCTGCGAATGAATCAGTGTTTCCCTAAATACCAATCGGCGGGAGGGGGAGTACGCCGGTACATGCCGTAAATGACCACCCCCCCAGTCTCCAGCCCCCATTCCCCGACTCCCCACTTATATCCAAGGTTGATAGACAGAGGATAGGAATGGTAAAATATAAGTTCAGAAATAAGAAATTTTCAATTCATCATGATATGTATACAGCAAGGAGGAACTATGCATTTTGTAAAATGGCAGGCCTGCGGCAATGATTTTGTCTTTGTCAATGGTTTGGAGGAAAATCTGGAAGAAGTGACGAAGCATACAAAGGAAATCTGTGACCGCCATTTCGGTATCGGTGCCGACGGCATCATCTTTATTCTTCCTTCCCATAAGGCGGATCTGAAGATGCGCATTTTCAATTCCGACGGTTCTGAAGCGGAAATGTGCGGAAACGGCATCCGTGCCTTTGCCAAGTGGGCAATGGAACTGGGCCTGGTAAAGAATCATAAAATTTCCGTAGAAACGGGGGCAGGCATTCTTTATCCGGAAGTGCTGGACAACGGCCTGGTGCGGGTGGATATGGGGAAACCTCATCTGTCCGCTTCTGAAATCCCATCTGTCGGCTTCAGCGACGGCCCTGTGATTGATAAGACCCTGGAAAGCGAAGCCAATGGCAAATCCTACCAGGTTACCTGCGTTTCCATGGGCAATCCCCACTGCATTATTTTTGTAGATGATGTGGAATCGGTGGACGTGACCGGTGAAGGGCCGAACCTGGAAAAGGACAGCCATTTCCCGAAGAAAACGAATGTGGAATTTGTGGAACAGCTTTCCGACAGCCATTTCCGCATGCGTGTATGGGAAAGAGGCGCCGGCGTCACCATGGCCTGCGGTACAGGCACCTGTGCCACCGTTGTGGCAGCTATCCTGAATGGCAAAGTTTCCAAAAGCGCCGATGTAACCCTGGATGGCGGTAGGCTCCATATTGAATGGGATGGGAATCCGGAAAGCCATGTATTCATGACTGGGCCGGCGGAAAAGGTATTTGAAGGAAATTATCCGCTGTAACAGCAATAAGAACGGGGGCGTTGGATATGAACAGTATGACCGGCTTCGGCAGAGGCAGTGCGGAAAACGAACTGGGTACCATGACGGCAGAGCTTAAATCGGTGAACAGCCGCTTCCTTGAAATCAATATGCGGAGTGACCATTTTTCCGCCTTTCTGGAAGATACAGCTTCCAGACGGATTAAACAGGCCCTGCATCGGGGGAAGGTGACTGCCTTCCTTTCCTTCCAGCCTTCTGCCAAAGGAAATCAGGTGAAGGTTGAACTGGATCAGTCCCTCCTTGAAGCCTATGCTTCCGCGTTGAAGGAAGCGCGGAAAACAGAGGGACTCCGGAGAAGAAAACCTTCCGTTTCCGATCTTTTGACCCTGCCGGAACCTTTTATCCATGTGAAAAAGGAACCTCTTCCCGATGACAGGCTGGCACCTCTTCTGGAAGAAGCGGTGGACAATGCTTTGAAGGAACTGCTGTTCATGCGGGAAAGGGAAGGGGCCAACCTGAAGGCAGATCTCACAAAAAGAATCGATTTCCTGCAGGAAAAGAGAGCCTTCCTTCTCTCCAAACAGGATGAGGCAGCCCGTGCCTATGAAGCCAGGCTGAAGGAAAGAATCGATAAAGTGCTTCAGGACAGGAATCTTTCCATGGATGAAGGCAGGGTACTGGAGGAAGTGGCCATTTTCTCCGAAAAAGCGGACTATACGGAAGAAGTCGTTCGTTTCGGCAGCCACCTGGACCAGTTCAGGCAGATTCTGGAGAGCAGCGAGCCATCCGGGAGGAAGCTTGATTTCCTCCTCCAGGAAATCAACAGGGAAGTGAACACCACGGCTTCAAAAGCCAGTGACACTCTTGTGGTTGACTGTGTTATAATAATCAAGACAGAACTCGAAAAAATTCGCGAGCAAGTCCAAAATATTGAATAAGGAGTTATCAAAAGTGGGGTTTTCATTAATTAACATCGGTTTTGGCAATATGGCGGCAGCAGCCAGAGTCATGGCAATCATCAGTCCGGAATCTGCACCGGTAAAGCGTATGATCCAGGACTGCAGGGACAGAGGAGAACTGATTGATGCCACCTATGGCAGAAAGACAAGGGCTGTTCTCATTATGGACAGCGGACAGATTATCCTTTCCGCCGTACAGCCGGAAACCATTTCTCACAGACTGACGAACAAGGACACGGTCATTAATGAAGGATTGGACGATTAATCATGGACACTAAGAAGAAAGATGAGGGAATCCTGCTGGTGGTTTCAGGCCCCAGCGGTGCAGGAAAGGGAACGATCTGCAGCGCCATCCGTTCCATTTATCCGAATCTCCATTATTCTGTTTCTATGACTACCCGTGAACCCCGGAAGGGAGAGGTGGAAGGGGAAAGCTACTATTTCCGTACCAATGAGCAGTTTGAAAAGCTCATTCAAGAAGATGCTTTCCTTGAATATGCCAGGGTGTATGACCATTACTACGGTACACCGAAGAAGTACGCACTGGACCTGATCAATGAGGGGAAGTCCGTGCTTCTGGAAATCGATATCCAGGGGGCCATGCAGGTAAAGAAAAGATATCCCAAGGGCGTATTTATCTACATCGTTCCGCCGTCTCTCAAGATTCTTTCCGGCCGGCTCCATGACCGGGGCACAGACTCGGAAGAAGTGATCCGGAAGCGGCTCTCCCAGATTACAAGCGAACTGGCCATGGCCCATCAGTACGACTACATTGTGGTGAATGACGTATTGGAAGATGCGGTGCATAAGACCTGCTCCATCCTGGAAGCTGAAAAATGCAAACTGTCCCGCAACGAAGGGCAGATCGAAACTATTTTCAAACAATATATCAGTAAGGAGGTACCTTTAAAATGATGTGTTTTCCATCCATTGACAGCCTTGTCAAGAAAGTAGATTCCAAGTATACACTGGTTACCCTGGCAGCAGACAGAGCCCGTGAACTCACTGACGGACAGCCTCCGCTGATTCCCGATGCACAGAACAAGAAACCGGTCACCGTGGCACTGGAAGAAATTTACAGAGACAAGATTACCTACAGCTTTGATAAATAACAAAAACACCGATAAAGCCTCCATCCGGCCTTATCGGTATTTCCATTTTTGTATTCCGCAGAACTTTGAGGAAACAGGATTTCCGGGAAGGATTTGTAAATGTTTGAGAATAAACATATTGTAGTAGGCGTGTGCGGAGGAATTGCCGCATACAAAGCAGCCGGTCTCGTAAGCCGGCTTCGCCAGAGCGGTGCCGATGTGCACTGCATTATGACAAAAAATGCAGCCAAGCTGGTCACTCCCATTACCTTCGGCGAACTGTCCGGCAACGATGTAACGGTGGATATGTTTGCCAATATCAATAAATGGGATGTGGAGCACATCGCTCTGGCTCGTCTGGCGGACATCTTCGTCATCGCTCCTGCTACGGCCGATATTATCGGCAAGATTGCAAACGGCATTGCCGATGACATGCTCTCTACCACCGTCATGGCGACCAAGGCCAAAGTCATCTTTGTGCCTTCCATGAACACCAATATGTATGAAAATCCCATTGTCCAGGAAAATATAGCCAAACTCCGTGCCCATGGCTACCTTTTCGTAGAACCGGAATCCGGCCATCTGGCCTGCAATACCAGCGGGAAAGGCCGTTTCCCGAAACTGGAAACCATTATGGATGCCATTGAAAAAGGACTCTTCGGCAAAGGTCTCCTGAAGGGAAAGAAGATCATTGTCAGCGCCGGCGGCACCCAGGAAGCCATCGATCCCGTCAGATACATCAGCAACCGCTCCAGCGGCCGCATGGGCTATGCCATTGCCAGAGCCGCTGCCATGGAAGATGCTGATGTGACACTGGTAAGCTGTACCACCGCCCTTCCTGTGCCCACCGGCGTAAAAATCGAATACGTCAGGGACGCCAGAGAGCTTGACCGTGCCATGAATGACCATTTTGATGGCTGTGATGCAGCTATCATGGCAGCAGCCGTATCCGATTACCGCCCCAAGGTGCAGGCCACCCAGAAAATCAAGAAGGAATCCCACGATGTCCTCCACATCGACCTTACCCAGAACCCGGACATTCTCTACGGACTGGGCCGGAAAAAGAAGGGCCAGTTCCTGGTGGGCTTTGCCGCTGAAACCAATGACGTCATCGAACACGGCAAGGAAAAGCTGAAAAGAAAGAACCTGGACATGCTGGTGGCCAATGACGTGGCCATGCCGGGCGCCGGATTCAACGTACCCACCAACATTGCCTCCCTCCTGTACAAAGACGGTACCATGGAACAGTACCCCAAAATGACAAAGGATGAACTGGGCCATATCATCGTCGAAAAGATTGCTGAAGGCCTGAAATAAAAGAACAAAAAAACGCCGCTTGCTGCGGCGTTTTTTATGTGAAGAAAGGAACGCTGGTGCTCAGCTAACAGCATAGCGCTGAAAGCAGAAAGGCACATGACGAACTGTCAGGGGGCCATGAAAAAATGTAGAAATGACACAGCTGCCACTCCACCGCACCGTCATTTCGACCGCAGCGGAGTGGAGAAATCCCACGCCCTAATGGCACAAGCAGCATGGTGGCAGGAGATTTCGGGGCTCAGAGCCCCAATAGAACAAATGGCATGATCATCCATAACCACATGCAGCACTGCTCGAAATGACGTAGAGGCAGGAAGCAGATTGTCATTTGGCCAGTTTCCGTAAAATTTATGTTTACAAAAGGGGCTGTGAAAAAATGTAAATCATTTTCTCACAGCCCCTCCCCGACAGGGATGAGGATAGGTCTGTCTTAAAGTCGATTATGGAAATCCCCTTGACCCCCGGCGAAGAATCCCGGTAAGCGACGAAAATGAAGCTATTGTTATACATAGGGGGCCTAAAAGACCGTCAGCCCTGTTTCTTCAAAATCCTGCACTTTCTTCCTTTCAGCTCAATCAATCCGTCTTTTTCCATGGCTTTCAGTTCCCTGGACAGAGCACTCCGGTTGGCACACACGTATTCAGCCATTTCCTCCCGGGAAAAAGGGATGGTAAAATCCAGCGTACCTGTTTTTTCTGCTTCTAGGGAAAGGAAGCACTGAATCTTCTCCCGGAGGGATTTGCGGGAAACAACATTGATTTTTCTCATGAGGTTCTGGCTCTTGTATGTCATCATGCTGATAAGGTTCGTAATGAAAAGGAGTACGTTCCTGTTGCCTGCATGACGAAGGAGCCGTTCGTAGGGGATAAAGAGCACCTCCGCTGCCTGTGGCGCATAGAAGGTGACGGTGGAGGCGGGGTTGGGGGAGCAGGCAAAATTTTCCCCAAACAGGTCTCCCTTTCCCATACGGACCAGGATGGTTTCTTCTCCCCACACATCTTCCTTTACCATGTAAACATGGCCGGTGAGGATCACGCCCAGACTGTGAATCACTTCATTTTCCTGGTAGATATAGTTTCCTTTTTTGAAATTTTTCACAAAGCAGCCGGCGGTTAGCAGTATTTCATGAATTTCTTTTTCCTGCATATGCTGAAAAAGGGGCAGTTCCTTATACTTCTGTTCATCCATGGCAGTCTCCTTTATGCAAGGTTCTATGTATAAATTTCATTTGTTTCTCATTATATCCTTAATATGTTGCGTAGGCAACAGTTTATTTTATTCATTTCATCTATAATAATAAGGCATGAAGAACCGGTTTAATAAAGGAGGAAATATATGGAGAATCAGATGTTTTGCTATCAGTGTCAGGAAACTGCCGGTGGAAAAGGCTGCACCGCAGGAGGAATGTGCGGAAAGAAACCGGCTACAGCCCATCTGCAGGATGTACTCATTTATGTAACCAAAGGACTGGCTGAACTGGCCACAGCATACCGCAGGGAAGGGCATGCTGTATCTTCTGATGTGACCCATATGCTGGAAGATAATCTCTTTGTCACCATTACCAATGCCAACTTTGATGATGATTTCATCACCGCTAGGATTGAAGATACGGAAAAAGCCAAGGAAGCGCTCCGTCAGCTTCTGCCGAAGGATTTTTCCCTTTCTGAAGCCGCTTTGCCGCTGGATATGGCTTCCACCGCTGGGAATCCTCATATCGGCGTTCTTTCCGAAAAAGATGAAAATAAAAGATCTCTCCTGGAACTCATTACCTATGGGCTGAAAGGGCTTTCCGCCTACCTCCGCCATGCACGGGTACTTCAGAAGGAATCGGAGGAAATCAGCAATTTCTTGGCAGAAGCTCTTGCTAAAACCCTGAAGCAGGATCTCACCTTGGATGATCTTCTGGCCCTCACCATGAAAACCGGCGAAATGGGCGTAAAGGGTATGGCACTTCTGGACGAAGCCAATACAGGCGCCTATGGACAGCCTGAAATCACAGAAGTGGATATCGGCGTCCGTCACCGTCCGGGGATCCTGATTTCCGGCCATGACCTGAAGGATCTGGAAATGCTGTTGGAACAGACAAAGGATAAGGGTGTGGATGTTTATACCCATGGGGAAATGCTTCCGGCCCATTATTATCCCTTCTTCAAAAAGTACAGTCACTTTGCAGGAAACTACGGCAACGCCTGGTGGAAGCAGCGGGAAGAATTTGAAACATTCAACGGCCCTATCCTTATGACCACCAACTGTATCGTTCCGCCTAAGGACAGCTACCGCAGCCGCATCTGGACCACCGGCGTAGTCTCTTTCCCCGGCCTTTCCCATATTGATGAAGTGAATGGAAAGAAGGACTTTACTCCTATTATTGAGCAGGCACTTACCTGCCCGCCGCCGAAGGAAATCGAAAAAGGCACCATTGTAGGCGGGTTTGCCCACAACCAGGTATTTGCGCTGGCTGACAAGGTGGTGGATGCCGTTAAATCCGGCGCCATTAAGAAATTCATCGTCATGGGAGGATGCGACGGAAGGGCAAGAAGCAGGGAATATTACCGCCGTTTTGCAGAAGCCCTTCCAAAGGATACGGTGATACTTACCGCCGGATGTGCCAAGTATAAGTATAATAAGCTGAATCTTGGCAGCATCGGCGGCATTCCCAGAGTGCTGGACGCAGGACAGTGCAATGATTCCTACAGCTTGGCCCTCATTGCCCTGAAGCTGAAGGAAGCCTTCGGCCTCCATGATGTGAATGACCTTCCTATCGTATACAATATTGCCTGGTATGAACAGAAGGCGGTCATCGTCCTTCTGGCCCTGCTTTACCTGGGCGTAAAGAATATCCATCTGGGCCCCACACTGCCGGCCTTCCTTTCTCCGGCGGTGGTGAATGTGCTGGTAGAGAAGTTTGGCATTGCCGGCATTACCACGGTGGAAGAGGATATGAAGATTTTCTTTGATAAATAAGGGCGGGGAGAGCTGTTTTTCATATTCCGTCAACTTTTATGCATGAATTGCAGTTAACCATTGCTAAAAAGAAGAAATAACGTTATAATAATATCCAAGTGAATGATAACTCATCAAGAGCAGCTGAGGGATTTGGCCCCATGACGCTGCAGCAACCATTCCTGAAGGGGAACCGGTGCTAATTCCATCAGCGAAAGCTGGCAGATGAGAGAATAAGCTCTCCCTGCGGAGAGCTGTTTTTATTTTACATCCCACATTTCAACATTTCCAAGTGAGGAGGATTTATATGTCTAAGAAAGTATTATTTACATCGGAATCCGTAACAGAAGGACATCCTGATAAGATTGCCGACCAGATTTCCGATGCCATTCTCGATGCCATCCTGGAACAGGATCCCAATGGCCGCGTAGCCTGCGAAACCATTGTAACCACAGGGCAGGTGCATGTTTTCGGTGAAATCACCACCAGCGCCTATGTGCCCATTCCCCAGGTTATCCGCAAAACGATTAATGATATCGGCTACACCGATGCCCGCTACGGCTTTGACGGTGAAAGCGTAGGCATCAATGTGGCCATTGATGAACAGTCCCCCGATATTGCCATGGGTGTCAACCAGTCTCTGGAAGCTAAGGAAAAGAAGGCCGACAAATACGATATCGGCGCCGGCGACCAGGGCATGATGTTCGGCTATGCATCCAATGAAACACCGGAATACCTGCCCATGCCTATCGCACTGGCTCACCGTCTGGCACGCCGTCTGGCTGAAGTAAGAAAAGACAGGGAAGTTCCTTACCTCCGTCCTGATGGAAAGACCCAGGTTACCGTAGAATATGATGACGGGAAACCGGTCCGTGTGGATACAGTGGTTATTTCTGCCCAGCACAATCCTGATGTAACCCATGAACAGATTGAAGAAGACATGATCAATAAGGTCATCAAAGCAACGATCCCGGCTAAATTTCTGGATGAAAATACAAAGTATCTCATCAACCCCACCGGCCGTTTCGTTATCGGCGGTCCTCAGGGCGATGCAGGTCTGACCGGCCGTAAGATTATCGTCGATACATACGGCGGCATGGCCCGTCACGGCGGCGGCTGCTTCTCCGGCAAGGATCCCACAAAGGTTGACCGTTCTGCTGCCTATGCTGCCCGTTATGTAGCAAAGAATATCGTCGCTGCCGGCATTGCAGACAGATGTGAAATCGAACTGGCCTATGCCATCGGCGTAGCTGAACCGGTTTCCATTTTCGTAGACACCTTCGGTACCGGCAAAATTGATGATGAAAAGATTGTGGACCTGATTCGCAGAAACTTCGAACTCCGTCCGGCAGGCATCATCGACATGCTGAACCTCCGCCGCCCGATTTACAAACAGACTGCTGCCTATGGCCATTTCGGCAGAACTGACATTGACCTGCCCTGGGAACACACGGACAAAGCGGAAGTTCTCAAGAAAGAAGCAGGACTCTGAAAATTTCCTTCATTTCGTAAAAAGCAGGAAATATGATAAAATAATGGATAGCCTTCGGGCTGTCCATTTTTATTGGGAGGAGCATTATGACGGAATCCATCGCAGAAGTTTTAATCAACAGACCCTCCAAGCATCTGAACCGTACCTTTTCCTACCGCATCCCCAAGGGGATGGAAGCGGGCCCCGGCTTTCGCTGTGTGGTCAACTTTGCCAGAAGGAAGGAAGAGGGGATTATCCTTTCCGTTCATGAGGAAGATACGTCAAAGCTTCCCTATAAAATTCTTCCTATTGAATCCCTTGTAGATTCATTTCCCTGGTTTACGGATGAAATGCTTCAGACAGCCCTGTGGATTTCTTCCTACTATATGTGTACCCTCATTGACGCCCTTCGTCTGTTTTATATAGATAAAAAAGCTGTCCGCACCCGTATTGCCTATGTGCTTGAATGGTCAAAAATTGAAGAGGATTCCTCTGATATTGCCGGTCTGGTAGACCGTTCTGTGGAAACTATTGATGAAAAGCCCGCCGCCCTTCTCTTTGGAGACGCTCTTTTAGACTATGTAAAAAAGGGCTATCTCATAAAGAAGGAAACGGTGGATGCTGCTCACAAGGCGCCTTTGGAAAAGTGGATTGTTTTGGACAGGGATATGACCGATGAAGAGCGGCGCCGAAGCAGGAAACAGGCAGCATTGGCCGATTATCTGAAGATTCATGGTTCTGCTTCTGCAGACACACTGAAAGGGGAAGGATTTTCCAGCGCCCTTATCCATGCATTCCATCTTAACGGTTATGGTCATCCGGTGTATCGCAGGAAGGACACTTACTCCCTTATATCCAATGAAGGGGATAAGGGCGAAAAAACGCTGACAGAAGAGCAGCAGAAGGCCGTGGATACCATATGTTCTTCCATTGACCGAAAGAGTTATGAAGGATTCCTTCTGAAAGGAGTTACGGGAAGTGGTAAAACCGAAGTTTATCTCCGTGCCGCCAGACATGCCCTGGAGAAGGGAGGATCTGCCCTGATCCTCGTGCCGGAAATCGCTCTGACTCACCAGATGACGTCCTACTTTGCCTCTATTTTCGGCGACAAGGTGGTCTTTATGCACAGCGGCCTCAGCAAGGGAGAACGCTACAACAACCGCATGCGTATCATGCGAGGAGAAAGCCCTATTGTCATCGGTTCCCGTTCCGCCATTTTCATGCCTTTTCAAAACCTGAAACTCATTGTGGTGGATGAGGAATACGATACATCCTATAAGCAGGGGGAAACCCCCAGATATAACGGCCGGGATGCAGCCAAGGTGATGGCGGTGATTTATCACTGTCCCATTGTTCTTGGGGCAGCCACGCCTTCCATTGCCACCTATTATGCAGCAAAGGAAAAGAAAATCAGACTTATCACCATGAATGAACGGGTTTTTAAAACACCTCTTCCCCAGATTCATGTGTGCGATTTGAAAGAAACACCGCCTATCGACGGCAGCGGTCTCATTTCCGCACCCCTGGTATCCCTTCTTCATAAAACCATGGAGGATAAGAATAAAGCCATTCTCCTTTTGAACCGCCGGGGCTTTGCCACCACCCTTATGTGTTCCTCCTGCGGCCATGTATTCAAATGTCCCAACTGCGACGTTTCCCTGGTTTACCATAAGGAAACAAACCGGCTTCAGTGCCATTACTGCGAAACGGTACATCCCATTCCCCGGGAATGCCCCCAGTGCCACAGCAGCCGCATCCTTTACCTGGGGGCCGGAACGGAACGGATTGAAGAGGAACTGCACCATTTCCTGCCGGAAGCGAGGATACAGCGTTTTGACCTTGACAGCACAAGAAAGAAAAACAGTGCCAAAGACATTCTGGATAACTTCAGGACGGGGAAATTTGACATCCTTTTCGGTACCCAGATGGTGGCCAAGGGTCATGATATTCCCGGCGTACAGACTGTAGGGATCCTGTCCGCCGACAGCATCCTGAACATCCCTTCCTATTTGGCAGCAGAGCAGACCTTCAACCTCATTACCCAGTGCGCCGGAAGGGCAGGGCGGAGCAGAAAACAGGGGGAAGTCATCCTGCAGACCTATAATCCTTCCCATTACGTGATTCAGTGTGCTGCTCGGCAGGATTATGAAAGTTTTTACCAGAAAGAAATCGCATACCGCCGCATGCTCCAGTTTCCGCCTTTTACAAGACTTATGAAAATCACCTGTTTCAACGAAGATGAGAAAAAGGCGCAGGACCAGGCAGGACGGATTGACCGATGGCTGAGGCAGGTGATTCCCCAGCTTTCCGGAGAAGTCCGGTCTACACCTCCCTTCAGCGAGCCCATCAGGCGGGTGCGTAACCTGTACTATATTTCCATCCTGGTCAAAGGAAAGAATCTCACTACCTTAAAAAGTGCCATGAGGGGAGCACCCCTGTTTCAGGAAAATGATATAATTATAGATGTAGATCCATTGTAAATAAAAGCAGTGCCTCCTCTGTGAAGCACCACGCTTTATGTATTTTTATAGAAAGAAGGAAAAGTTTTGAGTACTATTATTACCGCCGGAAATCCTATTTTAAAAATGAAAGCACAGCCGGTTGAAACCTTTGATAAAAGTTTGAAGTTCCTTGTGAACGATATGAAAAAGACACTCTATGAAGCCAATGGCGTAGGCCTTGCAGCCCCTCAGATTGCTGTTTCCAAGCGCATTTTTGTGGCAGATGACGGGGTATCGGGCTTTGAGGCCTATATCAATCCGGAATGGAAACCGGATGGTGATGAAATGGATACGGACACGGAAGGATGCCTTTCTGTTCCGGAATTCTTCGGCGAGGTAAAGCGGTATTCCCATGTCATCATCCGGTACCAGGATATTCACGGCAAGAAGAAGACAAAGAAGGCATCCGGCCTCCTGGCCCGCTGCATCCAGCATGAAACAGATCATTTGAACGGCATTCTTTTCATTGAAAAAGCCATTTCTCTTCATAAAGGACCGAAAACCGATGAATAATTCCTACCGTATTGTCTTCATGGGTACCCCTGATTTCGGTGTTCCCGCCCTGGAAGCTCTTGTAAACCACGGCTATTCTCCCTGTGCCATTTACTGCCAGCCCGACCGTATCAACGGAAGGGGCAGGAAAGTGAATTTCTCGCCGGTCAAGTCCTTTGCACTGGCCCATGAGATTCCCCTCTACCAGCCGGAAAGCTTGAAAAGCGAAGAAGAACAGGCGCGTCTCAGGGCACTGAAGCCTGATCTCATTATCGTCATTGCCTACGGCAAAATCCTTCCCAAAGCGGTGCTTGAGATTCCTACCTACGGCGCCATCAATGTTCATGCCTCTCTCCTTCCCAAGTACAGGGGAGCCGCACCTATCCAGCGGGTCATTATTGATGGAGAAAAGGAGACGGGTGTTACCATTATGCAGCTGGATGAAGGCATGGACACCGGCAATATTGTTTCTGTCCGGAAAATGGACATTCCAGCCCACATGAACGCCGGCGAACTCTTTGACGCCCTTGGACAGCTTGGAGCAGATGAGCTGATTTCTGTTATGGATGACCTTCCGGAAAAACTTTCCCGTTCCGTTCCCCAGAATCATGAAGAAGCTACTTACGCAGAAAAGATAACGAAGGATATGGGCCATATCGACTGGACCCTTCCGGCGGATAGGATTGACTGCCTCATCCGCGGTATGCATCCCAATCCCGGTACCTACACTTTCTACCGGGGAAAGCGGGTCAAAATCCACCAGGCCTTCCCGGAGGAAGAAGAGAGCGCCGGCTGTCCGGGTACCGTGGTGTCCGTAGAAGGCGGCCTCATTCATGTGGCCTGCGGGAAAGGAATCCTTGTCCTTTCTGAAATTCAGCCGGAAAATCATAAGAAAATGAAATCCTCTGATTTTATTCATGGATATCAGGTGAAAGTGAATGATACGTTCGACCGATAAACATGTGCCTTCTGCCAGAAAACTGGCTTATCAGGCCTTATATGAAATTCTGGAAAAGAAAGCCTATGCCAATCTGACCCTCCAGCATATGATGAGGGAATATTCCTTAAGCGGCCCGGAAAGCCGGCTTCTTACGGAACTTGTCTACGGTGTGCTTCGGAAATACAATTACCTTCTTTATGTGATTTCCCGTCTCAGCAGCTATTCCCTGAAGAAAATGCACCCCTCTGTTCGCATCCTTCTCTGTCTGGGTCTCTACCAGCTCCTCTATCTCTCCCGCATTCCGGAATCGGCAGCGGTGAATGAGATCGTCAAGATTGCCAAGAAAATCACGCACCGGGGGAATGTGGGCCTTATTAACGGCCTTCTTCGGGGATACCTTAGAAAGAAAGAAGAAATTACCCTGTTTCCACGGGAAGAAGATCCGCTGCTTTACGATTCCCTTTACTGGAATGAACCGGAATGGCTGATAAGAAAATGGCAGTCCGCCTATGGAGAAGAAGAAGCCTGCCGGATTATGAAATCATTGAATGAAACGCCCCGGCTTACGGTGCGCGTCAATACCCTGAAAAACAGCAGGGAGGAGTTCCTGTCCCTCCTTGCAGAGAAAAAAATAAAAGCAGAACCTGCTCTCTGGCAGGACGATGCCCTTATCATCACGGAAGGCGCCCATGATTTCTGGCCATTGGCTGAGGCAGGCCTGGCCTATGTGCAGTCCCTGTCCTCCATGATTCCTGCCAGGGTGCTTTCTCCGAAGGCGGGGGAGATGGTACTTGATATGTGCGCCGCGCCCGGCAGCAAGACCACCCAGATGGCTGAAACTATGGAGAACCGGGGCTGTATTGATGCCTGGGACCTGTATCCCCATAAGATTTCTCTTATAAAAAATAATGCAAAAAAACTTGGAATTTCCATCATCCATGCAGGGGCCCGGGATTCTTCCAAGCCATTTCCCGCCCTCTATGGGAAGTACGATAAAGTCCTTCTGGACGCGCCCTGCTCCGGCCTGGGTGTCCTTTCCCATAAGCCGGAAATCCGCTGGCACAGAAAGGAAGAAGATTTGAATGACTTTCCGCCTCTGCAGGAAAATCTTCTCTCCTGTGCTGCTTCCTACGTGAAGAAGGGGGGCACACTGGTCTACAGCACCTGTACCCTGAATCTGGCGGAAAATGAAGATATGGTGCGCCGTTTTCTTGCATGCCATCGGGAGTTCAAACCTGTTGACTTTACCTTATATGAGGGAAAGTCATCCAAAGAGGGAATGATGACCATCCTGCCCTATGAACTTCAAAGCGATGGTTTCTTCGTTGCCAGACTGCAGAAGCAGTCATTCTGTTGAGAAGGAGTCAATATGCCTTTTAATATCTGGGGACACACCCTCCCTGAAATGGAAGAATGGGTAGTGTCCATGGGATTTCCTAAATTTCGGGCCAAGCAGCTGCAGGATTACCTGTATCGCCGCTATATCTATGATTTCTCCGAAATGAAACAGCTCCCCGGCGCCATGCGTGATGTGCTCAAAGAAAAAGCAGTGCTTTACAAGCCGGAAATCATGAGCACCCTTACCTCCAATGACGGAGATACTACGAAGATGCTCCTGAAGCTATCCGATGGTTCCCTCATCGAAACAGTTTGCATGCACCATGTGTATGGCAATTCTATCTGCATTTCTACCCAGGTGGGCTGTGCCATGGGCTGCATTTTCTGTGCATCCACCAGAAAAGGGCTGGAGAGAAATCTGACAGCTTCAGAAATGCTGGCCCAGGTCTATGCATTCAAGGAAAAACTGGATGCACCTATCCACTCCATTGTGCTCATGGGATCCGGCGAACCTCTCACCAATTACGAGGAAGTGCTTCGATTCATCCGCCTTGCCGGTGACAGCGGACTTTTGAACATCAGCCTGCGGAATATTACGCTTTCCACCTGCGGCATTGTTCCCCAGATCTATCGTCTGGCTGATGAGCATCTGCCAATCACCCTGGCCATTTCCCTTCATGCACCTAATGATGAAATCCGCAACCGGATCCTTCCGGTGAGCCATAATTTCAAAATTGAAGATGTGGTGAAGGCTTCCCATTACTATTTCAAGACCACAGGTCGAAGAGTGACCTTTGAATATATCCTTATCAAAGACATCAATGCTTCCCCTGAAAATGCGGAAGAGCTCTGCCGCCTCACGGGAAAGATGAACTGCCATTTCAACCTGATTCCTATCAATGGCACGGAACATATCAAACTCTATCCGCCGGAAATGGATGAAATCCGTCGATTTGTATCTGTCCTTGAGAAACACGGGAAGAGCGTCACCGTCAGAAGGCAGATGGGCGATGAAATCCAGGCTGCCTGCGGGCAGCTGAAACGCCGCTATCTTTCTGACCGGTAATTTTCCTTCCACTTTTCTTTTTTATCATTTTTTCTTCATTTTTGGGGCACAGTCTGGAAATTGTCTTCTTTTTAAGGGGATGATTCCCACTTTTTCCTCAAAAACAGGCCTCTTAAGGGACTTAGTGTAAAATTTTACTCGGTAGGGGAATTTTTCCAGGAACAATAAAAGAGG
>ERZ809146.372-NODE-372-length-23713-cov-3.930848_pt1 | contig 23713 bp, 19 predicted proteins | sample MGYA00520794_ERZ809146 | MGnify/ENA primary metagenome ERZ809146 (study PRJEB31570, sample SAMEA3212995) | Homo sapiens | biome: human-gut; feature: human gut; material: fecal | place: Sweden | collected 2011 ... | reverse complement strand
AGGACTCTGCTTTTGTGATTCTTGGTTTATCTACTTTTTCCATTTTATCTTCCATTTTATTTTCCATCATTACTTCTTCTTTGTAGTTGGTATTTAAGAATCCTTTAATTCTGAAAATATGCCCGCAGTCCGGATTTTGAAAAAGCTCTTCCGCCGCTTTTTTCATATTTTCCACGCTGATTTTTTTATTCAAAAAGTACAGGGATTCAAAAACGGAATCCTGCTCAAAATCCAGCTTCTGATAATTTTCCGGTGTATAGCCGGCTGACATCAGATCCTGGAAATCTGCTTTTGTCAGCGTATCCCAATTTTTACACAGACAATCTTTTTCCTCTATCACACGCTCACATTTGATTTGTTTTAATGCAATGTTGATATGTGCAAGCACTTTGGAAATCGATTCTTCTGCCTTTGCAATAGATTCTTTTTCTTCCATTTGTGCCTCTTTTTCTGTTTTCAGATTTTTACCTATTTTGCTGAAAACAATCTTGCCTGCACTGGCTGCTTCGCTCGCAAGAATATAATTTTCTTCTTCCGACATCTCTTCTTCCAGATTTGCATCCACGATCGTAATGACGCTGCCCGGTTCATACCAGCGATCCAGAGGCTCTTCGTGCAGAATATCAAAAAATTCATCCACATCAAAAATACCGGAGGGCTCAACCAGAATCCGGTCATATCCGCACATTCCCATGGAGATCAGTTTTGTTTTGAATCTTCTGCGATGTGTTTCCGGATCACATCCACCGGAGATCATTTCCAGCTCGCACTGATCGCCCATCAGATCCTGAAGCATCATCATATCTACATTGACTGCACCAAAATCGTTTTCAAGAATACCGATGTTTAAGCCCTGATCGATCAGGTATTTGGCATATTTCCTTATAAATGTAGTTTTACCGGAACCTAAGAATCCGGTGATCAAATCTATCTGAATCATAAAAATCACCTCTTGCTGTATTTGCAGATGATATTCACACGAATACCATCTGCAATCACATTCTAGCATAGGCGGGGGAAAAAGAAAATCGAAGGAATGGGAAAAAGTTATCTTGTCTGAATCCCATCCATAAGGTATAGTAACCTTATCACGAAATAAACGGAAAAGGGTAAGACGAATGATTTTAAATGTAGAAAATTTGACACATGGTTTTGGAGACAGAGCCATTTTCAATAATGTATCTTTCCGTCTGCTTGCCGGTGAACATATCGGACTGGTTGGAGCAAATGGTGAAGGTAAAAGTACCTTTATGAATATTGTGACAGGAACACTTGCGCCGGATGAAGGTAAGGTGGAATGGAACAAGCATGTGCGTGTTGGCTATCTGGATCAGCATGCGGTGCTGGAAAAGGGAATGACGATCGAATCTGTGCTGAAGTCAGCATTTTCTTATCTGTTTGAGATGGAGGAGAAGATCAACCAGATTTATGACAGCATGGCGGATGCAACGGATGATGAGATCATGGAAATGATGGAGGAAGTCGGCACGCTGCAGGATCTTCTGACAAATCATGATTTCTATATGATCGATGCCAAGACGGAACAGGTAGCGAGAGCGCTGGGGCTTCTGGAACTTGGACTGGATCATGACGTAACAGATCTGAGCGGTGGTCAGCGTACCAAGGTTTTGCTTGCAAAGCTGTTACTTGAGAAGCCGGAGATTCTGTTGCTTGATGAGCCGACAAACTATCTGGATGCAGAACATATCGAATGGTTGAAGCGGTATCTGCAGGAGTATGAGAACGCATTCATCCTGATCAGCCATGATATTCCATTTTTAAATGATGTCGTAAATATCATCTATCATATGGAGAATCAGGAATTGAACCGCTATGTCGGCAACTATGACAAATTCTTGGAAGTATACGAGGCGAGAAAGGCACAGCAGGAGGCTGCTTACCGGAAACAGCAGCAGGAGATCAGCGAGCTGAAGGATTTCGTTGCCAGAAATAAAGCGCGTGTTGCCACAAGAAATATGGCGATGTCCAGACAGAAGAAGCTGGACAAGATGGATGTGATAGAACTTGCGAGGGAGCGCCCGAAGCCGGAATTTTACTTTAAGGAAGCGAGAACACCGGGCAAGATGTTATTTGAAACTGAGGATCTGGTGATCGGATATGACAAACAGGCACCACTTTCCAAACCGATCAACCTGCGAATGGAGCGTGGGGAAAAGATTGCGATCGTTGGTACAAATGGTATAGGAAAGAGTACTCTGCTTAAGAGTCTGCTTGGAATCATCAAGCCGATATCCGGTACGGTGCATCTGGGTGATTATCTGTATAAAGGCTATTTTGAACAGGAAATGGCTGGGACAGAGAATACCTGTCTGGAAGAAATCTGGCAGGAATTTCCGGGATTTTCACAGTATGAGGTGCGATCGGCACTTGCCAAATGCGGACTGACAACCAAGCATATCGAGAGTAAAATAAAGGTATTAAGCGGTGGTGAACAGGCAAAGGTACGCCTGTGTAAACTGATCAATCAGGAGACGAATCTGTTGATCCTCGATGAGCCGACAAACCATCTGGATGTGGATGCAAAGGACGAATTGAAGCGGGCATTGAAAGACTATCACGGTTCGGTTTTGTTAGTCTGCCATGAGCCGGAGTTCTATTCAGATATCGTGACAAAGGTGTGGAATCTGGAAGAGTACAGTGTGTTGACACTGTAATAAAGAAATAAATTTATAATCATGAGGTGAAGACTGTCTATAATCGGATGGGAATATAGACGGCTATGAATATGCTGACAGAGATAATACTGGATGACAAAGTGACAAATGAAAATATCCGGGTACAGGTTATAAGATCCGGGAGAAAAAGTCTCGGCTTGGAGGTGCGACCGGATGGAACGGTACTTGCAAGGATTCCGGCGAGATTATCTGACCGGGAATTAAAAGCATTTATAGAGAAACAACAGGATTGGATCTTAAAGAAGGTGAATCAGGTAAAAAAGCGTGCGGATGCACGAACGAAAATTAAGGTTCCATCTGTGGATGCGTTATCAGATGCAGAGATTCAGAAGATCAAGGATAAGATAGCAGATCGGGTAAAGTATTATTGTGCGGTTATGCAGGTGACAGTTGGGCGCATCACGATCCGCAACCAGAAGACCAGATGGGGAAGCTGCAGCAGTGCCGGAAATGTGAATTTTAATTATCAGTTATATTATCTGCCAGATGAATTACTTGACTATGTGGTAGTGCATGAACTGGCGCACAGACGACATATGAATCATTCCAAAGAATTCTGGTCAGAGGTAGCGCGGTATTGCCCGGACTATAGAGCGAGACGGAAGCAGTTAAAAGAATATCAACTGGCGAATTAAAACCTGAAATGTAAAGGAAGTTTAATATGGGATTATTTCGAAAAAAGAAAGAGCAGGCATCATATGATAGTCAGAGTAAACGACCGGTCATCAAATGCAGCATCTGCACCGGTGAACAGGTCGCTGGTTTTCAGGATATTCATAACGGGATATTTGAAGATATCATGTTGATCCGTGGAAAAGAAGATATGAAGGCTTTCCGGGAAAAATATGGAATCCCGCAGGATGCGGAGATTCCGAAGATATATTGATTTTCTTTCATATTTTCAATATGATCGCCGAGTGTAATCCCGTCTTTGTTTATATCGATGCCTTTAATACCCATAATAGTTCCTATATTATCTATAATAGAGAGTTTATAACAAATAGCAAGAAGGAGTTTAACAGTGACACAGGAAAATTTAGTAAGATTTGAGTTCCGAAATATTAAAAAGAATGAAGCAGAGCAAACAGCAGAGATCGAACGGATCTGTTTTCCTCCGAATGAGGCCTGTACTCCGGAGATGATGCATTTGCGTGTGGAGAAAGTGCCGGAAATGTTTCTGGTTGCGGTAGATAAAGCAACAGGTAAGATTGCCGGATTTATTAATGGTCTGTCTACAAATGAAACGGTTTTGCGTGATGAATTTTTTCAGAATGCAGATCTGCATGATCCTGCCGGAGAAAATGTAATGATCCTTGGTGTTGATGTTTTGCCGGAATATCGCAGGATTGGGCTGGCTTCCGAGATGATGGAATGTTATAAGAACAGGGAAAGACAGAATGGACGAAAGCGACTGATCCTTACCTGTCTGGAATCCAAGGTTGCCATGTACCGGAAGATGGGATATGAGGATAACGGCATGTCGGTTTCTTCGTGGGGCGGCGAACAGTGGCACGAGATGACGTGTAAACTGGGAAAGGGTATCCCGGAGGCAATTGCAAAGACAGCGTTGGAGCTTGGATAAGGAGAAAGAATATGCATACATTAGAAGCAGCCAGAAAATATGAAAAAGAATATGAAGTTGATGCTGATAAAAGACCGTTATTTCATGTGACACCACCGATCGGCTGGATGAATGATCCCAATGGATTTTCAGTATATAAGGGACAAATCCATTTGTTTTATCAATATCATCCATATAGCAATGTATGGGGACCGATGCATTGGGGGCATCAGGTAAGTGAAGATATGATAAGTTGGAAGCAGTATCCGACGGCACTTGCACCGGATAAGGAATACGATGAGGAAGGATGCTTTTCCGGTTCGGCAGTTATGACAAATCTTGGACATGTGTTGTTTTATACAGGAGTCAGTAAAGATAAGAATGGTGGCTGCAATCTTCAGAATCAGTGTATGGCAGTTGGAGATGGTGTAGGATATAAGAAGCTGAAGAACAATCCTGTTCTCACAGGAGCGGTGATGCCGGAGGGATTCAGCCATATTGATTTCAGAGATCCGAAGGTATGGGAAGAAGATGGTATTTACTATATGCTAACCTGCAGCCGGGATGCTCAGAATAAAGGAATGATCGCGTTATTTTCAAATTCTGAAATACATCAATATCTGGAAAAAACAGAGCTTACCGAACAGGAGACAGAAGCCTTTGAGAAAGCAGCAGGTTGTTGGAAATATGAAGGTGTATTTGCAGAGCACATGGAACGGTTAGGAAGCGTATGGGAATGTCCGGATTATTTCAGGTTGGACGGAAAAGATGTGCTGTTGTTTTCACCACCTGATGTACAGGCGCAGGGAAATGAACTGCATAATGGTAATAATGCAATCTATGTTGTTGGAACATATGATCATGCAAAAAAGCAGTTTCAAATGGGGCAGCCACATACACTTGATAAAGGTCTGGATTTTTATGCATCACAGACGACAGAACTTCCGGATGGAAGGAGAATCCTGATCGCATGGATGCAGTCATGGCATAATTCATTTATCCCGGATGGACAGGAGTGGCAGGGCATGATGACAATCCCAAGAGAATTATATCTGTCAGATGGCAGGATCATCCAGAAACCTGTGAAAGAACTGGAGCAATATCGGGTTCGGCCGGTTTCCTATTCGAATGAAAAGGTAGAAGGCGGGCAGAACTTTGATGGGATAAAGGGAAGAACGCTGGATATGACAGTAACAATAAAATCCGGTGAATTTCAGGAGTTTTACATTGATGTAGCAAAAGATGCAGAGCATTATACCAGAATTACATATAACAGAAGAAAACGGGAGATCGAAGTTGACCGGACATTTGCCGGAATGAACCGGGATGTAGTCTGCATCAGGCGGGCAGAGGTAGAATCGGAAGCAGAACGGATAACATTACGGTTTATTCTTGACCGCAATTCGGTAGAACTATTTGTGAATGACGGAGCGTTGTCAATGAGTACAACAATTTATACGCCGCAGACAGCAGATGGCATTTCGTTTTTCTGTGATGGAAATGCGATAATCGATATAGAAAAGTTTGATATTGAGATTCCGATGAACAGATAAATTCTGATACCGGTTATAGATATAGTAATCTGAAATACCGACAATGCAATGAATCTATTTGACGGATAAACCATATGTAGTATAATAAATATGACCATTCGTTTAGAAATAAGTGCGGCATTTGCCGTATTACCCATGACTCTTTTTTCTATTGCGTAGGCAGAGCGGAGCTTTCAGGAGGTAGCGGATGGCCTTTTTATGTATATAGATCAGACAGGAGGAAGCACTACAATGAAGATGATATCGTGGAATGTGAACGGAATTCGCGCATGTGTTGGAAAGAATTTTATGGATTTCTTTAAAGAGGCAGATGCAGATATTTTTTGTATTCAGGAATCAAAAATGCAGGAAGGACAGCTTCAACTGGAGCTTCCGGGTTATTATCAATATTGGAATTATGCAGAGAAAAAGGGATATTCCGGAACTGCTATTTTCGCAAAGAAAGAGCCGTTGTCAGTGGCATATGGAATCGGTATAGAAGAACACGACCATGAGGGACGAGTCATCACACTCGAATATGATAATTTTTATATGGTCACTGTATATACGCCAAATTCACAGAATGAGCTTGCCAGACTGGACTATCGTATGAAGTGGGAGGATGATTTCAGAGAGTATCTGAAGCAGTTGGAACAGACAAAGCCGGTGGTAGTATGTGGGGATATGAATGTGGCACATACAGAGATCGATCTGAAAAATCCAAAGACCAATCGTAAGAACGCCGGATTTACAGATGAGGAAAGAGAAAAATTCAGTACCCTGCTTGACAGTGGATTTATTGATACGTTTCGTTTTTTTAATCCGGACGCAGAAGGCATTTATTCCTGGTGGTCTTACCGTTTTAAGGCAAGAGAGAAGAATGCCGGATGGCGGATCGACTATTTTTTGACCTCAAAGGCTCTGGAATCCAGATTAGTGGATGCAAAGATCCATACAGAGGTGTTGGGTTCCGATCATTGTCCGGTAGAACTTGATATTGACCTGTAACGGTGCCATTTATAATGATAAATGTTTACTAACAGGCGAAAGCAAAGATTACAGCACTTGCGGGTGTAGATGAATAGAAAAAATGATAAAAGGAGAAATTATATATGCCAGTTTTTGATTTCAGTGATAAACCGGTAAAGAATGAGGATACGGTTTGTACCTATACGGCATTTCAGTCAAATGCAAAGAAAAAGACACCGGAGGAACCGATTCTGGTGTTAGATAACAGTGAGAGACAGTGGATCCATCATGCGCTGGGCGTTTTTACAAATCCGGCAAAGCGTACTGCTTTTGAATTCAAGGAAAATGGGAAGACATTTTCAGCAGATATTTTAAAGATTGATTCCAGATTTGTCAGTCTGATCAAATGGTTGGGAGAAAATCATATCAGTGTACGTCTGTCCGGTAAAAATCTGGAAGATGGATATGCAGTATACAGAATTCGTGAGACAGCATTTGGTGGCGGAACCAAGTTATCTGCGGCAGATGGATTTTTACAGTTTATGATCGAACGACTGCTTGCAAGTACAGCATCAGAGGAAGTCGAGGAGGATGACGATGCAGACGAGGAAGGCGACGATATGAAGCTGACCAGTCTTCAGAGCATTTCCGATTTTATGACATGTGCGGGCAGAACGATGCCGGATAATATCCGTCTCTGGGCGAGACGAAATCTTGCTGTTGCCAGATCAAACGAGGTGTCACCGGAGGAGCGTCGTCATGCACAGAGAGCACTCTCGATCATGATGAATATTCAGTGGAAGAGCAATTATTTTGAAGCGATCGATCCGGTTGAAGCAAGACGGATCCTGGATGAAGAATTATATGGAATGGAACGTGTAAAGCAGAGAATTATGGAGACAGTTATCCAGATCAACCGAACTCATACCCTTCCTGCTTATGGACTTCTGTTGGTCGGACCTGCCGGTACCGGAAAATCACAGATCGCGTATGCGGTTGCCCGTATTCTGAAACTGCCATGGACAACCCTTGATATGAGTTCGATCAATGATCCGGAGCAGCTTACAGGAAGCTCCAGAATCTATGCAAATGCAAAGCCGGGTATCATCATGGAAGCATTCTCGATCGCAGGAGAATCCAATCTGGTATTTATTATCAATGAGCTTGATAAGGCTGCATCCGGAAAGGGAAATGGAAATCCCGCGGATGTACTTCTGACTCTGCTTGATAACCTTGGATTTACAGATAACTATATGGAGTGTATGATCCCGACCGTTGGCGTATATCCGATCGCAACGGCAAATAATAAAGAAGATATCAGTGCGCCATTGATGTCACGTTTTGCGGTTATCGACATACCGGATTATACCTTTGAAGAAAAGAAGATCATCTTCAGTAAATTTGCATTGCCAAAGGTATTGAAGCGGATCGGTCTGAAAGAGAATGAATGTATCATCACAGAGGATGGTCTGGATGCGGTCATTGAAGAATTCAAGAATACCTCAGGTATCCGTGATCTGGAGCAGGCAGCCGAGCATCTGGCAGCAAATGCACTTTACCGGATCGAGGTAGATCATGTACCACAGGTGACATTTGATGCGGAAGGCGTAAGACATTTATTCCTGTAGGAGATTTCCTGTAGGAATGTTACCGGACGGCTGTTTTTAGTTAAATGAAAATGGAGCATAAGTAGAAATGATAAAATTAGTTGCAAGTGATGTGGATGGAACTCTTGTTCCAGACGGAACATTTGAGATCAATCCTGAGATCTATGATGTGATAAAGAAACTGAAAGAAAAGGGTATTACCTTTGTGGCAGCAAGCGGCAGACAGTATGCGAGCCTTAAGAAGTTATTTGCGCCGGTTGCAGACCGGATCTTATATATCCCGGATAATGGCGGATTTGTCAGAGGAAGCAAGGGCGAAACATGGCTCAAACGTCCGATGGAGAAAGACCTGATCCGTGCGATTGTGGAGGATGCAGAGAAACTGCCGGATGTAGAGCTGATGCTCTGTGGAAGGGATTATGCATATGTTGGAAGCAAGGATGGACGACTGTATAACTGGATGCGGGAAGCATACCGCTATGAGATCAAGGCAGTGTCGGATCTTACCGATATTGATGATGATATCGTGAAGATCTCGATATTCCACCCGGAGGATGCAGAGCGGATCGTAAAAGACTGGTTTTATGACAAATGGAAGGATACCGTTCTGCTGGCACCTGCCGGAGTTTACTGGGTAGACTGTTCGGAACCATCGATCAACAAGGGAAGTGCATTGCAGTTTCTGCTTGATAAATATGAGATCAAACCGGATGAAGTTATGGTATTTGGTGATAATATCAATGACCTTGGTATGCTTGCCTGTGCAAAGGAAAGCTATGCGATCGGAAGTGCCAGAGATGAGGTAAAGCAGGCAGCAGCCCATGTAGCAGATACGATGCGCAATCAGGGTGTGATCAAGGTGTTAAAGGAGCAGTTGTTAAAATAAACTTAGACAGTAGTTGTGATTGAAAAAGGAGTGAAGCCTGATGGCATGTACAACGATATTAGTTGGAAAGAAGGCATCCTATGATGGATCAACGATCATTGCCAGAAACGATGATTCAGGATCCGGTCATTATATGCCGAAGAAATTTGTAGTCGTAGAACCGGAAGAACAGCCGAAAACCTACCGTTCGGTTCTGGCACATCTGGAAATTCCGCTTCCGGAAGAAGCGATGCGCTATACCTCGATGCCAAATGCAGTCGATGGTGAGGGCATCTGGGCGGCAAGCGGTGTAAATGCAGCCCATGTTGCAATGACAGCGACCGAAACCATTACATCGAATTCGAGAGTGCTCGGTGCAGATCCTCTGGTCGAGTATCAGCCGGCAGAGAACGGAAACGAAGAAATACCGGGCGGAATCGGAGAAGAAGATATCGTCTGTCTGGTACTCCCATATATAAGAAGTGCGAGAGCAGGTGTAGAACGTCTTGGAAATCTGCTTGAAACGTACGGAACCTACGAGATGAATGGAATCGCATTCCAGGATCAGGATGAGATCTGGTGGATGGAGACGATTGGAGGACATCACTGGATCGCGAAGAAAGTGCCGGATGATGTCTATGTTGTGATGCCGAATCAGTTCGGCACGGATGTATTTGATATGAAGGATGCATTAACGGATCAGAACGCACATATGTGCTCAAAGGATCTGGCGGAATTTATCGAGAAGAATCATCTGGATCTGACTATTAGAAGAAGCACAGAACGTAAGGCCGAAGATGCGGATCTGCCGTTTGGCAGATTCATTAATCCAAGAGAGATATTTGGCAGTCATGATGATTCGGATCATGTCTACAATACGCCAAGAGCATGGTTTATGGAGCGGTACCTGAATCCGAAGACCTACCGCTGGGATGGTGAAAATGCAGATTACACACCGGTATCGGACGACATTCCGTGGAGTCTGATTCCGGAGCATAAGGTGACGATGGAGGATGTCAAATATGTGTTGTCTTCGCATTATCAGGGAACACCATATGACCCATATCTTCCATATGGAGATAAGAAGATGGCAGGTGCATATCGTTCCATCGGCGTTAACCGGACTGATTTCATGTCTGCGATCCAGATGCGACCATATGGAGCAGAGGACAGCCGTGTGATCGAGTGGGTGGCATTTGCCTCAAATGCATTTAATGTCATGGTGCCATTTTATGCAAATGTGGACACAACACCGGAATATCTGGCGAACACGACCGCTGATGTATCTACCGATAATTTCTACTGGAGCAGCCGAATGATCGCAGCGATGGCAGATGCATCTTACAGCAAGTCGCTGTTTCATATCGAACGGTATCAGGAAACCGTGCTTGCGAAAGGGCATGAGGTGATCAACCGATACGATGAGCAGATAGAAAAAGAACCGGATGCCGGTAAACGAAGTGTGCTTCGAGAGCAGGCCAATCAGGAAATGGCAGATATTCTTCGGAAAGAGACCGGTAATACGCTTTCCAAAGTCTTATATGAACTGAGTAATCAGATGAAGAATTCTTATGCGAGATCGGATGCTTAAGGCATCGGCATAGAGAAGCAAGAAATACAGGAGAAAAAGTAGAAAATATGAAACGAGAATCATTTAAATCCCGTTTAGGCTTTTTATTAGTAAGTGCGGGATGTGCGATCGGAATTGGAAATGTATGGAGATTTCCATATGTAGTAGGAGAAAATGGCGGTGGTATCTTTGTACTGTTCTATCTGCTGTTCCTTGTGGCAATGGGACTTCCGGTTCTGACTATGGAGCTTGCAGTCGGACGAGGAAGCAGGAAGAGTGCGGTTCTTGCATATAAGGAGCTTGAGAAACCAAAGAGCAAATGGCATATCCATGGCTGGTTTGCCATCCTTGGATGTTATGTGCTGATGATGTACTATACAACCGTATCCGGCTGGATGGTATCGTATTTTTATAAATTCGTAACAGGCGAATTCAAGGCAGGTATGGATGTGGATGCGACCGGATCTGTATTCTCGGATCTGCTTGCCGATCCAAAGCAGATGGGCTTCTGGATGATCCTGACGGTTATTGTCGGATTTATTGTATGTAGCCGCGGACTTCAGAATGGTCTGGAAAGGATCAGTAAGATCATGATGACAGCACTGTTGGTGCTGATCGTGGTACTGGCAGTTCACAGTATTACTTTATCAGGAGCTGGCGAAGGTTTACGGTTCTACCTGATTCCAAATCTGTCAACGGTTGAGAAAGTTGGTATTGGAAATGTGATCTCGGCGGCTATGAATCAGGCATTCTTCACTCTGAGTCTTGGTGTAGCTGCGATGGAGATCTTCGGAAGTTATATGAGCAAGGATCATGCGTTGGCAGGCGAAGGTGTGCGAATCTGTGCCCTGGATACATTTGTTGCTGTTATGTCAGGACTGATCATTTTCCCGGCATGCTTCAGTTATGGCGTAGAGGTTACTTCAGGACCAAAGCTGATATTTGTAACGCTGCCGAATGTATTTGTAAATATGGCAGGCGGAAGGATCTGGGGTTCCTTGTTCTTTCTGTTTATGACGTTTGCAAGTTTTTCGACTGTAATTGCGGTATTTGAAAATATTATGTCTTTTGCAATGGATATGTTCGGATGGAGCAGGAATAAGACAGCCATCATCAATTGCATTATTATTCTGATCGCAAGTATTCCTTGTGTTCTGGGATACAACGTGTGGAGTGATCTGCACCTGATCGGTGGCAGAGATGTATTAGACAGTGAGGACTTCCTGGTAAGTAATCTTTTGCTCCCACTTGGTTCGCTGATCTATCTGTTGTTCTGTGTTACGAAATGGGGCTGGGGCTTTGATAATTATATCGAGGAAGTAAATACCGGTTCCGGACTGAAAATGTCCAGAAAATTAAAACCATATTTCCAGTTTGTACTTCCTGTTCTGATCCTGATCATTCTTATTCAGGGACTGTTATAAAGAAGATTTTCAAGATAAAATATGAGAAGATATTTGGGAGATAAGACGGTATATGGATACGAAAAAATATGAAGATCAGATGCCTGTAGATGAAGGTCTACAGGGAAATGAGACAATCGAAGAAGCAATCCTTGCTTTACAGCAGGAACCGACAGAAGAAATGCTTGCACATACACTTACAGTGATAAGACGGCGTGCGAGAGCAAATGGACAGTTCATTGTTGCTGTTATGCCACCGGCGGGTGCGGAGAGCAGTTTGCAGATCCAGGCGATTCAGACCGAGGATGAGCGGTATTGGTGGATGGCATTTACCGGATTTGATGAGGAGATAAAGGGCGGTGAAACCGTAATGTCGACCTTTATGGCAGATATCAGCCATCTCTTTGAGGCAGCTTTAATGACGGACAATATAGAGGGCATTATTCTGAATCCCTGGAACCGTGCATTAATGTTGGATAAGAGCCTGCTTCAGCTGATTCTTGCAGGAAAGTAGCTCAACATTAGAAAATGCCATTTTTTATATAAAAAGTTTAGAAAATTTAATTTTTCACAAAAACAGTTGTTTAAATTTCACAAAAATATAATGAGAAATGAAAAGAATTGTGATATAATCAAAAAGTAGTGTAGTAGTACACTACTTTTTGTTTTTTATAGGCAAGAGCCGATTACGGCTCCTTAGTCTTACTAATAAGATAAAGTAATAGGAGGATGGAAAGATGGCAAGATTTACGTTACCTAGAGATATTTATCATGGAAAGGATGCATTAGATGCATTAAAAACTTTTAAAGGAAAAAGGGCGATGATCTGTGTTGGCGGTGGCTCTATGAAACGCTTTGGATTTCTGGATAAAGTAGAAAAGAATCTGAAAGAGGCAGGAATGGAAGTTCAGTTATTTGAAGGCATTGAACCGGATCCGTCTGTTGAAACAGTTATGAAGGGTGCTGCTGCCATGCTGGAGTTTGAACCGGACTGGATCGTAGCAATCGGCGGAGGTTCTCCGATTGATGCGGCAAAGGCAATGTGGATCAAATATGAATATCCGGACATTACATTTGAAGATATGTGTAAGGTATTTGGTATTCCTTCCCTTCGTAAAAAAGCTCATTTCTGTGCAATTTCATCTACTTCAGGAACTGCAACTGAAGTAACGGCCTTTTCAATTATCACGGATTATCAGAAGGGCATCAAATACCCGATCGCTGATTTTGAGATCACACCGGATGTAGCGATCGTTGATCCTGAGCTGGCAGAGACGATGCCGCAGAAGTTAGTTGCTCATACCGGTATGGATGCAATGACACATGCGATCGAGGCATATGTATCAACCGCAAACTGTGATTTCACAGATCCGCTTGCATTACATGCTATTAAGATGATCCAGAATGATCTGGTTGGTTCTTATAACGGAGATATGGAAAAACGTGACGCAATGCACAACGCTCAGTGCCTTGCAGGTATGGCATTCTCAAATGCGCTTCTGGGTATTGTTCATTCTATGGCACATAAAACAGGTGCAGCATTTGCGGATTATGGCGCACACATCATTCACGGTGCGGCAAATGCAATGTATCTGCCGAAGGTCATCGCATTTAATGCAAAGGATGAAACTGCAAAAGAAAGATATGGAGTGATCGCAGACTTTATGGGACTTGGTGGTGATACATTAGATGAGAAGGTAACACTTCTGATCAACTATCTGCGTAAGATGAACGATGATCTGAATATCCCACACTGTATCAAACATTATGGTGCTGACAGCTATCCGGCAGAGCAGGGCTTTGTACCTGAGAATGTATTCTTAGAGCGGTTGCCTGAGATTGCAGCAAATGCAATATTGGATGCATGTACAGGATCAAATCCAAGACAGCCGAGTCAGGAAGAGATGGAGAAACTCTTAAAGTGCTGTTATTATGATTCAGAGGTTGATTTCTAAAAGTAATTGATTTATAAGAGGTACAATACTGATATAAAATAAGAATCCAGGGTATTTTTGGAACAAATTCCGAAAATACCCTTTTAAAATGTCAGGTAAAACTTGATTTCTCAGGGATAGCACTTTATACTGGAAAAGTAGTGTGCCTTTATGGAAACGAATGTAGCAGAATGCTTATCATAGGGCATAAAAAACAAAAGAAAATTTTGGAGGAGAGAAATTGAAGATCAAAAGAAAACAGATTGCGATGCTTATATTCATTGCGATCATAATCGTACTCATGGTGGTAACCGGTAAAACACCGGGGGAGATCGCAGATCCGGAGAATTATCAATGTAAGACCTATGCAACGATATTATCTCTGCTTCCACCGGTTATTGCGATCGGTCTGGCACTGATCACAAAGGAGGTTTATACCTCATTGCTTGCAGGTATTATCACAGGTGGATTATTATATTCGAATTTCAATCTGGAGTTAGGTATCAATACCATGCTGTTTAATGAAAATGGCGGTATGATCGCGAAGCTTTCAGATTCAGGAAATGCGGGTATTCTGGTATTTCTTGTTATGCTTGGTATTCTGGTATCTCTGTTAAATAAAGCCGGAGGTTCTGCGGCATTTGGAAAATGGGCATCAAAACACATTAAGACAAGGATTGGTGCACAATTATCCGTTATGGTTCTTGGAATCCTGATCTTTGTAGACGATTATTTTAATTGTCTGACTGTAGGAAGTGTCCTTCGTCCCGTAACAGATCGTCATAAAGTATCAAGAGCCAAATTATCTTATATTATTGATGCTACAGCAGCACCGGTGTGTATCATAGCACCGATCAGTTCATGGGCTGCAGCTGTTACATCATCCGTACCGGAAGATGCTGGAATTAACGGGTTTGCAGTATTTATCCAGACAATTCCATATAATCTGTATGCGCTTCTTACGTTAGTCATGGTACTTGGAGTAACCATTCTTCGTGTTGATTTCGGTCCGATGAAGAGACATGAAATGAATGCGATCGCAGGGGATCTGTTCACAACTCCGGGAAGACCATATGAAGATAATGAAGAAGAAATTTTAAAAGAAAATGCACATGTGCTGGATCTGATCCTGCCGGTTGTTGTGCTGATCATAAGCTGTATCATTGCAATGGTATATACAGGTGGTTTCTTCAGCGGAACATCATTTGTAGATGCATTCGCAAATTCATCCGCATCGGTTGGCTTGGTGCTTGGTGGTGCTGTTACACTGGTATTTACGTTTATTTATTTCATGCTGCGTGATACCTTATCCTTCCGGGAATTTACGGAATGTATACCGGAAGGTTTCAAATCAATGATCGCACCGATCCTGATCCTTACAATGGCGTGGACACTTTCCGGTATGACGAATCTCCTCGGCGCAAAGGTATATGTAGCTGATCTGGTATCCAGTTCTGCCGGTTCCATGCAGGGCTTCCTGCCGATGATCATATTCATTGTTGCAGCCTTACTTGCATTTGCCACCGGAACGTCATGGGGAACCTTCAGTATTCTGATCCCGATCGTGATCGGCGTATTCCCATCCGGACAGATGATGGTAATCTCTATCGCATCCTGTCTTGCAGGTGCGGTATGTGGTGACCACTGCTCCCCAATCTCAGATACAACGATCATGGCATCTGCCGGAGGACATTGTGAGCATGTAAACCATGTATCTACACAGCTTCCATATGCAATTGTTGTAGCTGCAGTATGTATGGTTGGATATCTGCTGATCGGAATTCTTCAGGCTGCGAAGCTTGCCGCACTTTCATGGCTTGCGCTTCCGGTTTGTATCGTGCTGTTATTTGTAATTCTAATGCTTATTCGTGCAAAAACCGGACGTGAAGAGGTTTAGGTTTTGAATATTTTCACCGAAACGCATGGACATATTTAAGAGTGTACGGCCTGAATTCGAAAAACTTGCCAGATTATAGTAAAGGAAATTAGTAGTAAAATATGTTAGGAACAATTGAATCAATCAACAATGTAGTCAATAACTTTATATGGGGAGTCCCTGCCATGATCTGTATTATTGGTGTCGGTCTGGTGTTAAGTTTCCGAACTCGGTTTCTGCAGATCCGGAAATTCCCATATGCGATGAAAGTTACGATCGGGCGAATGTTTCGAAAGAAACAGGCTGCCGATGGAGCCATGACACCGTTTCAGGCGGTGTGTACCGCGCTTGCGGCTACGGTCGGTACAGGAAATATAGCAGGTGTTGCAGGAGCGATCGCTATCGGTGGACCGGGCGCCGTCTTCTGGATGTGGATATCCGCACTTCTTGGTATGTGTACAAAGTTTTCAGAAGTAACACTCGCCGTTCATTTCCGGGAGAAGAATGATAAGGGCGAATTTGTCGGCGGACCGATGTATTACATCAAGAATGGTCTGAAGAAGCACTGGCACTGGCTTGCATATCTGTTTGCGGCATTTGGAGTGATCACAGTGTTCGGTACAGGAAATGCCACACAGGTAAACACGATCACGACAGCGATTGACTCTGCATTATTTAATTATGGAATTATTTCAAAGGATTCCGTATCAAACATAAATCTGGTCATCGGTATTGTGCTTGCAGTCCTGCTTGCATTGATTCTGCTTGGCGGGATTAAGAGAATCGGACAGGTAACAGAGAAGCTGGTACCATTTATGGCGCTGTTCTATGTGGTGCTTGCACTTGGAGTCGTAATTTTAAATATCAATCATGTGCCGGCAGTATTTAAAGAGATTGTGGAAGGCGCATTTTCACCGGCGTCAGTAACCGGTGGTGTTGTTGGAAGCTTTTTCATGAGCATGAAGAAGGGTGTATCAAGGGGTATTTTTTCAAATGAGGCCGGGCTTGGTACAGGTTCAATCGCACATGCATGTGCAGATACAAGAAAGCCGGTAAAACAGGGATTCTTTGGAATCTTTGAAGTATTCGTAGATACTATAGTTATCTGTACCCTGACTGCATTGGTTATACTTTGCAGCGAAGTGCCGATCACATATGGACAGGCAGCGGGCGCTGAGCTTACGATCAGTGGGTTTACTGCTACATATGGCAACTGGGTATCACTTTTTACAGCTGTGGCAATGTGCTGTTTCGCATTTTCAACTATTATTGGTTGGGGATTATATGGTGCGAGGTGTATCGAGTTCCTGTTCGGAACAAAGGTAAATAAGCCGTTTATGTTTGTTTATTCACTGGTTGCTATCGTTGGTGCAACCTTAGATCTTGGATTGCTCTGGAGTATTGCAGAGACTTTCAATGGTCTGATGGCGATACCAAACCTGATCGCAGTATTCTTGCTTTCCGGTGTAGTTGTGAAGCTGGTCAGGGAGCATTTTGATCCGGAAGCAAGGGAAGAAGCATAATAAAAATAACAGATAAATAATAGATAAACAAAAAACATCTAATCGGATAACAGATATGAATATGTCGTTAACCGATCGGATGTTTTTTTTGCTTTATGGAAAGTCTTATTGTATAAAGCAAGGAACTTCAGATTAAAATTTAGTCAAATCAAAATTTTTTCAAAAAATATAAATTTGTATCAACTTTTTCTCATCCTTAAACATCTAAATAATAGAAAACAAAGTAAGAAATACTTTTGAGATAGATAAGGAGGAACGGATAATGCGTCAGAATAGGAATAGAGTCAGATTACAAAAAAGAAGAAAGATGTTCTTAATGCAGCAAAAGAGAAAGAGAAGAAGAAGAAGACAGCAGATATTTATGCGTGTAACGGCAGCAGCAATGCTTCTGTTTGCGTTCTGCATCAGTATTCGGTTCATACATATGGCGAAAGACAGACCGATTGTAGAAGGATCAACGCAGGAGCCTGTGACAACAGAGGTAAGTACGACAGAGACAAGTACGACAGAGAGTTCCGGAACCGGTAATGTGAAAGAAACATTGCTGACAGGCCGGGGAGATGATACTACAACAGAATCAGTAAAAAACATGGATTTAAAGAGCGATGACAAATCAAATGATTTTTCGGATGCGGTATTTGTCGGAGATTCCAGAACGGAAGGCTTCGTGTTACAAACCGGTATACAGACAACCGCATATGTACACAAAGGATTAACTGTTGCAAGCGCATATACCGCAAAAGTAATCCATCAGGACGATGAAGACCGGTCAGTGATGGAGGCACTTGCCAGAACAAGATATAATCGTGTATATTTAATGTTTGGAATCAATGAGACAGGCTGGATCAGTAATGATATATTTATCTCAGATTACAAGCAGATCATTGATGATATTAAGGCACAAAATCCATCTGCAAAGATATTTATTCAGTCGGTACTTCCGGTAAGTAAAGCAGTATCGAATTCCGGCGGATATGTCAGAAATGATAAGATCGCGGAATATAATAAACGATTAGAGCAGCTTGCAGCGGATGAAGGTGCTACATTTGTGAATGTGCAGGAAGCGGTATCAACAGATGGAGTTCTGCCGGATGATGCGGCCACAGATGGAATTCATCTGAACAAGAAATATTGTGAAAAATGGCTCACATATCTGGAGGAACATACACTGGATAAATAAAAATATTAACAGAGGGAACAGAACGTGAATGAGCGTAGTATTTTAAGAAAAACGAAATATCAGAATGAACGTGCCGGTTATAAAAAGCAGGAATCACAAGATACGGGAATCCGGTCAACTATGGTGATACGATTTATTGAGGATAATCAGGAGAAGTTTTATCGGATGGCATTTGGCTATATGAAGAATGAACAGGATGCTTTAGATGCGGTTCATGATGCGGTCGTTAAGATACTGCAGAACCGGAGCCAGGTAAAAAGTCCGGAATACTTTGAAACATGGGCGTATCGTATACTGATCAATGAATGTCTGATGGCTTTGCGAAGACAAAAAAAGGTTGTCTATCTGCAGGAGGATGATTCACTTGAAGACAGTACAGACAGTACGGGAAAGCAGGAGGAATATATCGATCTGTATCATTCTATGGATCGGCTTCCGGCAAAATTGAAAACAGTCGTTCTTCTGCGTTTTTTTGAAGATATGCCATTTGACAAGATCGCAGAGGTTACAGGAGATAATATCAACACAGTAAAATCAAGGTTGTATAAGGCGTTGAAACTCTTAAAGCTGGATTTGGAGGTTTATGATGAAGTTTAATAAAGAGGAATATGAAAATATAAAAATCCCGGAACAATTGAATTCCATAGTTCAGGATGCGATAGAAGAAGGACTGACGACAGAGAGCACAGGGATGTCGGATCAGAAGCCTGTTAATATATATACGAGACGGAAGAAACATATACTGCGTTATGCAGGAGAGGCCGTAGCTGCAATGTTTTTGATATTTGTGGTTCTGCTGAATGTATCTCCGACGTTTGCAAAGGCAGCAGCAGATACGCCGTTTATCGGTCCTGTGTGTCAGGTATTTACCTTCCGGGAATATGAATATGCGGATGAAGCCAAATATGTAAATGTGAAAGTTCCGCAGTTGAATAATACCGGAAATTCCGAGCTGGAAAAGCGTGTGAATCGTGAGATAGCAAAGATGATCAACCAGGAAGTGGAAGCAAGTAAGAAGCGTGCGGAAGAAGAGTATAACGCTTATATATTAACCGGGGGAGATCCGAAGAACTTTATCCCATATGATATCGTTATTGACTATGAGGTCAAATGTCTGGATGAACATTATGTATCCTTTGTGATCAGTGAAAATGAGACCCGGGCAACCGGTTATTACCAGATGTTCTATTATAACATCGATCTGGATACAGGAAAGGATATTACATTAAAAGAATGGTTTGGCAGCAATTATAAGAAGATCATAGCCGATGAGGTTCAGAAGCAGATCAATACCTGGGACGACGAAAAGAAATTCTATCTATGGGAAGATTTAGATCTGGAAGATCTGATCAATGAAGATACACAGTTTTATATCAATGACAAGGATCAGGTTGTGGTATTTTTTAATAAATATGAGCTGGGTGCAGGAGCAATGGGAACGCCGGAATTTATAATTGATGTATCAAAATAATATAAAATAAAAAGCTGTAAAGGAAGTGTGAAATCTTTATAAAAGAGATTGACATTTCCTTTTTTTCTGGCTATATTGTTCTAAAAGAAACTTAGCACTCTTATATAGCGAGTGCTAATAGCTTTTCCTGCATAAGCAATACCAAAAGCTGTGTCAACACAGGTTAGCGATGATTGCTATGATAATTTGCGAAACTTGGAAATAATACAGGAAAAGGCAGTACACATGTGTAGAAATTACAGGTACCTGCCGGAAAGAGAGGAGACATATGAAAGAAGTAAAATCACCCAAGAAGCCATTGATCTTCTATTATGGGATCGTGCTGGTTATTCTTCTGGTTTTTAATATGTTCATTTATCCGCTTCTGATGAAGACACAGGTCAAGGAAGTAGATTACGGAACATTTATGAAGATGATCAATGAGAAAAATATTGGTGAAGTAGAGGTGGCTGATTCTGAGATCATCTTCACAGACAAGGATAAGAACACATACTATAAGACCGGAGCTATGGATGATCCGGGACTGACGGAACGATTATACGATGCCGGAGCGGTATTTTCAAAGAATGTCGAGGAGACGGTATCACCGGTCTGGCATTTTCTGTTGACATTCCTTCTTCCGATCATTATATTCATCGGACTGGGTCAGTATTTCAGTAAGAAGCTGATCGAACAGGCGGGCGGTAAGAATGCGTTGTCCTTTGGAATGGGCAAGAGCAATGCCAAGGTATATGTGCAGTCAACAAACGGTATCCGTTTCTCGGATGTCGCAGGAGAGGATGAAGCAAAAGAGAATCTGGCAGAAATCGTTGATTATCTGCACAACCCTGCGAAATATACGGATGTCGGTGCTTCGATGCCAAAAGGTGTCCTGTTAGTAGGTCCTCCGGGAACCGGTAAAACAATGCTTGCAAAAGCAGTTGCGGGAGAGTCCAATGTACCGTTCTTCTCGATGTCCGGTTCGGAATTCGTAGAAATGTTTGTAGGTATGGGTGCCTCCAAGGTCAGAGATCTGTTCAAGCAGGCAAAGGAAAAAGCACCATGTATCGTATTTATCGATGAGATTGATGCGATCGGTAAGAAGCGTGACGGACAGATCGGAGGAAATGATGAAAGAGAACAGACCTTGAACCAGCTCCTGACTGAGATGGATGGTTTTGAAGGAAACAACGGCGTTATCATCCTGGCGGCAACAAACCGACCGGAATCGCTTGATCCTGCACTTACCCGTCCGGGTCGATTCGACCGTAGAGTTCCGGTTGAACTTCCGGATCTGAAAGGAAGGGAAGCGATCCTTCAGGTACATGCCAGAAAGATCAAGGTTTCGGATGATGTGGATTTCCATACAATCGCAAGAATGGCAGCAGGAGCTTCCGGTGCAGAGCTGGCAAATATCGTAAATGAAGCAGCTCTTCGGACAGTACGGGCAGGCAGAACGATCGTTACAGAAGCAGATCTTGAAGAAAGCGTAGAAGTAGTTATCGCAGGATATCAGAAGAAGAATGCTGTTTTATCAGATAAAGAAAAGCATGTGGTTGCCTATCATGAGATCGGCCATGCGCTCGTAGCGGCCATGCAGTCACACTCGGCACCGGTACAGAAGATCACGATCATTCCGAGAACCTCAGGTGCGCTCGGCTACACCATGCAGGTGGAACAGGGAGACAAATATCTGCTGACAAAAGAAGAACTGGAAAATAAGATTGCAACCTTTACCGGTGGACGTGCAGCAGAGGAAGTGATATTCGGTGAAGTTACGACCGGAGCATCGAATGATATCGAGCAGGCAACGAAGATCGCACGGGCGATGATCACCCAGTATGGCATGAATGATGACTTTGATATGGTTGCGATGGAGACGAGAAATAATCAGTATCTTGGTGGGGATACATCCCTTACCTGTTCACCGGAAACCCAGCGGGAGATTGACCGCAAGGTTGTAAAACTGGTGAAGGTTCAGCATGAAAAAGCGCGTAAGATTTTAGAGGAGAACCGGGAAAAGCTGGATGAGTTGGCAGCCTTTTTATATGAGAAAGAGACGATCACAGGAGACGAATTTATGAGCATTTTACAGGATAAGAGGTGAGAATTATGAGGAAACGAACAGAATTTGGCTGGATGGAGCTGATACTTGGAATCATACTCACTATACTTGGTATCTTTACGATGATCCGTCCTGAAAGTATGTTGAACAGTATTGTCATCTGTTACGGAATCGTGGCAGCAGTCAGCGGTATAACAGATATTATATTCTATGTAAAGATGGAGCGGCATATGGGAGTTGTACCGACAGTATCCCTGACCTCCGGCATCTTAAGTACCCTGCTTGGTATGATGCTGATCCTCTGTCCGGGAGCCGCACAACGGTTAGTAATCTGGCTCTTTGCACTCTGGATCATTATGCACAGTATATCCAGACTGTCCCATATCAGCACTGTACGGTATTTTGCAGGTAACAGCTTCGGACTTGTATCCCTGTTGTTAAATATCGTCGGTATCGTGATCGGAGTTATGCTTCTGATAGAACCGATTACAGCAGTTGTCGCATTTGGTTATCTGATCGGACTGTATCTGACCGTGCTTGGAATTGATAGTATTGCATCAGCACTCAGCAAAATGGGATCAGACTGGTAGGCGTAAATAATTTGAATCATAAAAAATACATTTCCAGTAGAATCTCATCGAGAAATGATGTATGATTGTACTAATTGTTTGTTAAGGACGAAAGCAATCTCAAGGAGGAACTACAGTGAATTTCTTAGAAGAAAGAATTGTAAAAGACGGAATTGTAAAAGAAGGAAATGTATTAAAGGTTGACAGCTTTTTGAATCACCAGATGGACATCCGGTTATTTGACCAGATCGGTGAAGAATTTAAGAAGCGTTTTGAAGGAACGCCGATCAATAAGATTCTCACGATCGAGGCATCCGGAATCGGGATTGCATGTGTGGCAGCGCGACAGTTTGATGTGCCTGTTATCTTTGCGAAGAAATCAAAAAGCATCAATATAGAAGGTGAAGTATATGTGGCAGAGGTAGAATCCTTTACCCACAAATGTAAGAATCAGGTTATCGTGTCAAAGAAATTCTTGAATCCGGATGACAATGTTCTGATCATTGATGACTTCCTCGCAAATGGCTGTGCGCTTCAGGGATTGATCTCTATCGTGACATCAGCCGGTGCAAATGTTGCGGGAATCGGTATCGTAATCGAAAAAGGCTTCCAGACCGGCGGACAGATCATCCGGAATCTGGGATATCATCTGGAATCTTTGGCGATCGTAGACGGGATGGATACAGCGACAGGAAAGATCGTTTTCCGGGAGCAGTAGGAAGCAACGACAAAGGTTGTAAATCGTTTCACGATCGTAGCCTTGTCCCAGAGGAGTAATTAAAGGAGTTTTTTATGGCAGAACAGAATGAGAAAGATTCTGTGCAGACAACCTCCGGCAGTGGAGAGCACAGAGAGAAAGATTTATCCATTATGGATTACAGTAAGACCTATGGAGGAATCTCCAAACGGTTTT
>ERZ809146.358-NODE-358-length-24382-cov-9.850249_pt1 | contig 24382 bp, 24 predicted proteins | sample MGYA00520794_ERZ809146 | MGnify/ENA primary metagenome ERZ809146 (study PRJEB31570, sample SAMEA3212995) | Homo sapiens | biome: human-gut; feature: human gut; material: fecal | place: Sweden | collected 2011 ... | reverse complement strand
TGAGCGTCTGCGCCAGACGCGGGGTGCCGCCGATGGACAGCCCCGTCACCGCGCCGTGGGCGCGCTGCACGCCGACCTCGAGCGTGCCGCCCGGCTGGCCGATGCCGATCTCCGTAATGCCGTCGCCAAAGTCCGCCGTGAGCACGACGGCCGTGGCGACGCTGCCGGAGGCGCAGCTCGTCTCCACGACGCACGAGCCGGTCTCACGCACGAACACGACCGGCTGCATGCTGCCGGCCGCCCGGTCGAGAAACAGCGCGCCGACGGCGCTCGCCTCCGGCGCGGCGGCAATGGCACGCTGCACGAGCGCATCGTCCGGCTGCGCGCGATCCATGACAAAGTGCGTGATGCCGTCGAATGTCACGCGCACGGCCTGCACGTCCGGCCAATCGGCCGGCTGCACCGCGCGCGGCAGCGGCATCACCGTGGACGCCTCCCCCGCCGCTGTGTCCGCCATGACCGGCTGAACGCCTTCCGCCCCGCTGATCTCGGCAAGAACGCAGGTTTTCCCCTGCGCGCCGGTGCGCAACGCGTGATAAAACCCCGCGCAGCGCAGGGCGTTGCCGCAAAATTCACCGCCCATCATCTCCAGCCGGATCTCCCCGCCGCAGCGCGGCGCGGTCAGAAAAGCGGCCTGTTCAATGCGCAGCTCCGGCAGGCGCAGCAGCTGCGCCGCGATGCGCGCGCGCTCCGCGGCCTGCACGTCCGAGAGCACGATGGCCGTGACGTTGCCCGCCGGATCGAGCACCGCGACTTCATATTCCCGTTTCATTCCTCTGGTCTGCATGGCGGTCACTCCGTGAAATGGACATGGTTGTTGATGTGATCCTGGCAGAAGCAGTGGTAGCCCACGCAGCGCGAGCAGTAGCGAAACTCCAGCTCCGGATGATCCACATCCGTGCGGCCGCAGACGGCGCATTTATAGTGATAAGGCTTGTTTGCCTGCTCGCGCTGGATGCGCCGGGCCTCGCGCTTGAAGTTCACCGTTTTCTGCCGCTGGCGCACGTGCGACGGGCGGAAAAAGTCAAACAGCCAGTCGCCGCAGTAGACCAGATAGTTGAGCACCGCCACCACCGGCAGCAGGTTCAGCGGGAACGACGTCGTGACGACGCCGAGCACGAACAGCGCCGCGTCCACATATGCCAGATACTTCACCTTGATCGGGATGATGAAAAACAGCAGCACCTGCATATCCGGATAGAGCGTAGCAAAGGCAAAAAACATCGACAGGTTCAGGTACGTGGTCGAGACGATCACGTCGCGCCCGAGGATGGCCGAGAGCACCACGCCGTAGATTGCCGTGAGCAGCATGCCGCTCACGTAATAGATCGTGAATTTGCCGTTGCCCCACTCGCGTTCGAGGCACGAACCGATCCAGTAGTAAAAATACAGCATCACCAGCAGCCAGATGGGGCTGGCCTCCGTCGGCACGAACACATACGTCACCAGGCGCCAGACCTGCCCGTGCAGGATGCCCTGCGCCGAGCCGCACAACAGCGAGGCGATCTGCCCGGTCGTGTCCATTTTCGTCAGCAGCCAGACGGCCGCGTTGCCGATGACAATGATCAGCATCAGGTTCGGAATGCCAAAACGCGGGTGCGCATAGCAAAACCGGTCGATTTTGTTCATCAGTTTTCTCATTGGGTTCCTCCGTAAATACAACGTATGTCCATGATACCTTCTTAAAACCGCAAAGTCCATAAAAAAATATCCGGAATCGTAATTTGTGCTTTCTAAATGGGCGATCGTGTGGTATGATGATATCTGTATTATTATGTCGTAAGGTATAGGTATATCATGGAACAAATACAGGAATTTGAAAATGAAGCGCGCAACGATCTGATCGAGGGCCGCAACGCGGTCATGGAGGCCCTGCGCGCGGGCCGCACGATCGACAAGATCTTCATCGCCAAGGGCGACGTGGACAAGACGCTCGGGCACATCGCCTCGAAGGCGCGCAGCGCCGGCATCGTCGTCACGGAGGCCGACCGCCGCAAGCTCGACGCCATGAGCCAGACGCACGCGCATCAGGGCGTGATCGCGCTGTGCGCCGTCAAGGAATACAGCACGATCGAGGATATGCTCGCCATCGCGGCCGAGCGCGGCGAGGCGCCGTTTCTCGTGCTGTGCGACGAGATCTCCGATCCGCACAACCTCGGCGCCATCATCCGCACGGCCGAGTGCGTCGGTGCGCACGGCGTCATCATCCCGAAGCGCCGCAGCGCGGGCCTGACCGCCGTCGTGGACAAGACCTCTGCCGGCGCGCTCGAGCACATGGCCGTCGCGCGTGTGCCGAATCTCGCCGCCGCGATCGAGACGCTCAAGAAAAACGGTCTCTGGATCTACGGCACTGCCGCCGAGGGCGCAAACGAGCTGTGGAAAACGGATCTGACCGGCCCGGCCTGCATCGTCATCGGGTCGGAGGGCACCGGCATCAGCCGGCTGGTGCGGGAAAAGTGTGACTTTCTCGTCAGCATCCCGCTGCGCGGGCAGATCTCCTCGCTCAACGCATCCGCGGCCGCGGCCGTGCTGCTCTATGAGGCGCTGCGCCAGCGGAGCTGAGCGCCCGCACCCCCTACGCTATTAAAAGGAGTTGACCATATGGACCAATTTGATCGCTCGCCAGAGGACGTTTCTTTTGATCTGGATGCAGAAGAATACTCCCTGGAATCCATTCTGGACGAATATAAAGATTTTCAGACGGACGCGCCCGCGCCCCGTCCGCAGCCGGCCTATCGCAGCCGGCCCGTCACGGCGGAAATGATCGAAGAGGAAGAGGCCGAGGACGCTGAGGCCGAAGACATTCTCATGTCCGCCGAGCTCGACAGCGCATTGGAGGCCGCTGCCCCGGAGGCAGCAGCGCCCGCTGCCGATACGCCCCCGCACGAGGATCACGACGTCAAGCGCTACCAGCCAAAGCGCCAGCGCGACCACGCGACCGAAGAAGAGGTCGAAAAATGGAACGAGACGAAGGCCCATGCCAAACGTCTGGCCAAAAAAGGCATCTCGGGGCTGAAGCATTTCGCCTCGAAGCTCTCGGAGGTCGTGCCGGACGAGCCGGTGAAGCCGGAGGAGGAGCCCCCGGCGGAAGACACGGCGATCCCCGTCTCCCCCCCGCCGGAAATTCCGGAGGGGCTATATGACCCCGAACCCGAACCGGAAGAGCCGACGCGCGTGTTTCAGGCCGTGACGGAAGAAGGCATGAACGACAGCGCGGCCGGCGGCACATCCTACGCCCGCGCCGGTGACTACGCCGCGGACGACGGCGCGGACCGTCCCGCGCACCGCAGCTTTCAGGACGCGGTGCTCAACCCGCTCATGGCGCGGCTCGCCGCCGTGGCTTACCGCATCCGGGAGCATAACAGTTCCGTGCACGCCTCGGCCAATGCCGAGGAGGATCTCGGCCCGGAGCCGGACGCCGAAACCGCCGCAAAATACTACGGCGGACAGGTCAAATCCCTGCGTTTCCGCTGCCGGGCGGCCATGCTCGTGTGCCTTCCGCTGATCTACATCTCGCTCGGCCTGCCGGTGTTCGGCGTGCTCAGGAGCAGCCCGTCCGTCGCGGCGCTCGTGTGCTTGATGATGCAGCTGACCGTCATGCTCATCGGCCTGGATGTCATCACGAACGGCTTTTTCAACCTCGTGCGCCGCACGCCGGGACTGGAATCGCTCGTGTTTCTCAACTGCGTCTTTTCCGCGCTCGATGCGGTCGTGCTGGCCATCACAGGCTCGGACGCCATCGGCCTGCCGTTTTGCGCCGTGTCCGCGTTTGCCGTGGCCTGCTGCCTGTGGAGCGCACTGAACGCCTGCCGCGGCTTCAAGTCCACGTTCCGCGCGCTCGCGGTCGACACCGATCCCTACACCGTCAGCGCAGACAGCGAGGTCGTCAAGGACAGCATCACCGTGCTCAAGTCCAAGCGCGACACCGCGGGCTTCATCCACCGCAGCGAGGAGGCCGGCCCGGCCGACACGATCTATGCCTCGCTCGCGCCGTATCTGATCGCGGCGTCCGTCATTCTCGGCCTGCTTGCCACGATCCTCAGCGGTAATTATGCCAACATCCTGCACGTGTTTGCCGCCGTCACCGCGCCGTGCGCGCCGTTTGCGGCGCTCGTGGCCTTCGCCGTCCCGTTCCGGACCGCCGCGCGCAAGCTCGCCCGCACCGGCAGCGCCATCGCCGGGTGGAGCGGCGCAAGCGATATCGGCCGCAGCAAGCACCTGATCGTCACGGATAAGGATCTGTTCACTGCGCGCAACATCTCGATTGAATCCATCCGCATCCTGGGCGGCGCGTTCCCGGGCAAGGTCATCACCTATGCCGGCAGCGTGATCGTCTCATCCGGCAGCTGTCTTGCCCCCGTATTTACCGATCTCATGCAGCGCAACGACTGCGCGCTCATGCCGCTTGAAGATTTCGCCTGCAACGAAAGCGGCGGCCTGACCGCCATCATCAACGGCGAGGAAGTGCTCGTCGGAAGCTCCGCATTCATGAACCTCAGGGGCGTGCGCCTGACAGAGGCGCGCAGCATGAAAGATGCCGTCTACGTGTCGATCAACGGCCTGCTCGTCGGCTTTTTTAAGATCAAGTATGTACCGGTGCAGTCCGTGCAGAACGCACTCTTCGCCCTGCTGCGCACGAAGATCGCGCCGATCTTCGCCGTGCGCGACTTCAACATCACACCGCTCATGCTCGGGCAGAAGTTCAAGATGTCGACCGACGGCTTTGACTTCCCGGCCTACCGCAAGCGCTATGCCATGTCGGCAGCGGAACCGTCCGACTATACGCAGACCGCCGGCATCGTGGCGCGCGACGGGCTCGGCCCGCTCGTGAGCGTCGCCGCGCTCGGCCGCCAGCTCTACTCCACTGTGCGCATCTGCGTCATTCTCGCCCTGCTGTGCACGGTCATCGGCGTCGTGCTGATGTTTGCCCTGTGCGCCATCAGCGCGTTCGATTCCGCCACCGTCGGCAACCTCTTGGTGTACATGGGTCTGTGGCTCGTTCCGGTCATTTTGCTGAATTTCAGCCTGAAACGCTGAGTTTTCATATTTATGATTGCCAAGAGTTTTGAAATCGTGTATACTTTTATAGTCGTGTGTGTGCAGCACACCACCATTTCCGGAGTTAGGAATTTTGGATAGTCTATATATAAGGAGAGTACACTACATGAGCTACGAAACCAAGAATATCCGCAATGTGTGCCTGCTCGGCCATGGCGGCAGCGGTAAGACCACACTCGCCGAGAGCATACTGTATATGACGGGCGCGATCGACCGCCAGGGCAAGACGGCCGACGGCAACACCGTCTGTGATTACGATCCCGAAGAGATCAAGCGCCAGATCACGATCTCGACCAGCATCGCGCCGGTCAACTTCGGCGGCTGCAAGATCAACGTGCTCGACTGCCCGGGCTTTTTCGACTTCGCGGGCGACGTGATGTGCGCCCTGCGCGCCGTCGAGGCCGGCATAATCTTCTGCACTGCGAAAGACGGCATCGCCGTCGGCGCTGAGCGCAGCTGGAAATACCTCAAAAACGCCAATATGCCCTGCATGTTCTACGTCTCCAAGACGAATGAAGATCACGGCGATTTTGCCGCCGTCCTCTCCGCCCTGCAGGAAAAGCACGGCAGCGCCGTCTGCGCCGTGACCGCGCCGATGAGCGACGGCACCGGTGTCATCGATCTGGTGCACAACGTGGCTTACCAGACCAATGGCAACAAGACCGCGAAGGTCGCCGTTCCCGCCGCCGACGCCGACATGGTCGAGTCGCTGCGCGAGACGCTCTTTGAGACGGCCGCCGGTGCGGACGAGGAGCTCATGGAGAAATACTTCGAGGACATGATGCTCTCCGAGGAGGATACCGTCAAGGGCCTGCGTCAGGGTCTGAAGGACCGCACCGTATTCCCCGTGCTCTGCGGCGCCGCTGACAGCGGCATCGGCACCGAGGCCGTGCTGCAGGCGATCGTGGATTACGTGCCCAACCCGGCCGAGGTCGGTGAGGTCGCCACGGCTGACGGCGGCAAGCTCGCCATCGACCCGAACGGCCCGGTGTGCGCGTTCGTGTTCAAGACCATTTCCGACCAGTTCGGCAAGTACTCCTTCATCAAGGTGCTCTCCGGCAAGGTCACGTCCGATCTGTCTCTGCGCAACGTGCGCATGAGCAGCACCGATAAGCTCGGCCGCATGTACACCATGTGCGGCAAGAAGAACACCGAGGTCAAGGAAGCCTGCTGCGGCGACATCGTGGCCATCGGCAAGATGGAGTGGAAGACCGGCGACACCGTCTGCGACCCGAAGCACGAGGTTGAGCTGCCCGCCATCGAGCTGGCAGAGCCCTGCTACTCCATGGCCATCAGCCCCAAGACCAAGGGCCAGGACGACAAGGTCGCTTCCGGCCTCGCCCGCCTGAACGAGGAGGACATCTCCTTCACGCTCGTCAACAACGCCGAGACCCACCAGATGGTCATCTCCGGCGCCGGCGACATTCAGGTCGACGTCCTGTGCGCCAAGCTCAAGAGCCGCTTCGGCGTCGAGACCGAGCTCAAGCCCGCCCGCGTCGCTTACCGTGAGAAGATCAAGGGCAAGGTCGAGGCCCACGGCCGCCACAAGAAGCAGTCCGGCGGCAGCGGCCAGTTCGGCGACGTCTGGATCCGCTTTGAGCCTCAGGACGAGTCCGATGACATGATCTTTGAAGAAGAAGTCTTTGGCGGCAGCGTGCCGAAAAACTTCTTCCCGTCCGTCGAAAAGGGCCTGCGCAACGCCGTGCAGAAGGGCGTGCTCGCCGGCTACCCGCTCGTCGGCCTGAAGGCCGTGCTGTACGACGGCTCCTATCACCCGGTCGACTCCAACGATATGGCGTTCCAGACGGCTGCACGCCTGGCCTATCAGGACGGCATTCCGAAGGCGAAGCCGACCATTCTTGAGCCGATCGGCCTGCTGAAAGTCACCATCCCGGACGCCAATCTGGGCGACATCATGTCCGACATCTCCTCCAAGCGCCGCGGCACCGTGCTCGGCATGACGGCGGAGGACGGCATGCAGACCGTCGAGGCGGAAGTCCCGATGGCCGAGATGGGCTCCTACACGATCGACCTGCGCTCCATGACGCAGGGCCGCGGCTCCTTCTCGTGCAAGTTCGTGCGCTATGAGGAAGCCCCCGGCAACGTCCAGCAGAAGGTCATCGAGGAAGCCAAGAAAGAACAGGAAGCGTAACTGTAACTGCAAAAGAAGCCCTTCATCGGGCTTCTTTTGTCTATCCGGAAGCGAGGGATCCCGATGAAAAACACGAACAAAAACATGATGTACACCTTCTGGTCAGGCGCTATTTTGCTGTGTCTGGCGCTGGTGGCCGTCGTGCTGGTGTTTACCAACGCCGTTGGCAATACCGGCTCGCCGAAGGCGGAAGCCACACCGGCCGTCACCGAAACGCCGACGCCGACGCCGCAGGCAAATCCGATCTCGCCCATCCAGTCGTCCGCCGCGCTCGCGCAGACGGAGGACAAGGGCAGCACCTATGTCGACCAGATCTATTTCCTGGGCAACAAGTCGCTGAAGGTGCTGCAGTCGGAGTCGATGCTCACCGGCAAGGACGCCGCCAAGCAGGTCTGGATACCAGACACCGGTTCTCTGCCCGCCTCCTCGCTCGACACGGCAAAGTACAAATCCCCCGTGACCGGCAACAATGTGCCCGCGGATGAGATCTGCGAGGTCAACAAGCCCGCCTATCTCGTCATCTGCCCGAGCGCGGACAACATTTCCATGACGAATGAGGATCAGATCAAATCCGTCTACACCACGCTCATCAACGCCGTCAAGGCCAAGAGCCCGGACACAAAGATCATCTGCTGCTCGCTGACGCCGATCGCGTCGAACTACCAATACGAGGACATCACGAACGAGCTCATCCAGAAGGTCAACGGCTGGATCGCCGCGGCCGCGGAGAGCAACAGCGTGAAGTATCTCGACATGGCCAGCGGCCTCGTCGGGGACGACGGATTCCTGCCGCAGTCCTATCAGGACGGCGACGGCATGCACCTGAACGCCGAGGGCATGAAGGCATGGATGGCCTATCTGCGCACGCACGCTTACCCGTAACCTATGTATAGAAAAATCCCGGAGCAGCAGCTCCGGGATTTTTGTTGTCTTCAGCGAATGATTGCCTTGATGAACGGCTCCGCCGGGGGCGCGTCCGGGGTGATCGTGTAGCAGGCGGCGAGCTCTGCGACCGCCCTGCGGGCGGCTGCCTCATCGGCCGCGTGGATCGTCGCAAGCGACTCCCCTGCCGTGACCGGCTCGTCCACCTTCTTGCGCAGGACAATGCCGACGCTGTGGTCGATCACGCTGTCCTTCGTCGCACGGCCGCCGCCGAGGCGCATGGACACAAGGCCCACGTCCGTCGCCGCGATGTGGCGCACATAGCCGCTCGCCGGGGACGGCACCTCCATCTGCACCGGCGCCATGGGCAGGCGCGACGGGTCATAGATCGCGGCCGGATCGCCGTCCTGCGCCGCGACAAACTCGGCCAGCTTTTTGAGCGCCGAACCGTCCGTGATCGTCTGCTCCAGCATGGCGCGGGCCGCCGCATCGTCGGCCGCCATGCCCGCCTGCGTGAGGATGCAGCTGCCGAGCGTCAGGCACAGCTCGAGCAGCTCGCTCTTGTATTCCCCGCGCAGCGCCGCGATGGCCTCCTTGACCTCAAGCGCGTTGCCGACGGCGTGGCCGAGCGGCTCGTCCATGTCCGTGATGACGGCGACCGTCTTGCGGCCGGCCATTTTGCCGATCTCGACCATCTCGGTCGCAAGCTCGCGCGCGTCGTCAAGCGTCTTCATAAATGAACCGCTGCCGCACTTGACGTCCAGCACGATGATATCCGCGCCGGCGGCCAGCTTCTTGGACATGATGCTGCTGACGATGAGCGGAATGCTCGCCACGGTGCCGGTCACGTCGCGCAGGGCATAGAGCTTCTTGTCCGCGGGGTCGAGGTTCGCCGTCTGACCGGCGATGACCATGCCGACGCGGTCCACATTCTCCAGAAACCGCTCCATGGGCAGGTTGATGTTGAAGCCCGGAATGCTCTCGAGCTTGTCAAGCGTGCCGCCCGTGTGGCCGAGGCCGCGGCCAGACATCTTCGCCATCTTCACGCCGAGGCTCGCCACCATCGGCACGAGCACGAGCGAGGTCTTGTCACCCACGCCGCCGGTCGAGTGTTTGTCCGCCTTGACGCCGGACACACCCGATAGATCCAGCGTCTCGCCGCTGTGCATCATGGCCATGGTCAGATCCAGCGTCTCGCGCCGGTCCATGCCGCGGAAATAGATGGCCATCGTCATGGCGGACATCTGATAATCCGGGATCTCACCGCGGCTGTAGCCGTCGATCATATAACGGATCTCCTCCGTCGTGAGGGCCTGCCCGTCGCGCTTTTTCACGATCAGATCGCTCATTCTCATCGCCGATATGCTCCTTTGTGTTTTTCTTGCCATGAGTATACCACGCCGGCGCCGGAATTGCAATTCAGCGCGGGAAAATGAGGTATGGCCGGCCGTCGATCTCGCGCAGCACGGTCTCGGCGCCGCGCGGCAGATTTGGCGTGTCCGCCGGGATGGCAATGAGCATCCGCTTGCCGTCAAATGTGGTCAGCACGCCGTCCGGCGCGGAATACCAGAGCACGTCAAGCCCGTCGTCCGGCGCGGACTTTTGCGCCTGCGGCGGAGCGGGAGCCCTGGCCGGTGCGTCCGGAATGTCCCATGTCTCGTCGGCCGCAAACAGGATCGGATCCGGCAGGCGCGCGCGCTCGAGCCGCGTGAGCCGCTTGCGCAGCGTGAGCCATCCGCTCCCGTCCGGCAGCATCAGGCCGAGATACGCGCGCGCCTGCTCGCCGCACACGGCGAGCCGCAGGCGGTCGGCATCCGCCTTTGCCCGCGCGGAAAACACTGTGAAGAGCCCGGCCTGCGTCACGGTCAACGTGCCGATGGGCTTGTTTTGCTGCAGGATCGGATAATCAGGCATAAAAAATCACTCCCGCACCAGACTATGCGCGGGAGTGATGGATTTAGAACCAGAGTCAGCCGACGCTGTAGCCGCCGCGCACCATGACGGTGGTGTCGGCGGTCGCCTGAATGCCGGCGCCGTCGGCCTGCACGAGGTACAGGTGATTTTCCGTCAGCTTTGCCCCAACGGCGGCGCTCTCTCCGGTCGTGAGGTCAATGGCGGCGCTCTGCGTCACGGCGGCAGTGCCCGTGCGCATGAGGAGCTCCGTGCCGGCGCGGCCGGTGAGCGTCTGGCCGCTTTCGAGCGTCACGAGCACATACGACCCGCCCGCAGCGGCGACCTGGTCGGCAAACTGATCTTCCATCTCGCGGACTTCCCCGTCGAGCGTGGAGCGGTAGGCGCCCTCCATGCGCGGCTGCACCACATCCTGCAGGTAGCTGGATGTGACGAGCGGGTCTTCCTTTGTGCCGTAGTTTGCGACGGCATACACGGTCACGGCGGCGACCATGGCGAGCGCGACGATGAGGATGATGGTGGTCAGTGTCTTTTTCTTCATAACCGTCCCTCCGTTTGGTGGCGTGGGTGTTTACTGCGGCAGGCCAAAGCTCACGGCGATCGCGTTGTCCACCTGATGCATCGCAGGCTCGTCCAGGCGGCCCATGCGCTCGCGCAGGCGCGACTTATCGAGCGTGCGCACCTGCTCGAGCAGAATCACGCTGTCGCGCGTCAGGCCGCAGCTGCGCGCTGCGAGCGAGATGTGCGTGGGCAGGTCGGCCTTGCCGGTCTGCGACGTGATCGCGGCGGCGATCACCGTCGGGCTGTGGCGGTTGCCGGTGTCGTTTTGAATGATGAGCACGGGGCGCATACCGCCCTGCTCGCTGCCGACCACCGGACTGAGGTCGGCATAATAGATATCTCCGCGTCGAACTGGATGCATAGCTTTCATCTCCGATGAAATATTTGCCCCGGTCGATATGTAGGGGCACAGTTATTTTCGCCATCGGAGCGAAATTTATACTTCAGTCGATGTACACGCGCTGCACGCGCTGACTCATGGCGCACAGCAGCTCATATGGGATCGTGCCGGCTTTCTCCGCCTGCTCGGCCACTGAGAGATCGCGGCCGAAGATCGTGGCCACGTCGCCGGGCTGCACCTCGGGGATGTCCGTGACGTCGACCATGCACATATCCATGCAGATGCGGCCGACCTGCGGCGCGCGCTGACCGTGCAGCAGCACGTCGCCCTTGCCGGAGAGGCTGCGCAGCAGCCCGTCGGCATAACCGACCGGCAGCACGGCCAGGCGCATATCCCGCGGGCAGGTGAACGTGCGGCCATAGCTGATCGTGTCGCCCTTGTGGTGATGCGTCACATCGGACACGCGGCTGTAGAGCGACATGGCCGGGCGCAGGTCGAGCCCGGCGGTCTCTTTGGCCGGGAACACGCCGTAGAGCAGCAGGCCGGGGCGCACCATGTCGAGGTGCATCTCGGGATAGTTGATGACGGCGCCGCTGTTGGCGCAATGGCGGATGGCGAAATGGTGGCCGGTCGCCTGCTCCATGCGCTCGATCGCGTGCGTAAAGCGCGAAAACTGCAGCTGCGTGTACGGGTCGCCGTTTTCGTCTGAGACGGCAAAGTGCGTGAACACGCCCGTGAAGTTCAGGTGCGGCAGCGAGAGCGCCTCGATCATCTCGTCGAGGTGGCTGTCGTCGTGTACGTCAAAGCCCGTGCGGCCCATGCCGGTCTCGAGCTTCATGTGCGCGTCCAGACGCAGGCCGGTGCCGGCGAGAAAGCGGTTGAGCTCGCGTGCATATTCGATGCTGCCGACCGCCTGCGTCACGCCGAGCGTGGCCAGATCGACCGCGATATTCGCCGACTGCGGGCCGAGCAGCAGGATGTTCATCGTCACGCCGGCGGCGCGCAGCTCCTCGGCCTCGTCATAGCAGTTGACGGCCACCCACTGGCAGCCCGCCCGCTGCAGCCGCTGCGCCACACGCACCGCGCCGTGGCCGTAGGCATTGGCCTTGCAGACGCCGAGCATCTGGCAGCCGTCCGGCAGGCGGCTGCTGATCTCACGATAATTGTGTTCCAGATCATTGAGACTGATCTCTACCCAGGTTCGGATCTTGCGATTCATCGTTCATACTTCCTTGTTCCAGATTCCAGTTTTCCATGGTGCAGCGCAGACAGAGCGTGTCATCGACCGACAGCTCCGCACACTGCGGCACCGTGCCGTCCAGATACAGACGCACGGCGGTGTGATCGTCCGTGATGAGCTGCACGACCTGCAGCCCGTCCTCCGTCCACGTCAGGTCCACATAGCCGCTGCGGATGGCCTGCACCACATAGGGCAGCGCCGTCAGCGGCGTCAGGCCCGCGCCGTTGAGGTCGCCCGCCGGGAGGATAATGTCATCAAAGGCGAGCGTGCTCGCCCCGTCGCGCAGATGGGCCGTGACACCGGCCGCCTGCTCCGGCGCCGTGACCGTGAGGTCATAGCCGTCCGGCAGCTCCTGACAGGTGAGCGTGTAGTCCGTGACCGTGTCACCGCGCTGGACGCGCACCTGCGCCGTCACGGTGACGAGCTTGCCCGTGAGCGTGTCACGAAAGGCTTCAAACGTCTGTTCTCCCGCGCCGTGTCCGCACGCGGACAACAGCAGCAGGCTTATCATCAGTGCAGCGATCGCTTTGCGCTGCATACTGCCTCCTATCGGATGATGGGTTTTGTGACCTCCGGCAGGGCCGCGATCACATCGGTCGGGTTCATCGCATATTCGCCCATGCGCCCGGCGCAGAGATCGCCCGCCCGGCCGTGCAGCCAGACGGCGGTCTGCACCGCGTCGCGCGCGGGCATCTGGCACAGCAGCGCACCGAGCATGCCCGCCAACACATCGCCGCTGCCGCCCTTGGCCATGCCGGGGTTGCCGGCGCGCAGCACCGCCGCGTCCCCGTCGGGGAATGCGCAGACCGTCTCCGGCCCTTTGCGCACGACCGTGCAGCCGTGCCGGACGGCAAAATCGGACGCCGCCTCCGCCCTGCCGGTTTTATCCGGCCCGGCCAGACGGGCAAACTCCCCATCGTGCGGCGTGAGCACGATGGGCGCGCGGGCGCGCTCGAGCACCGCCGCGTCCTGCGCGACGGCAAAGAGCGCGTCGGCATCGAGCACGAGCGGTGTGCCGGACTGCATAACGACCGCCTGCACCAGCGCCGTGAGCGTGTCATTCCGGCCGAGACCCGGCCCGAGCACGCACACATCGCTCTTTTCCAGCCGCTCGAGCAGCACCGGCAGGGCGTCGCGCGCGAGCTTCCCCTCCGCCGACGGCAGCGGAAACGGCATCGCCTCGTCGTTTTTCACGGCGGTGACGGCATAGATCGCCTCCGGCACGCCGACGGACACCAGCCCGGCGCCGCAGCGCAGAGCCGCGCGGGCGCACAGCGTCGGCGCGCCGGTATAGCCGATGCAGCCGCCGACGATGAGCACACGGCCGTAGTCATATTTGTTGGTATCGGACGCACGCCGCGGCAAATACGGCGCGCAGGGTGCAATGCGATGCATAGCTTGCCTCCCGGACGGAAAAGGGGTGATTTTTCTCCGTTTATTATAACGTTTTCGGCGCGCCGCGTCAAATTTTCTTCCCCTTTTACATTGATTTGTGCTGCAAAGTGTGGTATAAATAGCTTTGTTATTGAGTTTATTGCTTGGATCGGGAAAATAGTACCAAGGTTCCGCGCCAGAGAGGGACGCCGCCGGCTGAGAGCGCCCTGCGAGAAACGTGCTTTGTTCGCCCGTGAGCTCCGGCCAATCCCCGGCGGGTCCGCCCGTTACCGCGCACAGAGTGCGGCGCACACGCGCCGAATTCGGGTGGTACCGCGGAAGTTTCCTTTCGTCCCTGTATGCGGGACGGGAGGATCTTTTTTTGTCCGCGATCCGGCAAGGAACGCAACGAACCACGAAAATCTTGCAACGGAGGAGTTGTTTGCATGAAAGAAATGCTGCAGAAGCTGCGCGAGGCTTCCGTCGCCGCCATTTTGCAGGCGGACGACATCACCGCGCTGGAAAACCTGCGTGTGAAGTACCTCGGCAAAAAGGGTGAGCTGACCGCCATCCTCAAGCAGATGGGCCGCCTGTCGGCGGAGGAGCGCCCGGCCATGGGCCAGCTGGCAAACCAGGTGCGCGCCGAACTGGAGGAAGCGATCGACCAGCGCCGCGAGGCGCTCAACGCCCGCATGCTCGAGATGCGCCTCAAGGCCGAGACGCTCGACGTGACCATGCCCGGAAAAGCGCCGGAGCTCGGCCACCAGCACCCGATGTATATCGTGCTCGATGAGATTAAGGACATCTTCGTCGGCATGGGCTTTGAGATCCTCGAAGGCCCCGAGATCGAAGAGGCCGAATATAACTTCACCAAGCTCAACACCAGCGAGGGCCACCCCGCCCGCGAGTGGTCGGACACGTTCTATCTGACCGAGGACAGCAGCATCCTCCTGCGCACGCAGACCTCCCCGATGCAGGTGCGCGCCATGGAGAGCAAGCCGCTGCCGATCCGCATGGTCGCCCCTGGCCGCGTCTACCGCAAGGATGAGGTGGACGCCACGCACTCGCCCATGTTCCACCAGATCGAGGGCATGGTCATCGACAAGGGCGTCACGATGGCGGACCTGAAGGGCACGCTCAACACGCTCGTGAAAAAGCTCTACGGTGAGAACACCGTCACCCGCTTCCGTCCGCACCACTTCCCGTTCACAGAGCCGAGCTGCGAGATGGACGTGCAGTGCCACAAGTGCGGCGGCAAGGGCTGCCCCACCTGCAAGGGTGAGGGCTGGATCGAGATCCTCGGCGCCGGCATGATCCATCCGAAGGTGCTCGAGGGCTGCGGCATCGACACGGACGTCTACTCCGGCTGGGCCTTCGGCATGGGCCTGGAGCGTCTGGCGATGCGCCGGTTCAAGATCAGCGACCTGCGTCTGATCTTCGAAAACGACGTGCGCTTCCTGCAGCAGTTCTGAGAAAGGAGAGGCTACCATGATTTTAAGCAGAAAATGGCTCAATGAATTCGTAGACTGCTCGGCCTGGGCCGACCACGACTTTTCCGAGGCAATGACCCTCTCCGGCTCCAAAGTGGAGACGTTCACGGACCTGCACAAGAACATTCAGAATGTTGTCGCGGGCCGCATCGTGGAGATGGTGCGCCACACGAACTCCGACCATATGTGGGTCTGCCAGGTCGATGTCGGCGGCAGCGAACCGCTGCAGATCGTGACCGGCGCACAGAACCAGAAGGTCGGCGACATGGTGCCCGTCGCGCTCGACGGCTCGCTCCTGCCCGACGGCAAGGAGATCCATGCCGGTATGCTGCGCGGTGAGCTCTCCAACGGCATGATGTGCTCGCTCAAGGAGCTCGGCCTGACGTTGCATGACTACCCCTATGCCATCGAGGATGGCCTGTGGGTCATGCAGGAGGACGGCGTGAAGCCCGGCGACGACATTGCGGACGTCATCGGCATGGACGACCACGTGGTCGAGTTTGAGATCACGCCGAACCGCCCGGACTGCCTGTCCGTGATCGGTCTGGCGCGCGAGGCCGCCGTGACGTTTGACAAGCCCCTCCGCCTGCACACGCCCGACGTCCCCGGCAGCGGCGAGGACATCCACGACCACGTCAGCATCCGCATCGACGATCCGGCGCTCTGCCCGCGCTACACCGCGCGCATGGTGCGCAACGTCAAGATCGCGCCGTCCCCGGCGTGGATGCGCGAGCGTCTGCGCAACAGCGGCGTGCGCCCGATCAACAACATCGTTGACATTACCAACTACGTCATGCTCGAGTACGGCCAGCCCATGCACGCCTTCGACTTCTCGTGCATCGGCGGCAAGCAGATCATCGTGCGCACCGCGCGCGAGGGCGAGACCATCCAAACGCTCGACGGCAACGCGCGTAAGCTCACGCCGAACATGCTGTGCATCTGCGACGAGGAAAAGCCCGTCGCGGTGGCCGGCGTCATGGGCGGCGCCAACTCCGAGATCGTTGGCGACACGGCCATGGTCGTCTTTGAGGGCGCGAACTTCAACGGTACGAGCATCCGCCGCACGGCCGCCGCGCTCGGTATGCGCACGGAGGCCTCCGGCCGCTTCGAGAAGGGCCTCGACCCAATGAACACCGTCGCGGCCGTTGACCGCGCGTGTGAGCTCGTGGAGCTGCTCGGCTGCGGCGAGGTGATGCGCGGCACCATCGACGTGCTGCCCGAGCCCATCGTGCCCAAGACCGTGAAGCTCGAGCCGGACAAGGTCAACGGCCTGCTCGGCACGGACGTGTCCGAGGCGGAGATGCGCCGCATCCTGCTCGCGCTCGGCTTCGAGCTCGACGGCGACACGATCATCGTCCCGTCCTGGCGCGGCGACGTGGAGCACTACTCCGACATCGCCGAAGAGATCGCCCGCTTCTACGGCTACAACAACATCCCCTGCACGCTCATGCGCGGCCAGACCACCAGCGGCGGCTACACTGACGCGCAGAAGGCGGAGCGCAGCATCGGCACCATGGCCCGCGCGCTCGGCTACAGCGAGATCATCACCTACTCGTTCATCAGCCCGTCGTACTACGACAAGATCCGCCTGCCGGCGGACTCCCCGTTGCGCGACTCCATGAAGATCCTCAACCCCCTCGGCGAGGACACCTCCATCATGCGCACGACCATCCTGCCGTCCATGCTTGAGATCCTCACGCGCAACTATAACTACCGCAACAAGGCCGTGCGTCTCTATGAGATCGGCAAGGTCTACTTCGCCCGCCCGGACGGCATGGCCGACGAGCCGAAGCTGCTGTGCCTCGGCGGCTACGGCGGCGGCATGGACTTCTTCCAGCTCAAGGGCGCGGTCGAGCGCATCCTCGCCGGTCTGCGCATCACGGACGTGACGTTTGAGGCTGAGCACGACAATCCGTCCTATCACCCCGGCCGCTGCGCGAAGGTCTACGCCGGCGGCAAGCTGCTGGGCGTACTCGGCCAGATCCATCCGCTCGTGGCGGCAAACTACGGCGTGGACGCGGAGCTCTACACGGCGGAGCTGTGGCTCGGCGAACTGCTCGCCGCCCGCGGCGCGACCCCGGTCTACACGCCGCTGCCGCGCTTCCCGGCCGTGACGCGCGACATCGCCATCGTCTGCGCCGCCGATATCCCGGTCGCCAAGCTCTCGGCGTGCATCCTCGCCGCCGGTGGGCAGTACCTCAAGGGCTGCGAGCTGTTCGACGTGTACACCGGCGCGCCGATCCCGGTCGGCTACAAGAGCGTTGCCTTCTCGCTGACGCTGCGCGCCGACGACCAGACGCTCACCGACGACCACGCCGAGGAGACCATGCAGAGCGTTCTCAAGGCGCTCAAGGAGACTTTCAACGCGACCATCCGCTGAGCGGCGTCGAGATTTGGAATATTTTAAGAAATATTTCAGAACTTTTTTTGAAAACAGTTGGGAAATTGACTTTACAGTCTTGTGTTTTTTGGTATAATGAACACAAGAACTTGTGTAAGGGAGGGCTTCGCATGGAAGACGCAACCAGACGGTTTAATGCGATCGACAACAAAACAGAAATGAAGGAGATCCTCACTTCCGTGTATCATTCCCTTGTTGTCAAAGGGTACAACCCCATCAACCAGCTCGTCGGCTACATCCTCTCAGAGGATCCGACGTATATCACCAACTACAACAACGCCCGCAGTCTCATCTGCCGCCTTGACCGCGATGAGCTGCTGCAGGAGCTGCTGACCAGCTATCTGGACAAATAAGCAGCGCACGAAACGGAAAAAAGCCTCTGCCGGCCGGCAGAGGCTTTTTCTATACACAGATAACGCATCCGCACGCACCAGACGCGCAACCGCAGCTCTTTCGATTGCGATGAGGCTGGTGTCCGTCTCATAGCGCGCGTCATGATGAGATCGAGCGCCGACTGCGCGCCGGTGGGCACCAGCTCCGTTCCGGTGATGACCGCGACGGTTTTCCTGCCCTGCACACAGGATTCCACCTGCATAGCGAATTCTCTCCTTGCATTGTGGGATAAAAAAACGCCCTTGTCAGTGACAAGGGCGTTTCTGTTGGCAGCGGAAGAAGGATTCGAACCCTCACAAACGGAGTCAGAGTCCGGTGTGCTACCATTACACAATTCCGCTACGAACAAATGATATTATACAGATATTTTTGGATTTGTCAACCCTCTTGCCGCATATTTTTCACAAGAGGAAAAATACTTTTTCCGGCCCTGCCCGCGCACGCGGGCAGGGCCGGAAGAACGCGCTCAGCGGTCGAGGATCTTCCCGTCGATCGAGATCGTGACGACCTGCCATGGCAGGAACTTTCCGCTCGCGCGCAGCGCCTCCCGCGCCGCGTGCTCGAGCCCGCCGCAGCACGGCACCTCCATGCGCACGATGGTCACGCTCTGAATGTCGTTGCCCCGGATGATCTCCGTGAGCTTGTCGGTGTAATCCACCGCATCGAGCTTCGGGCAGCCGATGAGCGTGATCTTCCCTTTCATGAACTCACTGTGCATGTTCGCGTAGGCATACGCCGTGCAGTCGGCCGCAATGAGCAGCTTCGCGCCCCGGAAATACGGCGCGTTGACCGGCACGAGCTTGATCTGGCACGGCCACTGGCCGAGCTGCGACGGCTGTGCCGCCGGCGTCGCTGCCGCGGCCGGCTCTTCACGCTGGAAGCGGTGCATCTGGTGGCCGGGGCAGCCGCCGGCGTGCGCGGCATGTGCGCTCTGCGCCTGCTTTTTGCGCTTGTTGGCCTGCACGGCCGCCTCGTCATACGCCGCCGCTTCGCGCTCGACAAAATGGATGGCATCCATCGGGCAGGCGGGCAGGCAGTCGCCGAAACCATCGCAGTAATCGTCGCGCAGGAGCTTGGCCTTGCCGTTCACGATGCCGATAGCCCCCTCGTGGCAGGCCGTCGCGCACGCGCCGCAGCCGTTGCACTTTTCTTCGTCAATGTGGATGATCTTACGGATCATAATATCCCTTCCCTTTCCAAAAATCGTCCGGGCCCCCGCCCGGCGGTCTTGACTTTCTGTGCATAAGATAGCATAATAAGACCCACAAATCCGTTGTCAGAACAACAGATGGAGCAAAAAAATGAACATCATGCTATCCAACACGCGCCTCTTTCGCGGCATTGGCAGCGATGAACTGCCGCTGCTGCTGCAATGTCTCGGCGCGGCACAAAAGCATTACGACCGGGGCGAGACCATTCTCGCCGAGGGCGCGCCGACCGAGCAGCTCGGCATGGTGCTCACCGGCATGGCCATGATCGGCTACGACGACGTCTGGGGCAGCCACAGTCTGCTCGGCCACGTCGGCCCGGGCGAAGTGTTTGCTGAGCCCTATGCCTGCATCCCGGGCGAGCCGCTGCTCATCAGCGTGACCGCTTCGGAGGACACCGAGGTGCTGTTTTTGAACATCGGCAAGGTGCTCACGACGTGCACGAACGCCTGCCCGTTTCACGCCAAGCTCATTCAAAACCTGCTGACCGTGTGCGCGGCCAAGAACCTGCAGCTCTCGCAGCGCATCCTGCACACAACGCCGAAGGGCATCCGCGCCCGGCTCATGTCGTACTTTTCCGAGTGCGTCAAGCGCGCCGGACAGTACAGCTTTGACATTCCCTACAACCGCCAGCAGCTGGCCGACTATCTGGGCGTGGACCGCAGCGCCATGTGCAGCGAGCTGTCGCGGATGCAGCGCGAGGGGCTGCTGACCTACCACAAGAACCATTTTTCCGTGCACGAAGCACTGGAGTAAATCGACGAAAGGCGGACACAACATGACGAGAGAAGAATACGCAAAGCGGATGAAAAAGCACACCGACTGGGCCCCCGGCCGGGACGCGATCGAGGCGGCCTTTGCCAGGCGCTACCCCAAAACAGAGCCGGTGTGCTTCGAGAGCGAGCTGCACGACCGCGCGGCCTTCGGCGGCGACGAGTATCTCGACGGCTTCGCCGTCTACGACACGGGCAAGGGCTATCAGCACATCGTCACCTACGGCATGAGCGAGCTGTACCCGAGCATGGCGGCCTTCGGCGCCGAGTACAGCAAATGGGGCTATGAAATGACCATGAAGGTGCGCGAGAGCTATGCCGAGACCGGCACGTGGGCGCTCGACCTGCTGGCCCAGCTGGCGCGCTACACGTATCAGACCGGCAATTTCTTCGAGCCGGGCGCGTACATCCCCGGCGACGGCAGCTCCCTGCACCCGGAGCTGAACTCGGCCATCACGGGGCTGGCCATCGTCAGCGACACGACCGTCGCCCCGATCGAGACGGTGCACGGAAAAGTTGCGTTTTTGCAGCTCGTCGGTCTCACGCAGCCGGAGCTGGACGCGCTCGCGCGCGACCCGGATGCGCTGGACGGCATTCTCGAGCGAATGCGCGCGGACGATCCCGAGCTGGTGCTCGACATGCGCAGAACGAAGTCCTACGTATAAAAACAGCCGCACCGTGGCCTCACGGTGCGGCTGTTTGGTTATCTTGCTTTGGATCAGTTGCCTTTCTTCGCGATCAGCTCCTCGCAGGCTTCGCCGAGGATGCGGATGCCCTTTTCGATGACCTCGTCGCTGCTGTTGGAGTAATTGATGCGGAACGTGCTGACGTTGCGCTCCTTTTCATAGAACGGGTCGCCCGGGCAGATGGCAACGCCCCTGGCAAGCGCGACGCGGTAAAGGTCGACCGCGGACATGCCGTTCGGCAGCTTGGCCCACAGGAACATGCCGCCCTCCGTCGGCGTGAACTCCACGCCCTCCGGGAGATACTTGCGCATGCAGTCCATCATCAGCTCCGCTTTGTGCTTGTAGAGCACCTTCGTCTTCTCGATGTGCGCGTCAATGTCGTTGTCAGCGAGGTACTGCGCCAGAACGAGCTGCGAGAAGATGTTGGTGTGCAGGTCGGCAGTCGCCTTGTAGCTCAGGAGCTTTTCGCGCAGCGCCTTGTTGCGCACGCACACCCAGCCGATGCGCATACCGGGGGCAACGATCTTGGAAAACGTGCCGAGCATGCAGCACTGCTCGCCCAGCTCCTTGCCGAAGCTGTCGGTCGCAGTGCCGGAAAAGCGCAGCTCACGGTACGGGTTGTCCTCCAGCACGACGATGTCCGTGCCCTTGAAGATCTCCACAACGCGGTCATGCACTTCCTTGCTGTAGCTCAGGCCGGTGGGGTTCTGGAAGTTCGGGATGACGTAGGCAAATTTCACGTCCGGGTTGGCCTGCACGGTCGCCGCCAGCTCGTCGCAGTCGATGCCGTCGGGGTTGATGGTCACGGGCAGGACCTCGGGATCGAAGAAGTGGAACGACTGCAGCGCGACGAGATAGGTCGGGTTCTCGACGATGATCTTGTCGCCAGGGTCGAGCATGCACGCGCCGATCATCGTCAGCACCTGCTGCGAGCCGTTGGTGATGATAATGTCGTCGGCCGTCACACCGTAGACGCCCATCGTCTCATAGCGCTTGGCGACCCACTCGCGCAGCGGCAGATAACCCTGCGTGCCGCTGTACTGCAGCGCCATGACGCCGTTTTTCTCCAGCACTTTGTGCGTAGCCTTGTCCATCGCCTCGACCGGGAACGAGACCGGGTTCGGCAGACCGCCCGCGAAAGAGATCAGGTCAGGCGACGCCGCTGCCGCAAGAATGCTTGCCGTAAACTCGCCCTGAAAGTCGGGACGCAGGATTTTGGTGGAAAGTCTGGGATTCATAATGATTTCTCCTTTCATGGGCACTTGTAGTGGTCTGTGTATTCGACAGGCAAGCCCTCATAGTGTGTCGATTATAGCGCACACGATCGCCGGATTACAAGGCATACCGGAAAAATCTGCGTTCTAACGGAAAGGCGCACGCATACAAAGTGCGGTTCTGTATAGAACGCTCATTCGCGCTTACCGTTATGCATCAAATATGCGTCATTTCTGCATTTTGCAACCATATAACGCTAGAATTTCGCCAATACTTCGTCACGGAGGAACGGCAAAATGAAGGACAACCTGAGCCGATATACACTGCGCATCGACCAGACGCTATTGGATAAGCTCGGCTACATCGCGGAATACGAGGGCCGGACAAAAAACCGCGAACTCGAGCAGATGATCAAAATTCAGTTCTGTTTCGGCTGTACGAATTCCCGCCGCAGAATCGCTCCGCAGCAGGGATTTGTTATAAGCTGAAACAGCCGAAAACCCCTGATCTCAAGCGGTTTTCAGGCATGGAAAAAGTCCACCGTGATCCAAAATCACGGTGGACTCATGGCGGAGAGTAAGGGATTCGAACCCCTGTGGCGTTGCCGCCTAACGGTTTTCAAGACCGCCCCGTTATGACCGCTTCGGTAACTCTCCAGATATGCAGATAGAGAAACAAGACGCCGATGATCGGCGTCTTGTTTTTGGCGGAGAAGGAGGGATTTGAACCCTCGCGCCGCTTATCACAGCCTACTCCCTTAGCAGGGGAGCCCCTTCGGCCACTTGGGTACTTCTCCAAGCCGAATTCCATTTCCAATATGGACGCGCGGCCAGCGCGCTGCATTATAGTAGCATATTCGGCAGCGGATGTCAACTTGTTTTTTGGTTGACACCGCGCGCAAAATGCGTTATAAGTGTGCCAGAACAAAGGAGATACGTCTATGCACTACACATCCATACTTTTTGACCTCGACGGCACGCTGCTCGACACGCTCGGCGACCTGACCGCCGCCATGAACCGCACGCTCACCCGCCACGGTCTGCCGGAGCGCACGCGGCAGCAGATGCGCACCGCGCTCGGCAACGGGGCGCGGCGGCTGATGGAGCTGTCCGTCCCGACAGGCACGGACAGCACGCTGTTCGAGACGCTGCTGGCGGAATACAACGCCGACTATGCCGCCCACTGCCGCATTGAGACCGCCCCCTACCCCGGCGTCGCCGCGCTGCTGCGCACGCTGCACACGCAGGGGCGCAAGCTCGCCATCGTGTCCAACAAGCCGGACGAGGCCGTGCGCACACTGCGTGCGGATTTCTTCGCCGACGCAGTCCAGATCGCTGTCGGCGAGACGGCAGCCATCCGGCGCAAGCCGGCGCCGGACATGCTGCTGGCCGCCATGGAACAGCTCGGCGCCGACCCTGACAAGACGGTCTTTGTCGGCGATTCCGAGGTCGATATTGCCACGGCGCGCGCAGCAGATCTGCCGTGCATCAGCGTGCTGTGGGGCTTTCGTGACCGGGACGTGCTCGAGCGCGCCGGCGCGCAGCAGTTCGCCGCCGACATCGCGCAGCTGCAGGCGCTTCTGGGCTGAAAAAATCCGCTGGGATCAACCAGCGGATTTTTTATGCCATCCTGCGGCGCAGAAACTTCAGCTTCGTCTCCGAAATGAGGATGGCAACGAGGATCAGCGCGAAGCCGACGATCACGCGCGGCTCCAGATGCTCGTGATAGAACGCAACGGAAAACAGCGTGCCGAACACGCTCTCGAGCGTGAGCAGCAGCGCCGCCGTCGTGGGCGGGGTGTACTTCTGCCCGAATGTCTGGAGCAGAAAGCACAGGCCGGTGCACATGACGCACAGGTAGCCAAGACGCAGCCACACATCCGCCGGGATCTCCTCCGGTGCAGGCGCGGCGAACGGCGCCGTGACCCAGCTGAGCACGGCTGCCACAGCAAACTGCACGAACGAGAGCAGCACCGGGCTGCACCCTCTGGCCGCACTGGCGGTGGCGATGATGTGCAGCGCGTAGAACACGCCGCTGAGGATCGTCAGCCCCTCGCCGCGGCCGATGCGCAGGTCGCTCTGCAGGGACACGAGTCCCATGCCGCACAGGCACAAAAGCGCCGCCGCGAGGTTGTACCGGTCCGGCCGCCGCTTATGGATCAGCCACCAGAAAAACGGCACGAACACGCAGTACGTCGCCGCGAGAAAGGCGTTTTTCCCCGGCGTGGTGTGCACGAGGCCATACGTCTGAATGGTGTAGGCCAGGTACAGGCACACGCCCATGCACGTCCCACCGGTGAGATAGCCGCGGTCGAGCCGGCGCAGGCTCCGGATACCGATGAGCGCCATGAGCATGGCCGCACCGGAAAAGCGGATGGCCAGCAGCCACAGCGCGGGGACGGTGGCAAGTGCGTCCTTCATGATCGTGAACGAACTGCCCCAGAGGAGCGTCGTCACGATCAGGGCGAAGCGGCCGAGACGGGTATAAGCATGGCTTGCGCCGGGGTAGGCATAGAGATCAGGGTTCCTTTTTCATGAATTGTCCGGCCGCGCGCATCATGAGACGCTTGGTGCCGGCGGTCTCAAATTCCACCTCGAGCAGCGCATCGCCGCCCATAGGCTGGATCTTCGAGACGACACCGGAGCCAAACGCGCGGTGCGTTACCCGGTCGCCGACGGCGAAGGCCGGAGCCGCCTTG
>ERZ809146.328-NODE-328-length-25918-cov-9.194254_pt1 | contig 25918 bp, 24 predicted proteins | sample MGYA00520794_ERZ809146 | MGnify/ENA primary metagenome ERZ809146 (study PRJEB31570, sample SAMEA3212995) | Homo sapiens | biome: human-gut; feature: human gut; material: fecal | place: Sweden | collected 2011 ... | reverse complement strand
ACGCCCCTCTGCGCCGCAGGCGCAGGCCCCTACGGGAATACGGGAAAGCACTGTCCCGCTGTCCCACCAGCCCACCAGTACACTAGTACACTAGTACACTATTTCAAAGAGGTGTTTCCATGAAACAGAATCTTGCACTATTAAGCGGCCCCATCGCCTTTGGCGCTGCTGCCTTTCTTCTTACCGGCACCTTCCAGCAGTCTTCTGCCCTGGCTCTTTCCTGCGCCCTCTGGATGGCGCTGTGGTGGATATTCCGGCCCGTTTCCATTTACGTCACCGCCTTTATCCCTATTATCGTGAATTCCCTTTTCAATCTTATTCCCATGAATCACGTGATCAGCCAGTATTTCTCGGAGATTGCAGTGCTCCTTCTGGGCAGCGATCTCATCTGCCTGACCTGGACCACCACGGGACTGGACAAACGAATTTCCGTAAGAGCCCTCTGCTCCATAGGCACCTCCATGAAGAGCCAGATTTTTGTATGGTTCCTGGCTTCCACGGCTCTCTCCGTTTTCCTCCCCAACGTGGTGGTGGCCGCTATTTTCTGTCCCATTGCCGTGGCCATGCTCCATTTCACCGGAGAAAAGGATATAAGCACCAGCCAAACCGCCATTCCCATCCTCCTTGCCATCGGCTGGGGCAGCGGCATCGGTGGCTTCGGCTCCCCCATCGGCTCCTCCGCCAACCTGGTGGCCGTTTCCTATCTGGAAAAACTGACAGGCCATGAATTCATGTATTTCGACTGGGTCATCCGTTTCCTGCCTGTGCTCATCCTCATTTTCCTCATGAACCTCCTTTTCCTTCTTTTCCTGCCCTGCCCGGTCAAATCCCTCCCCGGCACGAAGGGCTATTTCCGCTCCATGTACAAATCCTTCGGTCCCATGAAACGGGGCGAGCGCATAGGCCTCATTCTCTTCACCGCTGCCACCCTGCTCTCCTTCCTCCGTCCCCTCTTTGCGCCATACCTCCCTGCCATGAAGCCGGCCTACGTATTTCTCTTCCTGGGCATGCTCATGTTCTTCCTGAAAGATGAAAAAGGAAATCCCATGCTCACCTGGAAATACGCTGAAAGCCACGCCATGTGGGGCATGATCGCCCTTTTTGCCAGCGGCCTGGCTCTGGGGAAACTGGTCATTGAAACCGGCGCCATCAAGGAGCTCTCCCTCCTCATCGCCGCCCTTCACCTCTCCCCGGGCCTTCCGGTGATGACCATGGCCTGCCTCTTCGCCTGCTTCATGTCGGAAATTTCCAGCAACACCGCCTCCGCCTCCATTTCCATTCCCGTGGTCATCGGCATAACCTCCTCCCTCTCCTTGAATCCCATCCCCTACATCCTGGGCACCATCGCCGCCGCCAACTGCGCCTACATCCTCCCCATTTCCACCAGGGCCATCCCCATAGGCTACGGCCTCTCCGCCTCCGCCCAGATCCGATACGGTACAGTGCTCTCCCTCCTTACCGTCGTACTGACCACCCTCCTCTGTACCGGATTCATGGAGTTTGTGCCACTTTTCAGTGAGCTGTAATGAAGAGCCTGCCCCGCAGAGGGACAGGCTTTTGGACTGCTTCCGACTCTGCCATTCATTGCTCCTGCCGGTTTCCGTCAGCTTTCTGTTTCCTGTCTCCTCCGAACCAGGACAGCAGGAAAGAGCGGAAAATTCGGCTGGCCCGGGTCAGCTGCAGGCGAGGATTGGAAAGAAGGTAAACCATCTTCCCTCCCATTTCCCCGTTTTCCTCTTCCAGCCTGCGGCTCACGATTTCAGGGCGGAGATTAATATAATCAGCATAGTCGTATCCAAGATTGACCGCACGGTTCTGCAGCAGCAGTTCGGTAATGATCGACTCATCGGTGGTTTCAACCAGAATCTCAATCTTTTTACCGGGAAGCAGAATATGCCGGTTAATCTCATTCCGGAAGCAGGAATAGGCCCGTCCTTTGCTGATAATGGTCTGATCTGCAAGATCATCATAGGTCAGGATTTCTTTCTGCGCCAAAGGATGGTCCCGATGCATACGGATACTGTAGCAGCTGTAAAAGAGGGGATCCGCCTGAAAGCGGGACTCATCAACAGGACCGGTAATCATGGCAAAGCTGCAGTTCTGGGCGGCCAGCGCCTCGGATGCCAGCGTGTCACTTGTATCTACCAAGCTGAGAATGATGTGCGGATACTGCTCATGAAACCGGAGGATAAAATCACTTCCCAGATAGGCAGCCAAATGGTCCAGAGCATAAACGGTCACTACACTTTGAGACTGGGCAGCCAGCGTATTCATGCCGAAAATGGTTTCGTATTCCAACAGCAGCCGCTGTGCATGGGGCATCAGAGCTGCCGCATAATCGGTAGGAATCAGCCCATTGGCCGTACGTTGAAAAAGCGGCTGCCCCAATTCCTCCTCCAGCATCCGTATGGTCCTGCTCACGCCCTGGCGTGAAATGTAAAGCGCATCTGCTGCTGCTTGTACGCTTTTCTTCCGATAAACCTCTACAAAGTATTGTATCTGTTTCTGATTCATGTGAACCTCCTCTTTTCATGATAGCGCATCCAAAATGTTGCGGCAACGGCCCCTTTTATTTCTTTTTCATCATTCTGATTCGGGATATAATGAAGCAGATCAAGAAATGATTTGCTTTAAGGAAGCACTGATTAATGCAGGAGGAAATTGAAATGAAACTGACACAGATCCGCAACGCCACGAACCGCCTGGAATATGCAGGCAAAACTTTTTTGATTGACCCATGGCTGTCGCCCAAACATACATTATCCTTTGCCGGCATCCCCGGCATGCCCTATCATACGCTGGATCCGGTTCAGGAACAGCTGATGATGCCCTTTTTTGATCTGCCTTTTTCCAGAGAAGCCATTTTGAAGGATGTTGATTATTACATCGTCACCCATCTGCACCCGGATCATATTGATATTTCCATGGATGACGGTACCGTTGGAGCCCCGCTTCACAAGGACGTTCCTGTCATCTGCCAGAATGAAGAGGATGCTTCCGTTCTGCGCCGGTCCGGTTTCCATAAAGTGATAGTACTGCCTCGGGAAGGCATGCTGTTTGATGATACAAAGCTGACAAAGGTGCCGGCGCTTCATGGAACAATCCATCCTGCCGGTCAGGCCATGGGCGTTGTATTTGAATCTGCCTCTGAAAAGACCTTCTACCTTTCAGGGGATACCATATGGTATGAATCTGTCCGGGAAACCATCCATACCTTCAAGCCTGAACTCATAGCACTGAACTGCTGCGCTGCAGAAACCCGGGAAAACGGCCGCCTCATCATGGGAGCCGAAGACGTGTGGAGCGTATCCCTGGCAGCGCCGCAGGCCAGATTATACCTCACCCATCTGGATAATGTTGCCCACGCCAGCTTGACACGCCATTCCCTGACCGGCCGGCTCATGCACTACGGAGTCATGAACTACGATATGCCTGCAGACGGCGAATCCAGGGTATATTGAGGGCTGCACATAAAGACAGATGCCATTTCGCCCTCCCTCTTTATGTACTGCCATATCTGAAACTCTCCGGCCGGAATCCCCATTGTTTTCTTCACCGATTGCAAAAATAGCAACGACTTCAGCCTGCCCCGCAAAGGGACAGGCTTTTTATTTATGAAATTTCATGCTTCCCGGGACGGGGAAAATCAGGATGCCCGGATTTTCAGTATGCAACAGTTCAATAAAATTTAGCTAAAGTATATTTGGCTAAATTAAATTGAGGCGTATAATGGAAACCGTAAAGGCCTATGATGCATGATTGCCAAGGCCCCATGCCGCTGCCCGGGGAAGCAGCGGTGCCCGTCAGCTGACAGCCGCCGGAACTATTTCATAAGAATTGGCAGGAGGAAAACCATGGAATTTGAAAAGGTTTTAAAAAATCGAGTTTCTACCCGCCGTTATTTAGACAAAATGCCCAGCGAAGAGGATAACCGGAGCATTCTGGATGCCGCCCTTCTGGGACCTGTGGAGCGGCACAAGATCCACATTACAGTAGTTACAAATAAAAAGTCCATGGAAATGGCGGAAGAAGCGGCAGAAAAGGTCATCGGTTCTGCCATGCCCAGGCCCTATCTTTATGGAGTTCCCGTGTGGATTGTAATGTCCGGGAAAAAGTACAGGGAAGGCGATCCCTGTGCGCCGCTTCATATAGAATCTATGGATGCCAATATGGCTCAGCGCATAAATGAAAACCTTTTCTGGATGATTGGGTCTATCATCGAAAACATGTGCCTTGCAGCCACAAACCGCGGCCTTGCCAACTGCGCCATCAATACAACCGTCGTATCGCTCCTAGGAAATACAAAGGTCAAAGAAGCGGTAGGCATTCCTTCGGGCTATGAACCGCTGGCTTCCCTGATTGTGGGGTATCCTGCAAATCCCGTCAGGGAAAGAGCCGTCCGTCCTGACCGGATTCCCATTTCCTACAACCGATAAGGAAATCCTCAGTCCCGATTGCATAATAAAAGCCTGCCCCCAAAAGGAGGACAGGCTTTTACTATGAAATCCGGTGCTTCTTCTCCAGGCTGAGCAGGGCCTTCTTCATGGGAAGGCCGCCGCCGTAGCCGGTGAGGGACCCGTCGGCGCCGATGACCCGGTGACAGGGAATAATAATGAAAAGGGGATTAGCATTGTTGGCCATGCCCACGGCGCGGTAAGCCTTCGGATGGCCGATGGCCTCGGCTATGTCCCTGTAGCTCCTCGTTTCCCCATAGGGAATCTCCCGGAGCGCCGCCCACACCTTCTCCTGAAAAGCGGTGCCCTGGGTACGGCAGGGAAAGTCAAAAGTCTTCCTTCGCCCTTGGAAATACTCATCCAGCTCCCGAAACACCGTAAGCGCCAGCCCCTCCGGCGCCTCCCCCTTCGTCCCCTCCTCCGCCATCCGAAGAGAAATCACCCCACCTTCCTCATAGGAAAGCTCCATATTTCCAAAAGGAGAATGATAAATGGCTGTCTTCATGATTTCCTTCCTTTCTTCCACCTGCATAGCGTATGATAAGATTTTGCTGAATCCAGTATACCATGGAAAAACAAAAGAAAGAGCCGTTGGCAATGGAGTGATTTAACAAAAAGAAAGCCGCTTCAGGGAAAAATGTGGCAAACCGGCATCATGATTCCCTAAAAAATGTGAAAATTCATCCATTCAAACCGGCAAAAGCGTGCTCATCAAATTTTAATAAAATATATTTTTATCCTATACAATACAAAAAGAGTCCTGTCATTGAATCGACAATGCATGATGTAGTATAATTTTACTCAAAAGGATTTTAGTAAAATCCATATGACTAAAATGGAAAGAAGGAGGTGGCTCCATGTTTATTGGAAGAGAAGTGGAAATGGAACGGCTTCGCCGGATGTATGACTCCCCGAATCAGGAAGTAGTGCTGATTTACGGACGGCGGCGAATCGGTAAAAGTGAGCTGATTAAGCAGTTTCTGAAAACCTCAAAGATCCAAGGGCTGTATTATCAATGCAAGCGGACAACGGAGATGAATAACGTCCAAAGTCTGTCTGCCTTGATTTCTGAGGTTTATCAGTATCCGCCTCTGGCCTTTACGGGCATGGAAAAGCTGCTTGATTTTCTTTTTCAGCAGGCCTGCCGCACAAGGCAGGTTCTGGTTTTGGATGAATACCCCTATCTGCGTCAGACAGTGCCCGGTTTGGACAGCATTTTACAGTCTTTGATTGATTCCTATCGGGAGCGTTCCCAGTTGAAGCTGATTCTCTGCGGCTCCTTTGTGGATACCATGAAATCACTGATGCTGGAAGAAAATCCGTTATATGGCCGGGTCACCCTGAGCCTTCATATCCATCCCATGGATTACTTCGAATCGGCTGCCTTTTACCCGGACTTCTCTCCGGCAGACAAGGTGCGGCTTTACAGTGTTTTCGGCGGCGTGCCTTATTACAACCGTCTCATAGATTCCACCCGAAGCGTCCGCGAAAATGTGATGAACCTGCTTGTGGAGCCCGATGCCCGGCTGGAAAATGAAGTCCAAATGTATCTTTTGGGAGAACTGTCCCGGTTCATCAATGCAAACGAAGCATTTGAAGCACTGGCACGGGGCTTTCACCGTTTTAAGGATATTCTATCCCAATCCCATATCACCAGCAGTTCAGCGCTGGCCGAAGTGCTGAAACGGCTGATACTCATGGAACTGGTGAAAAAAGAAGCTCCCATTAATGACAGAAATAACAAAAAGAAAGCCAGCTATTTCATCAGCGACAATCTGTCCAGCTTCTATTACCGATATCTGTTTCCCTACAGTTCACAGCGGCAGATTATGGCGCCGGATACGTTTTGGGACCGGTACATTGCCCATGACTTTTCTGAGACCTTCGTCCCGAAACAGTTTGAAACCCTGTGCCGCCAGTTCCTCATCCGCCAGAATCGAAAAGGCCGGCTTCCAGAAATTTTTGATGCCATCGGCACCTATTCCTATGATTTACCTGAAGAGCATAGAAATGGAGAATTTGATGTAGTCACCCACGACGACAAAGGATACATCTTCTATGAAGCCAAATTCCGGAAGACCCCTGTGACCGATGCCATGATTCAGACCGAAATCCGACAGGTCCAACAGACAGGAATGAACTGCCATAGATACGGCTTCTTTTCCCGCAGCGGCTATCAGGTGACCCCCAGACCCGGTGTCATTCTCTATACATTGGAAGACCTGTACAGCAATGGCTGATGAACTCTTTCTACCTCTTTTAAGAATACGCCAGGACATTAAAAAACAGCTCTTATAAATTCTTTGAAGCAGAGCTTTTGTACAGCTGATGCAGCACAAGGATAAACCAATCAATGTCTTTTTCCAACGAGGCGTTGGCCCAGTGAGTAAAATAGCGCCATTTTGAAAACAGGCCGGATCCCAGAACTTCCCAATTATAAATGTGGCTGATCATATTCGCCTGAACCTCTTGTCCCGGATCATGTATATCAGATGAGCGGAAATCAAATTTCCATAAAAACCCTGGATTTGAACCGGGAATTTTCAGAAATAGCCGAACAGCTGAACCGGATTGTGAAAGATTTCTTCCATATAGAAATAGATAAGCAGACGGAGGACATAAAATGGCCAGATTGAAAAACTGCTTCTTTGGAAAACTCATTTCCGCAGTCAGTCAATACGACAAAAAGCCCTACGAAGACTGGCGCGCCGATTATACCGGGCAGGAAGGCCTGATCCTTCTGTTCCAATCCATGCACAGCGCGCCGGGAAAGATTTTCTTCTATATGATGATTCGTGAAGGGAAATGGATGCATTCCTCCTTAGGGGAATGGAAGCCTGGCGAAGTCACAGATATCCTCTATACGAGGCACAGTATCTATACTTTCTCCCGGCAGCATCATCTGAGCAAAGATGAAAAATGGGCCCTGCTGGAAAATACCGTCCTTGCCGGGATAATTTCCAGAGAAAGAATGAAACAGGAAATGAAACGATTATAAAAGCACCGAAAGGAGACATTCCATGACAATGCAGAACCATGAAGATAAAATCCACATTCTTTTCATCTGCCACGGCACTACGAGGTTTGCGAGCCTGGAGAGGCGCATAAACTGGGGATAATAGAAACAAATGCGCAAGAAAAGAACGCCCGTTTTACTACTGAGCCAAAGATATAGTGACCGATTGGAAGAAGATAGCTACATATTGTATATGCTGAACAACGCAGGTAAAACTTTGCAAATCAGGAAAGAAAAGAGAGGTTTTTGGGGGCGTTTTTGTTAAGAAGTGCATTTACATTCAGATATAGGAAAACTTGCTCGCAGGAAAGGGTACGGCAAGGGAGATGGTCCGTGGTGGGAGTTCTCGCCCGGGCTTTTTGTTTTCTGAAATTTACATAGTTTCCATGGTATAATAAAGTATATTGTAAATATGGGGAAAAGGGGAGACTTTTTCCGATAAAATGGACGAGTGGCTTCGCGAAGGAAAAATCACCGAATGATAGACCATAGTAAAGGGCGGAGGAACCGGGTATGCAGGATAAGGTGACTTCGCTGATCACAAAGATAAAACTTGATGCTTCAACGGAAGCATATACTTTTCATGATGAAGAAGTCTGTCCGACCTACAATGAATGTCATGCGCCGGATTCTGGAGCACTACTTCATACGGCTTTGCGGGTACGATAGCGCCGCAATGAGTATGAAAGTGCTGGAAGCTGTAAAGAAAAAGATGGATGAGGAATCTAGTGGCATGGTGTCAGATTACACGAAAAGTCGGATAAGGTTGTCCACGGCACTTGGCCCACGAAATAGATTACATATGGAGGGCGAGCAAGCTTAATGAAGATATTTGATAATGTCACGAACATCGTTCGAGACGACATGGAAAAAACGATAAAGCGGAATAGCAAGGTTTCCGTGGCAGCGGCTTGCTTTTCTATGTATGCCTATAGTGAATTGAAGAAGCAGCTCGAAAGCATTGATGAGTTCCGCTTCATCTTCACATCGCCGACCTTTGTAACAGAGAAAACGAAAAAGCAAAAGCGCGAGTTTTACATTCCTCTGCTCACTCGTGAGCAGAGTCTTTACGGCACGGAATTTGAAATCAAGCTGCGTAATGAAATGACGCAGAAGGCAATCGCAAAAGAGTGCGCAGACTGGATCAGGAGAAAGGCCACATTTAAATCAAATACAACCGGCGAGAACATGGCGGGATTCATGGTTACCGACTCCGGAACTGAAAAAACAGCCTACATGCCTTTGAACGGATTCACGACGGTAGATATTGGATGCGAACGTGGCAACAATAGCTACAATATGGTGAACAGCCTCGAGACTCCATTCGCGGCGCAGTACTTGCAGGTCTTCGATTCTCTTTGGAACGATAAAGAAAAGCTGCAGGACGTCACTGATGTTGTTCTGGAAAACATTACGACTGCGTATAACGAGAATTCTCCTGAATTGATTTATTTTATCACGCTCTACAACGTATTTAGTGAGTTTCTGGAGGATGTATCTGAGGACGTACTGCCTAACGAAGCGACAGGTTTTAAGAACAGCAAAATCTGGGATATGCTCTACGACTTCCAGAAAGATGCAGCGCTTGCCATTATCAACAAACTCGAAAAGTACAACGGCTGCATTCTGGCCGACAGTGTCGGTCTTGGTAAAACCTTCACGGCTCTCGCTGTCATTAAATACTATGAAAACAGAAATAAATCTGTCCTTGTACTTTGTCCGAAGAAGCTGGCAGAAAACTGGAATACATATAAAGATAACTACGTCAACAATCCCATCGCTGCAGACAGACTCCGCTACGATGTTCTTTTCCATACCGATCTTTCGCGCGATCATGGTATATCAAACGGACTTGATCTCGACCGGCTCAACTGGGGAAACTATGATCTTGTAGTTATTGACGAGTCACATAACTTCCGAAACGGCGGAGAACTTTCCGGCGAGGACCAGAAGGAAAACCGCTATCTAAAACTTCTGAATAAGGTTGTGCGCACTGGAGTGAAGACGAAAGTACTCATGCTGTCAGCAACTCCAGTCAATAACCGGTTTAACGACCTCAAGAATCAACTTGCTCTCGCATATGAAGGAACGCCGGAGCTGATTGATGAGAAGCTGAATACATCAAAGTCGATCGACGAGATATTCCGCCAGGCCCAGACCGCATTCAACGCTTGGAGCAAGCTCCCAGCTGAGGAACGGACAACGGATAACCTGCTGCGCCGACTGGACTTTGATTTTTTTGAAGTGCTCGACTCTGTAACCATTGCACGGTCACGAAAGCATATCGAGAAATACTACAACACGGAGAAGATCGGCAAGTTCCCGGAACGGCGCAAACCAATCTCACTTAGGCCGAGCCTGACGGATCTTCCGAGCGCCATCAACTACAACGAGATATACGAACATCTCTCTCAGCTTCAGCTGGAGATTTACACGCCTTCTGCCTATATCTTTCCGAGCAAGATGCAGAAATATATTGATCTGACACACCACAAGGGAAACAATCTGACGCAGTCTGGACGGGAAGAAGGTATCCGCAGGCTGATGAGCGTCAATCTTCTTAAGCGGCTGGAAAGCTCGGTCTCATCCTTCCGGCTTACACTGGAACGCATCCGCAACCTCATTATGGAGACAATCGAAGGAATCACTCAGTACGAGAAATGCGGAGAAGCCGACATCGACATGTATGAATCTGATTCCGACGACTTCGACATGGAGGACCAGAACACCGACTACTTCACTGTCGGACGTAAAGTGAAGATTGACCTTGCTGATATGGATTACAAGAGCTGGAAGGACGTGCTGCAAAAGGATGCGGATACGCTCGAACTTCTGATTCTCATGATTGCGGATATTACGCCGGAACATGACACGAAGCTGCAGGAGCTCTACAAGCTCATCTCACAGAAGATCGAGAATCCGATCAACCCTGGCAATAAGAAGGTGCTGATTTTCACAGCATTCTCTGATACAGCGGAGTATCTGTACGACAATGTCAGCCGGTATGTTATGGAAAAGTACAGCCTGAATACCGGCATGATCAGCGGAACAGTTGATGGGAAGACGACTCTGAAGAATTTCAAAGCTACGTTTAACAACATTCTGACCTGCTTCTCGCCGGTTTCCAAAGACCGAGACATCCTTATGCCGGGGAGCAAGAAGGACATCGACATCCTGATCGCGACCGACTGCATCTCCGAAGGCCAGAACTTGCAGGACTGTGACTACTGCGTCAACTACGACATTCACTGGAATCCCGTGCGTATTATCCAGCGGTTCGGACGTATCGACCGTATCGGCAGCAGGAACAAGCAGATCCAGCTCGTGAACTTCTGGCCGGATCTGACGCTTGACGAGTACATTAATCTGAAAGCCCGTGTTGAAACAAGGATGAAAATATCCGTTCTGACTTCTACTGGTGACGACAATCCTATCAGCCCGGAAGAAAAAGGAGACCTGGAATATCGCCGCGAACAGCTTAAGAAGTTGCAGACCGAAGTGGTGGATCTGGAAGACATGTCCGGCGGTATATCCATCATGGATCTCGGTCTTAATGAATTCAGACTTGATCTTCTCGAATACATCAAAACGCACCCGGATCTCGACCACATGCCATTCGGTCTGCATTCCGTGGTGAAGAAGACGGAAGACCTGCCAGAAGGAGTGCTTTTCGTACTGAAGAATCGCAACAACGGTGTGAACATTGACAGTCTGAATCGCATTCACCCGTTCTACATGGTCTATATCAGTCTGGAAGGTGAAATCGTCTGCGACTATCTGAATCCGAAGAAGCTGCTTGATGATATGAGGCTGCTGTGCCGTGGAAAAGCTGAACCGATTGCGGAGGTCTACACAAGGTTTAATAAAGAAACTGACGATGGCAGGAATATGAGCGGAATGTCAGCGCTGCTTTCCGATGCCATCAATTCAATCATAGATACGAAGGAAGAAAGCGACATCGACAGCTTGTTTAAGAGCGGCGGCACATCCGCCCTGCTCTCGGAAGTAAAAGGCATCGACGACTTCGAGCTGGTGACCTTCCTCGTGGTAATGTAAAGGAGGAGCCTATGCTGGGATTGCCAAAATCTACGGAGTTTAACAAGCGAATTCCGAAACAGAAATTCTACGAAAATCTGACCGTCAGCCCGACACTCAAGCGAAGCTTTGTCGACCAGATACGGATTATTTACTGGGCGAATAAAATCGCGTCGTCAACTCTCAATCTGGCAGAAGGAAAAGCCGTAACAGAGATTGAGGTGTTTCTGATTCGCCTGAACCAGGACACGCTTGACGAGAATGTGCTGAAGCAGATCGACCGGGAGATACCGTATCATATCCTGTTTGTACTGGAGTATGACGGGAAATACAGAGCAGTGCTCGGCTACAAAGAAGCTGCTGGCAGTGGTAAGGCAGCATTTAAGGTGGATCGTTATTATCAGACGGACTGGATGCCTGAAAACGAACTGCCAGTATATCTGGACGGGCTGAACATGGACGCGGTCTATGAGAACTTCGTGCGCCAAATCGCCGGGGACGCATTGCAGACCGCCAAGCCGCAGGAGTCGCTCAAGGAATCCGTCGAACGTGACGACCGTCGCGAGGATTTGAAAAAACAAATTGCTAAGCTGCAGGCAAAGATCCGGAAGGAAAAGCAGCTCAACCGGCAGATGGAAATGAATGCGGAGCTGAAAAGGCTCAGAAAGGAGCTAAATACTTTAGTATGAATAAAATGAGTCTCTCTGAGATGATTACATATTCGACAGTACTTATTCGATGTGAGTATGCAAACGGGACATCAGGAAGTGGCACAGGCTTTATTGTCAATTTATGTCCTGATGCGGAGAAACATACTTGCGTTCCAGTATTGATAACAAATAATCATGTTGTAGAGAACAGCATAAAAACGGTATTTGAATTTTGCAGAGCAAATGATGAAGGAGAGCCTTTAGATACGGAATCCTTCAGTATCACATATGAGGGAAACAACTGGATTCATCATCCAGATCCAGACGTCGATTTAAGATGTCTCTTGCTTGCCGAGGTACTTAGAACTTTGGAGAAGAGAAATATAAAAATATTTTATATTCCATTGGAAACCCGGCTTATTCCGAATGACGAAAAACTTTCGGAACTATCGGCAATGGAGGATGTAGTTATGGTCGGATATCCAATTGGGTTATCTGACCAATACAATCATAAACCAGTCATCCGCCGTGGAATAACTTCAAGTCATCCACAAAAAGATTATCAAGGAAAGAAAGAAACCCTGCTTGATGTGGCATGTTATCCCGGATCAAGCGGATCTCCTGTCTTCATATTGAATCAGGGAGCATTTCCGACTAAAGAGGGAATTTCGGTCGGAAACAGAGTTATGTTGCTCGGGGTTTTATATGGTGGTCATCAGTTTAATACCCAGGGCGTTTTACAGTTTACTAATTTACCAAATGTTCCTAAGCCGGTGGTTCAACTGCCGATTAATCTTGGAATAATGATAAAGGCAGAAAGAATACTTGAATTTGAAAAACTTTTCGTAAATAAGGAGAAAAACAATGGATAAGATGAGAATGGAATCCGAAGACATACAGCAGGAGAACGTCAAGAAGATCGCCGCGATGTTCCCGAACTGCGTCACGGAGGCACGGGATGAAAAAGGGCATTTGAAGAAGGCTATCAATTTTGATCTGCTTAAACAGATGCTGTCCGATGCAGTGACTGAAGGGGACGAAGCATACGAATTCACATGGGTTGGTAAGAAAGCATCTATTGTGGAAGCTAACCGTCCTATCCGCAAAACCCTGCGTCCGTGCAAGGCAGACAGCGTCAACTGGGACACGACAGAGAATCTCTATATCGAGGGTGACAACCTTGAAGTTTTGAAACTCCTGCAGGAAAGCTATCTCGGCAAGGTGAAGATGATTTATATCGATCCTCCCTATAACACAGGCAACGACTTCATCTACAATGACGACTTCAAGATGAGCAGTGAGGATTACGCGGATGAGTCCGGAGAGGTGGACGCGGAAGGCAACCGCATGTTCAAGAACACCGACTCCAACGGTCGCTTTCATTCCGACTGGTGCTCGATGATTTACTCTAGGCTGATGCTGGCGAGAAATCTGCTGAGTAAGGATGGGGTTATTTTTATCAGTATCGATGAACATGAAGACAGTAATCTAAAAAAGATATGTGATGAAATATATGGAAGAGCTAACTATATTGGAGATATTGTTTGGGAATCCACGACCCAACCAATAAATGCTGGCTCAGCTCAGTTTGGTCTACAAAAAAAGACAGAACCAATTATTGTTTATGCTAAACAGAAAGAGAATATAAAAGGATTTGTGCTTAAAGAAACAGATAACGGACTTAAGTATCCGCATGTTGGAAAATATGGACCTTGCAGATTTGAGATAATCGAAAAATCTGATGCTGGGAGCTATAGCCGACCGAGCATGAAATTCCAAATACTTGGGCAGTATCCAAGAGAGGGGAAACGCTGGCAGATAGGCGAAGAAACTGCGAGACAACTTGAAAGAAAAGGAAAAGTTGAAATTGTAGATGGCATAGTTAAAAAAGCCGTATATCCCGAGGATGAGAAAGACAAAAAACAATATGTTCCTTTCTGGTCTTTCTTTGATGCCAAACAATATGGCACGGCACAGACAGGAAAGGACGAACTTAATAAAGTAATGGAAACGGCAATGGGTTTTGATACGGTAAAACCTATTGCTCTTATTAAAAGCATAATTTTTCATATGGGAGAAAACAACATTATCCTCGACTTCTTCTCCGGCTCTGCCACAACTGCCCACGCTGTCATGCAGCTAAACGCCGAGGATGGCGGACACCGCAAGTTTATCATGGTGCAGTTGCCGGAAGAGACGGACGAAAAGAGCGAGGCATTCAAAGCCGGTTACAAGAATATTTGTGAAATCGGCAAGGAGCGCATCCGTCGTGCAGCTAAAAAAATTCATCAGGACAATCCTGACGCAACGTTTGATGACGGTTTCCGTGTTTTAAAGCTCGACGATACAAACATGAAAGATGTTTACTATGCGGCAGGGGATTATTCTCAGGATCTTGTTTCAATGCTGGAGTCTAACGTGAAGCCTGACCGAACCGATCTTGACCTTTTATTTGGATGCCTGCTTGATTGGGGACTTCCTCTGTCGCTTCCTTATACTTCGGAAATAATTGACGGCTGCAAGGTGCATACCTATAACGATGGGGATCTGATTGCATGCTTTGATGAGAACGTGCCGGAGTCGGTTATCAAGACCATTGCCAAACGTCAGCCGCTTCGTGCCGTGTTCCGTGACTCCAGCTTCGCCAGCAGCCCGGAAAAGATCAATGTCGGCGAGATTTTCAAGCTGCTTGCGCCGGATACAAGAGTCAAGGTCATTTAAGGAGGTGGCAGAATGAAGCTGCAATTCAAGCATCAAAAGTTTCAGGCTGACGCCGCCAAAGCCGTCGTGGATGTTTTTGCCGGGCAGCCATACCTCACGCCCACCTACATGATGGACAGAGGAACCGGAATCTATCAGCCCGGCATAAACGAGGACGATGACTTCACGGGCTGGTCGAACGCAAAGATCGTGCCGGAACTGTCCGACGGACAGATACTTGAGCATATCCGTAAGATTCAGCGTGACGGGCAGATCGAGCCGTCCCAGTCGCTCGAGGGCAAATACAACCTGACCATCGAGATGGAGACCGGCGTCGGAAAAACCTATACCTACATCAAGACCATGTACGAGCTAAACAAAGCATACGGTTGGACTAAGTTCATCGTGGTCGTGCCGTCTATCGCCATCCGCGAGGGCGTTTACAAGTCGTTTCAGGTGACGCAGGATCACTTTGCCGAGGAATACGGGAAGAAGATACGCTTTTTCATCTACAACTCCTCTCAGCTTACTGAGATAGACCGTTTTGCCTCGGACAGCTCCATCAATGTGATGATTATCAACTCGCAGGCGTTTAACGCCCGCGGAAAGGATGCGCGACGCATTTACATGAAGCTCGACGAGTTCCGTTCGCGCCGCCCGATCGATATCATCGCCAAGACGAATCCGGTTCTGATTATCGACGAACCACAGTCTGTCGAAGGCAAGCAGACAAAGGAACGCCTGAAGGAATTCCATCCGCTTCTGACGCTGCGTTATTCTGCCACACCGAGGGAATACTACAACCTGATTTATCGTCTTGATGCGATGGACGCCTACAACAAGAAGCTCGTCAAGAAGATCGCCGTCAAGGGCATCACGGAAAGCGGGACGACAGCTACTGATGGCTTCGTTTATCTGGAAGGACTGAACCTTTCCAAATCAGCTCCGACGGCAGCCATACAGTTCGACTGCAAGCGCGCATCCGGAATCAAGCCGATGAGCGCTACCGTGACGGAGGGCTACAACCTCTTTGACCATTCCGGCGAGCTGCCTGAGTACCGGGACGGCTTCGTGGTCAAGCGCATCGACGGCAGAGATGATTCCATCGAATTCATCAATGGAATCAAGCTTTACGCCGGAGACGTGATCGGCAAGGTGGACGAGAATCAGCTGCGCCGTATCCAGATACGAGAGACCATTCTCTCCCATATCGAACGTGAAAGGGAGCTGTTTAATAAGGGTATAAAGGTTCTGTCCCTGTTCTTCATCGACGAGGTAGATCACTATCGTGTATACGATAAGAACGGACAGCCTCAGAACGGTATCTTTGCCGACATGTTCGAGCAGGAATATGCCGACGTGGTCGGAAATCTGCAGCGGGAATTCGGCGACGACGAGTACATGCACTACCTTGCGTCCATCCCGGTAGAGAAAACGCATGCTGGCTACTTCTCCATCGACAAGAAGGGCCGCATGATCAACAGCAAGGTCGGCAGGAAGAAAACGACCTCCGACGATATCGACGCATACGACCTGATCATGAAGAACAAGGAGCTGCTGCTTGACCGTGATCCGAAGCGTTCGCCCGTGCGGTTCATTTTCTCGCATTCTGCGCTGCGCGAAGGCTGGGACAATCCGAACGTGTTCCAGATCTGCACACTCAAATCATCATCAAGCGAGATACGCAAGCGGCAGGAAGTCGGGCGAGGCATGCGTCTTTGCGTCAGCCAGGACGGCGAACGCATGGACGTGGGAGTTCTCGGAAAAGATGTGCAGAACGTCAACGTGTTGACCGTAATTGCGTCTGAAAGTTACGAGAGCTTCGCCAAGGGACTCCAGTCCGAGATTGCCGAGGATATCGCAGACCGTCCTCATGCTGTTACGAGAGACCTGTTCCTGAACCGTGTTGTCACGGACGATCACGGCAACGAGATGGTTATCGATTCCGATACGGCGTCGGCAATCATGTACGAAATGACCGTGAACCGCTATGTTAACCGCAAAGGCGTTCTCACAGACAAGTACTACGAGGACAAGGCAAACGGCGAGCTCAAGATGGCCGAGGAGGTCAAAGGTTTTGAAGCCGCCGTCGTGGACATCATCGATTCTCTCTACGATCCAAAGGCAATGAAGCCTGAGAATGCCCGCAGCAACAACGTGGAATTGCAAGTCGACGAAGAGAAGCTTAACAGCAAGGAGTTCAAAGCACTCTGGTCGCGGATCAACGCAAAGTCCGTCTACGTGGTAGATTTCGATACGGACGAGCTTGTCCGCAAATCTATCGCAGTACTCGACAGCAGGCTGCGCGTGGCGAAGATCTACTTCAAAGTCGAATCCGGCTCGATGGTTGAAATACAGTCCAAGGAGCAGCTGCGGTCCGGCGCGGCGTTTGTCCGGGAATCGTCTTCTACATTCGGCATCAAGCAGGCCATAGTCGCCAGCAAGAGCGTCACATATGACCTTGTTGGAAGAATCGTTGAATCCACCGGGCTTACCCGGAAGGCTGTCATTCAGATCCTCACCGGCATTAATAAGGCTACGTTCGACCAGTTCAAATACAATCCGGAGGAGTTTATCCTCAAGGCGTCGCAACTAATTAACGACGAGAAGGCTACGGCAATCATCGAGCACATCACCTACAGCGTGATGGACGACCGCTACGGTACGGACGTCTTCACCGAGCCTACCATCAAGGGCAAACTCGGCACGAACGCCATGAAGGCAAAGAAGCACCTGTACGACCACATTGTCTACGATTCGACGAACGAGCGCGACTTCGCCACAGAGCTTGATACAAACACGGATGTGGCGGTCTACGTAAAGCTGCCAGATGGATTCTACATCTCCACTCCGGTCGGCCACTACAATCCTGACTGGGCGATTGCCTTCTATGAAGGAAGCGTCAAGCACATCTACTTCGTGGCGGAGACGAAAGGATCCATGTCCTCGATGCAGCTACGGCTGATTGAGGAGTCGAAGATCCACTGCGCCCGAGAGCACTTCAAGGCAATCTCCAGCGACAATGTTGTCTACGACGTAGTAGACAGCTATAAATCACTAATGGAAAAGGTAATGAAGTGAGGGGCTTGATATGGCAGCACATGGAAAGAATATACAGTTGTATTTGATGGACGGAGATGCTAGTGGACGTATTAAGTGCTCTCTTGTTAACTGGACCGGTGTGGCATACAAGATCCCTCGGATTGAGCTGAATAAGTGCAAGGATCGTGCGGACCTTAAGCAGAGCGGCGTGTACTTCCTTTTCGGAAAATCTGATGAAACTGAAAAGCAGGAGGACATGCTGTTCACGAGTCCATCTTATGCAGCAATGTTTGTTATCGGCAAGAGCGCTAATGGACTTACAAGTTGGAAGGATGAACACGGAAAGACACTCAAGGCTCTCGAATCTTCCGACAGCGTCGATTAAACCCTTCAACTATAGCCATACCTTTTAATGATTGCCGATTGGAGGCGTCACTTTTGACTACAGCAGCCACAGCAGCAAATCAATACAGAGCCACAGACGCGATCCTGTACTATGCCCTGAAACGCAGAAAAGCCCAGAAACAGCATGGTTTCAGGGCTAAAAGCACATACGGGCATTGTATCAAACAGGAGGAACTGAATGGGGTTATTCCGAAAGTTTGTAAACAATACAAGAAAGCCTGAAGGACTCCTTGGATCAATCATGATTTGGGGGATGAATATAGGACATGCCAGAATGGCGAAATGGGGGATGAACCATCAGAGAGGTCTGGTTGAGTGGGTAGCTTTTCTGCTATTATAGCAGAAAAAAATTCACCCCAAAACAATTTCGGCAATAGGGAAAACCTGCTTTACTACCATTTTTACTACTACAATGGGGTAAATTATGCCGTTTTTTTGCAAAATTTTGTACTGATTGATGTGGACGTGTGAAGCTTGCAAATCCGCAATAAATCGGCATATTTCGGCATAGAAGGGAGTTTCGTGTCCATGATAAAAATCCTTTTCATCTGCCACGGCAATATCTGCCGTTCTCCCATGGCGGAAATGATAATGAAGGACATGGTGCGCCAAAGGGGGCTGGATGGGAAATATGAAATTTCTTCCATGGCCGCCACCACTGAGGAAGTGGGCCATGATATCTATCCCCCTGCCCAAAGGACCCTTGCCGCCCACCATATTCCCTTTACGAAAAGAAGGGCGGCTCTCATGACCAGGAAGGATTATGAAGAGGCGGACTATGTGATTGCCATGGATGAGGAAAATCTGGATGATCTGTCCCGTCTCACCCAGGGGGATCCGGAGAAAAAAATCTCCCGCCTTCTTGACTGGGCGGGAGAAGCAAGAGATGTGGAGGACCCCTGGTATACGGGAAATTTTGAGAAAACCTATGAGGATATTGCCAAAGGCTGCCAGGCGGTGCTGGAGAATCTTTCCTGAACCTTTTGCCTTTGACGGATTCCGGGCCGAGGGAGCGGACTGAATCTGAAAAATTCCTATTTCATGCTACAAACCTGTACTTTCGTACAGGTTTTTTTGCTGGCCATTTTTAGTAAAATAAAAGTAAGGCCGGGATCCTTGCGGAATACCCAGAAAACAGGAAAGATGCGTTTTCTATGAAACAGAATCATTCCGCCTTGGCAAAGAAGGTCCTGCCCCTGCTTCTCTGTACCGTCATCCTGTCAGCAGGGGTGGGACCTTCAGCAGAAGCGGCGCAAACGCAGGGAGGGGATGCTGTCACGATCGAGAAATTCTGAGCCCCAGCCCATGGGAAATCCGCATTCTCAGCAGGATCGTGCCGGTGCATACGTCGAGCTGCGGCGGCATAATCAGTAAAGAGATTCCCAGAAACAGGAGGTGTCTGGTAATGAAAGAGCTTGGCAAAATCAAATGGATGAGGCTTATCAGGTGTTTCTTTTTAGGGATCCTGCTGGTCCTGACGATGACTCCGGCGGCCCTGGGGGCCCAGAAAACAGTGCTGGTCCACAATGTAGACGAAATGATGGAATCACTGGCGGACAATACGGAAATCGTTCTGGCACCGGGCGAATACAATCTGTCCAACTGGCAGGAGAAAGAATTTTCAGAGCGGCTGCTTCACTACTCCGACTACTATGATTCGGCCCCTGCCGGTCTGTATCTGGGCGATGGTTGCACACTGGACATTGCCGGATTCAAGGATCTCACCATCCGGGGATTGGATACGGAAACCATTACAGCAGAAATTGTTACAGAATTCCCCTATACGCCGGTACTGAAATTCGTCAACTGCCGAAACCTGAAACTATCCCATCTCCGGATGGGCCATAAACTCAAAAAAGGATTCTGTGACGGCGCCGTGCTGAAACTGGATAACGTCACTCATATGACCATGGATCATATGGACCTGTACGGATGCGGAACCTATGGGTATGAAGCCCGGTTCTGCAGCAGCATTCTCCTCAGGGACAGTGTAATCCGGGAATGCAGCTACGGTTTGGTGTCCGCCACAGACTGCCAGGATCTGAAATTCCTGCGGACCACCTTCAAAGATATGGAAACGGATCTTCCCCTCTTTGCTCTGATCCGCTCCCGGCTGGAGCTGACCGACTGCACCTTCCGGGATGTACGGGGAATCATCGACAGCCTCACCATGACTGGCGGCCATATCAGTGAATCATGAAAAGACCTTCCGGTGCATCAGAACTTTTAAAACCTGCTGGCAGGTAAAAAAACAGCCTGATGATGTAAGCGGGTCCCTGAAGACCATCATTTACATCATCAGGCTTTTCGGGTGGAGGGCCGGAAGGTGAAATACAGGAAAACAGCGGGTCTTCAGACAGTGGAGCAGCTGCATGAATGAGTGCGGATCCCGCTACCGTCCCAGCAGGGCGATCATCAGGGTCACTGCCCCATCTACCAGAAGGGGAACGGCTCCGGTAATGTAGGCGGTGTCATCATCCATGCGATAGTACATCATGTAGGCTGTAAAGGCGATGAGAGAAGCAGCAGCCACGGCGGCCCAGGTGAGACCATAGGCAGTGCCCGCAAGGCCGCCTGCTTCATAGAGCACGCCCAGTACCATGATTTCCATGAGGGCCCAGAGAACGAGAAGGATGAGTTCTGTGGTCGGTTTCCGGCCGAAAAGTTTGACAAAACCGGCAAGAAGGATGAAATACACCAGAAGGGCCAAAGCCAGGAGCATGGTCCCTCCGGGCCAGGAGGGCGGCAGGGGAAGGCCGTGAATGCCATGGGCAGTAAGGGCAATGCCGGAGAGGCCGAAAGCCGCCAGCAGGAGGAAAAGCAATGCTGACAGCAAGCCTCCGCTTCTGGAATCAGGCCTGAATGCAGCGAGCCACCAGCCTGTGTAGAACAGGGCACCAAGGCTCAGGAGAAACTGCCCTGTAATGATTTCTGCATATGCTGTAAGTCCAAACATGGTATCCCTTCTTCTTATGAAAATCATTTCTTTTTCTATTGTAGTCTTTTTTCAGGAAGAAAGGGAGAAATGCATGTAAAAAGCCGTGAAAATAGCAATCCTTTTCACGGCTTTTTTATACAGGGTCTTTTATATGCTGTTTTTCGCTGCATTAAAAACGATCTGGAAGGGCACCTGCTTTTCTTCTGCCCGCTTCTTCACCGATTCATATTCCGGATAGCACCGTTTTTCGCTGCCCAGGGTGACTTCCTTCACCTGCACCCGGCCGTAGGCGGTGTCTACTTCCTTTTCTTCCCGATGAAGGATGGAGCGCATGAGAGGCGCCAGTTCGCGGATACCGATGGTGGTGGTTTCAGAAAAGAGGATGTTTTCCATGGCTTCTTTCCTGTCTTCCTTGCAGATCACCGTGAGTTCATAGGCCGGTCTGTTCTTTTTCATGTAGATAGGGGTGAAATGAACGTCCAGGGCGCCGGCATCCATCAGTTTTTTCATGGTATAGCCCAGCACTTCGCCGGAAGCGTCGTCAATATCGCTTTCCAGCTTGACTACCTGGTCTTTTTCCCAGGGCCCTTCTGCTTCATCAATGAGAACGGCTCGGAGGATATTGGTCCGTTCCTTGTAGTCCCGTTTTCCTGCGCCCAGGCCTGTTTTCAAAACGGTGAAGGAGGCAGGCAGCTCATGGGAGGTGGCCAGGGCCGCCGCAATGGCTGCGCCGGTGGGGGTCACGTATTCCCCTTTGGCGTCCATGATTTCCAGGGGCATGTGATAGGCGGTGACAATGTTCAGTGTAGCCGGCACAGGCACCGGAAGTACGCCGTGCTGGCAGCGGACAGTGCCTCTGCCTTCCGAAAGCTTCGGTACAATCACGTTTTTGATATGGAGGCTGTCAAAGCATACGGCAGCGGAAATGATATCCACAATGGAATCGATGGCTCCCACTTCATGGAAATGGACTTCCTCGATAGGAAGATTGTGGGCTTTGGATTCCGCCTCTGCCACAATGCGGAAAATCTTCTTTGCCAGAGCCCTGGCAGATTCGGTCATGTCCGTGCCGTCAATCACCGCTTCCACATCTTTCAGATGGCGGTGCTCGTGATGATGGTGCCCCTCTCCATGGTCATGATGGTGATGGTCTTCATGACAGTGACAGTGGTGCTCTTCCTCCTCATGATGGTGACCTTCTTCATGGCAGTGGCAGTGGTGTTCTTCCTCTTCGTGATGATGGCCTTCTTCATGGCAGTGGCAGTGATGTTCTTCCTCCTCATGATGATGGCCTTCTTCCTCATGATGGTGATGGTGCTCTTCATGGACCTCTTCCCTTGCCTCCGGCAGGGGGCCATAGAGATAGGCCATGTCGTGGTCGTGATTTTCATGTTCTTTGTCCAGAATCACGTTGAAATCGCAGCAGTCAATGCCTGCTTTCTGCACCCTTCCGATTTCCACCGTAAACCCTTTGGCTGGAATGGAAGAAAGCGCTTTATCCAGCGCTTTCCGGTCCGCTCCCAGGTCCAGCAGGGCTGCCACAAACATATCCCCCGCAATGCCGGAGGATGCTTCCAGATATAATGATTTTCCCATTTACACTTTTCCCCTTTCTGCCAGTCTGTTGATCTGTGTGGCCACATAACCGGCACCGAATCCATTGTCTATATTCACGGTCACTATGCCATTGGCACAGGAATTAATCATGGTCAGGAGGGCAGAGAGGCCGTGGAAGCTGGCACCGTAGCCTACGGACGTGGGCACGGCAATGACAGGATTCCTCACCAGTCCGCCGATGACGGAGGCCAGGGCCCCTTCCATACCGGCCACTGCAATGACGCAGCTGGCCTTGCGTATCCTCCCCTCCTGGGAGAGAAGCCGGTGAATGCCGCTGACCCCTACGTCATAAATCCGCTCCACATGGCTTCCGAAGTACTCCGCCGTCTGGGCCGCCTCCTCTGCCACCGGAATGTCCGCCGTGCCGCCGGTGCAGACGGCAATGCAGCCTATATGGTCCTTCTCCTTTTCCTGTTTCAGAATATGGGAAATAGGATCATAGGAAATGGAAGGCAGCACTTTCTTCACCAGCTCATACTGGTGAGGAGAAGCCCGGGTGCCGAAGACTTCTCCTTCCATTTCGTAAAGTTTCTTAAAAATCTGCCCGATAAAGGCGTCAGACTTACCCTGGCAGTATACCACTTCCGCAAAGCCGGATCGGGCCTTTCTGTCTGTATCCAGCTTGGCAAATCCCATTTCTTCATAGGGCCGGTCTGCCGGATTTTTCCGTAGAAGCGCCTCCGCTTCTTCCGGGCGCAGGGCGCCGGAGGCTACCTTCTGCAGTATATCTTTCATATCCATGATGAAATCCTTTATATGTACATCAATGACAATAATGGGTGGGGCTGGCGGGCCGGTAAAGACCGCTGTCGGCTGTCCGCTGACCGCTATCCGCCGGTATCCCCATCCACCGGAATGGAGCTCCGCAAAGCGGTGAGAATTCTCTATAAAATCTGCGCCCGAAGGGCGCCACCACCACCCTCAGCGGCGGAGCCGCTGTCGCCCCCTGAGCGAAGCGATGCAACCCTTCTACACAACCCGCGGCGGAGCCGCGCCCCTTTTCTTCAAAATCTGCGGCGTCAGCCGCCACCACCACCCTCTGAACTCGGGCCGCGGAGCGGCCCTTTTTTCCCCTGCCACAAAACATAGAGACATATTAGAAAATAAATGATATAATGATTTCGTTACATTCGATTCGTGCTTTTGCTGTAAGGAGTTTAGTTGATGGCAGAGACAAATGAAAAAGTGACGAAGGATTTCGTCGATCATTCCTATTTCTACAGACCTTACATGGTTCTGGTGGTAATTGCCTTTATTCTGTGGGGCGCTTATGTGTGCTGGACGGGGTACTGGGGATTTATTGTGAATCACCGGGTGCCGGTGATTGACCTGGGTATGCAGGTGGCCATTCTGTGGTGGCTTCTGGATACGGTGCTCACGAAGACGGTGTACCGTCTGGAGAAGGATCGCCTGTATATGCTGAAAACCGGTGTGGGGCACAAGAAGGAGCTGTCCATTCCCTATGAGGATATTTTCGGCGTCCACCATTTCAAAAACCAGCTCATGAAGCCGGTAACCTACCGTTATACTTTCCATGAATATGCGAAGCTGGACAATCGCCCTATCTGGTCTCTTCTGTATGACATCGGCAGCGACAAGAAGGTGGGCCGCGTGCTTATGAAGGCGTCTGAGGAGTTCTGGAAGGAATTTGAACGCCGTATGCCGGGACAGATCCGCATTCCCCAGGAAGAAGTGGTGACCTTTACTTACAAGGCCATGGAGAAGAAGCTCCGGGACCAGGGGTATTTCAAGGAACATCCGGAAATGTCCTTCGAGGAAGGTATCAAGCAGCTGCGCCAGAAGGGTACGGAAATGGGGGGCCGTGAGTATGAACTCACCGGCGCCGATTTCCATGGCGAAGAGGTGGAGCTCCATAACGGCACCAGCAAGGAGACCCTGGAAGCGGCCAAGAAAAAAATGGCGGAAGCGAAAGAAAAGAGAAAAGAATAGTCTTCATGGGAGCACCTGCTTTGGGCAGGTGCTTTTTGCTGCCTTTCGGGATGATGGTGCGGCAGGTTTTCTGCCTTCATTCATGCAGAGGATAGGGGAAATAGGGGTATAAGCTGAAGATGGACTAGCTTATAAAAAAATATGATATGGCCGATGTTCGACATGGCCTTAGACTTTAGCCCTCTGCCCTTTGAATATTATGTTTAGGTGATATATAAAATGCAAAAGGGACTGATGAAATCAGGGGAAAATCTTATTTCATAGCATGCTATGTAAGTAGATAGTATGCTATGTAAATATAAAAAGGCTCTTGTGTAAAGGATATGCATTTGCCTGTAAAATTTGAGGGTAATGCATATGAAGTGCATAAATATTTAATGCAAATGAATGTAATTATAGCGGATTTAATGCAAATGGCTTGTAATTTCCGAAAATTTCCCTTAAATCACGGAATATTGAAAAATACGGGGACTTGCATATAACAAACATAGATGCCTATGTATCTCTCCAAAGGTGCATAGATGGGAGCCCGGACCCCGGGACTGTGACGGAAGGAGGATAGCCGGTTTGCCAGGGGGATGATTTTCCGGATCGTATTCGGATTCATGTGGAATTTTGCCATTATTCTTTTATAACTTTATATGAGTCCCAAATCTTCCGGAGAAATATTTCTGCAGCTGCCCTGCCGGCATCGGGCGTGGCAGAGATCAGAAAAAATTCAAAAGGAAGGTGAACCTTATGGATCCAGCCATTACTACACTGTGTGTACTGGCAGTAGCAGCATTCCTGTTTGTTACCGAACTGATCCCGCTGGCAGTCACTGCTATGGCAGCCTGCACGGCCCTCGGTATTCTGGGCGTACTTCCAGCTAAACAGGTGTATGCAGGTCTTTCCAACTCCACCGTCGTTCTTTTCGGTGGTATGTTCGTTATCGGCGCCGCTATGTTCAAAACCGGCCTCGCTGAAACCATCGGTCTTGCTGTTGTTAGAAAAGCAGGTACCAAAGAAGTTCCGCTGATGGGCGCCATCATGCTGGTAACCATCATCCTGTCTTCCGTATCTTCCAATACCGGTACCGTAGCATGCCTCATGCCGGTTATCATCGGTATTG
>ERZ809146.312-NODE-312-length-26470-cov-70.127465_pt1 | contig 26470 bp, 27 predicted proteins | sample MGYA00520794_ERZ809146 | MGnify/ENA primary metagenome ERZ809146 (study PRJEB31570, sample SAMEA3212995) | Homo sapiens | biome: human-gut; feature: human gut; material: fecal | place: Sweden | collected 2011 ... | reverse complement strand
GCTTCTTGTACTACTTGTCTGTTTATGTAAAATCTTTCAAAGAACTCTTTCTTTAGTTGCTAAGAGAAGTTGTATTTCTCAAAAGCGAGTGCAAAAGTACAAACATTTTTCGAAACCACCAAATATTTCCAAGAAAAAGTTTCGGAATTAACAGTATTTTAACACTTTCATCTTATTTTGCACTTATTTTGATACCAAACACTTTATTATATACATACACGCGCTCATATCTGCGTGTGGGCACACATGCATGCGCATATACATAATGGTACCAGAAAACTATTCTGCCTCCAAATAGAGAACACGAGACGACCAGTCGTTCTTCTTACCCCAGTCTACCTCATGAACATACGGCATTTCCAAGCCATGTTCCATAAGATACTTACCAGAGTAAGATTTTCCCTCACAATCAAGAGGCCTGTTATCAATTACATCAAGTTCTTTTACCTTATACATCTTATTCTCATCCAAACCAGCCATCTTAACTCTTGGCAAATGAACATTATAGAAGTTTGCCAATTTCCACCAATAGAAGACAGCCTTGTCTTTTGCTTCACTAACATACATAATAGAAGACAAGCCCTGATTATCGTACGGAGAAACCAAACGATAAAGGTCGCCAAACTGAACAACAGGACGAATCTCCTTGTATTCAGAGATAGCCTTTCGACAGAGAGCCTTCTCCTCATCCGTCATATTCTTTGGTTGGATTTCCATTCCAAGACGTCCGCTCATAGCTACATCAATACGATACTTCAAAGAAGTAGTGCGGAATACGGTATGGTTTGGCACAGCAGAGATATGACTTGCCATGGCGATGGCTGGGAAGAAATAGCTGGTTCCATACTGCATATAAATACGCTGCATGGCATCCGTATTATCACTTACCCAAAACTCATCAAAACCACGGAGCATGCCCCAATTGGCACGGCCACCGCCACTTGCGCAACATTGAATCACCACATCCTTATACTTAGCACGAATACGGTCGATAACCTTCGCAAATCCCTGATGATAAGCAATGTAGAGATGACTCTGTTCAGCTGCAGACAAGTATTGGCTGCCATGATTCATAATAGGCATATTGGCATCCCACTTAATGTAGGCTATATCTGGATATTTAGTAAGTAAATTGTCTACTACACCGAAAACAAAGTCTTGTACTTTTGGATTTGAGAGATCGAGCACCAGCTGTGTACCGCCACGGCCCAGAACAGCATCTCGCTTAGGAGCCTTGATAACCCAATCAGGATGCTTCTCATAGAGCATACTGGTAGTATTGGTCATTTCCGGTTCGATCCAGATACCAAACTTTACCAGGTTTTTCCTGGCATCGCTCAGCAAGCCTTCAATACCATTAGGAAGTTTCTTGGTATCAACCACCCAGTCGCCGAGCGCACAGTTATCAGTTACACGAGGATATTTGGTTCCGAACCATCCATCATCCATTACGAAGAGTTCACCACCCATACTATGGATATCAGCCATCATCTGGTCCATTCCCTTTTGGTTGATGTCGAAATAAACACCTTCCCAAGAGTTGAGCAAGATATCACGCTCCTTATCTCCATGTGCCAAGATATATTTGCGCCCCCATTTATGGAAGTTTCTACTTGCACCGCTCAAGCCCTGCGTTGAATAAGTCAAAGCGAGTGCTGGAGTTTTGAAAGTCTCACCTTTTTTAAGATGATATTCAGAGTTCTGTTCGTTAATACCGGCAAAGAAATAATGATATTCGGTATCATCGGTAACCGTCTTCAGCTTATAGTTTCCGCTATAAACCAAGGCTGCACCAATAACATTACCCGCATTTTCCTGTCCTTTACCATCGAGCGAGAACATAACTTCTGCATGATCGGTATGCGAATTGCGGGTACCATCATTGTTTCGGATTACAAATTCTCCTGGCTGCAGTTTTTCATGACTCAACTGTCCCTCTGCTGCCCAAGTACCGGAAAGATGACTCATCCAGACATCTCCACGACGGATAGGAAGCATAGCCGATGCAAAGGTAGTCAGGGTAACAGTACCCTTTTCACCATTCAGAATCTCGGTCCATGCCTCAATCATATCAACATCATTGTATGCACGATACTTCAAATCTACCTTTATATTATATACAGGATCTTTCAGATGAACGGTCGTAACAGAAGCTTTTCCTTCGTTCTTCACATCACAGCCCGTAGCCACGAGTGCAGTTGAAAGATTGCCATCACTATGACGCATGGCAAGCGCTGCTTCAGCTGGAGTATTCAGTCCGTAAGCCGGATAAGCATCCATACGGCCATCAGTAGCGACCTTCAGATTCTGCAAATCGTTAGGATTCAACTTAGTACCGAAATAGAGATACTGGGCAGGCTTTCCATTCTCAACATCGAGAATGAGCGACATACCCTTTGTATTTACAGATACTTTTTCTGCCATCGCCGGAAGTGCGACAGTCATCAATATAAGTGCAATTGATTTTAACTTCATATTACCTTTTTAAGTTATTAGTTGCGTTTACAATTTCTATTTTGTGAGAGATGATTTCTCATTTTCACATCGCAAAATTATAAAAAAATCCAATACATTCCAATACTTTTTTGATTTATTTTTCGAAGAAAGCAGAAAAGGACAAACAATCAGCAAATAAAGCAAAGAAAACACTCCCGAAATCGAAAGAATTCCTAAAAGATAGTCCACTTTAAGAAATTCTTAGTATCTTTGCAATGTTATAGCTGATAACGATTTAGGTATAGTGGCTTGAATGTCCTATTTCTCAAAATCAGCAGAATGTGTAACGAAAAGATATATAGAGATATGAAACTAAAGATACATTTCAGTCATAAAGAAGAACTTTGGAACTCATGGTCGCATGCAGGAGGTATCCTGATGGGCTTTGTCGTGGGAGCCATCTTCTTATATTGGTGCTTTACGATGCATAACGGATGGGCTACGGCGGGAGTTATCCTCTATCTGTTCGGTATGCTGATGTCTTACATCGCCTCAACGGTTTACCATGCTGTTTCTGCCTGGAGCAAATGGAAGGAGCGACTGCGCAAATGGGACCATGCCGCCATCTACTGGCATATTGCCGGTTCTTACTCGCCAATCACGCTCATTGCGATGCGAGAGCAGGGATATTGGGGATGGAGTCTTTTTATCTTTATCTGGGCTTGCGCCATTGCCGGAACCATCATGAGTTTTGCCAGACTCAAGGATCACAGCAACCTGGAGACCATCTGCTTTGTAGGCATGGGATTGTCGGTACTGGTTGCCTTTAAACCTTTGATAGACTCCGTATCCACCGCCACAGTCTGGTGGATTATTGCCGAAGGCGTCTGCTACATTACGGGCGCCGTATTCTACAGTATCAACAAGAAGAAATACATGCATTCCGTGTTCCATTTTTTCGTTTTAGCTGGTAGTATCTGCCACATCATTGCAGTTTGGGATATTCTCATGAAATATATCTAAACGACTTAATAAAAAGCATCAAGGCATCGGGAAGTTTTTGCTTTCCGATGCCTTTGTTTTTTATAAAGTTCTATATTACAAGACATTCATATCATACTCTTCTTATAATATAATAAGGTGGAATTGTTAACAATACGTTAAAGTATAAAAATAATTGCCCAAAAGTTTGGAAGTTATCGCAGAAAAGCATACACTTTGCAGTGTTCTATTGAAGTAGTACACTAAAACATTAAAGATTATGATACAGATTAAAGACATTGATTTCAGATACCCAGGTAGCAAACACCTTGTATTTAGAGATTTCTCTTTGGAACTCAAGGAGAACAACATTTATGGCTTGCTCGGTAAGAATGGTACAGGCAAGAGCACCCTGCTCTACCTCATCAGCGGATTGCTCCGCCAGCAACAAGGTACCATTCTCGTGGATGGCATTTCGGCACAAGATCGCAGAGCCGAGATGCTGAAGGACATCTTCATGGTGCCCGAAGAGTTTGAACTGCCCAACGTTTCCCTCGCCACCTACGTGAAGATGAACCAGGGATTCTATCCAAACTTCTCGCAGGAAGTGCTGGACCGTTGCCTCAAGGATTTTGATTTACCACTCTCTCTCAAGTTGAACGAACTCTCGATGGGACAGAAGAAGAAGGTATTCATGAGTTTCGCACTCGCCACGGGTACCCGCTTTCTTCTGATGGACGAGCCAACCAATGGTCTCGACATCCCATCGAAGAGCCAGTTCCGTAAGGTCATCGCCAACAACATGACGGAAGACCGCACCCTCATCATCTCTACTCATCAGGTGCACGATGTAGAGTCGTTGCTCGACCACATCATCATCATGAACCAGAGCCAGCTTCTGCTCGACACTTCGGTTTCAGACATCTGCGAGAAATACACCTTCGAATACCGCAACCCACAGGAAATGGACGATACCGTGCTCTACGCCGAGCCAACCCTGCAGGGTAATGCCGCCATCTGCAAGCGACAGGAGGGTGAGCAGGAAACACAGATGAACCTGGAGTTGCTCTTCAATGCAGTAATTAATGGAAAATTAAACGATTAAAAATTAGACGATTATGAAAAAGAATCTCGATTTAAATAGATTAGGAATGGTTATCCGTTGGGATGTATTAAACAACTGGACCTATAATTTGGGAATCATTGCAGGACTCGCCATCTGTTTTTCAATTGCAAACATCATCCGGCTTTACAGAATTAGTGGCTTTATTGCAGCATCCCATGAACTAGATGCCATGACCGACAGTTATAAGGAATCCGCATATATGTTCTTTGGATTCATTTCTTTTATGGTCATTTACGTATTGGCATCTTGCATCTTCAGAAATATGAAGACCAAGTTACAGCGCGAAAGTTTCCTGATGATTCCTGCCACTAACCTGGAAAAATATGTGGCTCGATACCTGGTTGTTACCGTTGGTGGTCTTGTGACTTTGCTAGGAGCCTTGGTCATTTCAGATATTATCCAGCTCATCTTTAGCTTTTTCATCACTCCAGGCTTCCATATCAGCCTTACATGGCCAGTACTCAGCCACACCATTTTTGCCCTTTCACCAATAGACAATTCTTGGCAAACAATTCTGGCAGTCTACTCCTTCCTGATATTTGCCCATTCCTTCGCAACCCTGGGAGGAGCCTTCTACCGTAAGTTTCCTGTGCTTCTGACAGCATGTACGGGATTGGCACTTTGTCTGATTTTGGGTTATATTATCAACGAACTGGATGAAGCCGGATGGCTTGATTTCGTAGGAACCTTGCACATCGAAGAGGGTTCTTCTGCTCAATATTGTGTTGTATTCACCTCGTCTGCAGTATTTCTTGCTTTGGCTGCCTTCAACTATTGGGCATCCTACAAGCTCTTCACCCGTATGCAGGTTATCTGCAACAAGTGGATCAACATCTAAGAATTAAAATTTGAAGATTATGAATTTCAGTAATGATAAAGCAATATACGTACAGATAGCCGAGCGATTGAGCGATGAGATTCTGGCGGGCAAGTACAAGGAAGACGAACGAATACCGAGCGTCAGGGAATACGCCGTACTGCTGGAGGTGAACGCCAACACAACCGTGAAGGCATACGACCTGCTTGCCACCGACGAGATTATCTACAACAAGCGAGGCCTGGGCTATTTTGTTTCCGCAGGAGCCAAGAAGCAGATCAAGAAAACCCGCAAAAAGGAGTTTATGAAAGAAAGACTCCCGGAACTCGCCCGACAAATGCAGCTTCTCGACATCTCCATCGATGAAGTGAAGGAAGAGTTGGAGAAGAATCTCAAAAAGATAAAGATATGATGACACTATTCATCCTCAAATATATATTTATAGCTTCTGTCTTTGCCTTATATATAATAAGGTGTATGTAATAACGTTTTAAAAAAAGAGTTACGCTTGCAACTTTCTGAAAGTTGCAAGCGTCTAATGGTTTAAATCGATATCCATAAAACGAAAGTAATATGTCATTAATTCATCTAAAAGACGTCAATAAGACCTACCAGGGTGCTCAGCCACTCCATGTGCTAAAGGGCATCGACCTCGACATCGAACGTGGCGAGTTCGTCAGCATCATGGGTGCTTCCGGCTCGGGAAAATCCACCTTATTAAATATATTGGGTATTCTCGACAACTACGATACGGGCGAATACCGACTCAATGATGTGCTCATCAAAGACCTCTCGGAAACCCGTGCTGCCGAATACCGCAACAAGATGATAGGATTCATCTTCCAGTCGTTCAACCTCATCTCGTTCAAGACGGCGGTGGAAAACGTAGAGCTTCCACTCTTCTACCAGGGCGTGAGCCGAAAGAAGCGCCACGAACTGGCAATGGAATATCTCGAAAAACTGGGCTTGAAGCAATGGGCCAACCATTATCCTAACGAGATGTCGGGAGGACAGAAGCAGCGTGTAGCCATCGCCCGTGCCCTCATCACCAAACCCGAAATCATCCTTGCCGATGAGCCTACCGGAGCCCTCGACTCCAAAACGAGCGTGGAAGTGATGGACCTGTTGAAGGAACTGCACCAGAAAGAGGGAATGACCATCGTGGTGGTAACCCACGAAAGCGGTGTTGCCAACGAGACCGATAAGGTTATCCATATCAAGGACGGACTCATCGGAAGCATCGAAGACAACAGAGACCATCATCTCGTATCGAAAGACTACGTGAAATAACTTTGAACTTGGAACATGAGAGAATTAATCAAAGAAATATGGAGCACGTCGAAGCGCAACAAGCTCCGCACTTCGCTCACGGGATTTGCCGTTGCCTGGGGAATCTTCATGCTGATATTCCTGCTGGGCGCCGGCAACGGACTGATTAATGCCCAGTTGCAGCAAAGCACCCGATTCCTTGCCAACTCCATGCGAGTATTCCCGGGCGAAACCTCCAAGGCTTACAAGGGACTGAAGGAGGGCAGAAGCATCACGCTCAACGACAAGGATATCCTCATCAGCAACAAGACCTACGGCCAGTACGTGGATGATGTGGGTGGAAGACTGGAACAGTATAACGTGAACATCAACTATGGTGATAATTATGTGGCAAGCCAGTCATTGGTGGGTGTGGCTCCTACACATCCCAAAATCGACAAGACGGAGCTGATTGCCGGACGATTCATCAACGAAATCGATATGAAGGAGCAGCGCAAGAATGTGGTGCTGAGCCGAAGCCAGGCCAAGGAACTCTGCAAAGACTACCGTTCGCTGGTGAGCAAGAACGTAAAGATCAGCAACCTCAACTTCCAGGTGGTGGGAATCTACAAGGATGATGAATCGCGCAATAATACCGAAGCCTTCATCGCCTACTCCACCATAAAGACCATCTACGCCAAGGGCGATGATGCGGGAAGTCTGGAGTTTACCATCAAGAACCTGAAGACCAAGGAAGATAACGAGAAGTTTGAGAAGAACTACCGCGCCAGCATCAACAATAACCATCAGGCAGCACCTGATGACGAGCGAACCATCTGGCTCTGGAACCGATACGTAGACAACATCCAGATGAACCAGGGAATCGCCATCATGCAGACGGCCCTCTGGATTGTGGGTCTGTTCACCCTGCTGAGCGGAATCGTGGGCGTAAGCAACATCATGCTCATCACCGTGAAGGAGCGAACCCGAGAGTTTGGCGTAAGAAAAGCCATCGGAGCCAAGCCTTGGTCGATACTGAAACTCATCATTACCGAGAGCATCATCATCACCTCATTCTTCGGCTACATCGGAATGGTCTGTGGCGTGGCAGCAAACGAAATCATGGATGCAACCATCGGCCACACCACCGTAGATACCGGACTGTTTAAAGCCGCCATGTTTGTGAACCCTACGGTGGGCATCGGCACCTGTATCGGCGCCACCATCACCATCGTCATCGCAGGCACCATCGCCGGACTCATCCCAGCCATCAAGGCTGCAAGAATCCGACCGATAGAAGCGCTGAGAGCGGAGTAAACTATAAATTATTATTATGCGATTAGATTTAGATACATATAAAGAGATTCTCGACACCATCACGAGGAACAAGAGCCGCAGTCTGCTTACGGGATTCGGCGTGTTCTGGGGCGTGTTTATGCTCATCGCCCTGATGGGTGGCGGACAGGGACTGAAGGAGATGCTGCAAAACAACTTCACAGGCTTTGCCACCAACACCGCTATCATCTGGGCGCAGAACACCACCAAACCCTACAAGGGATTCAACAAGGGGCGCTCCTGGCAGATGGAAGAGAAAGACCTGGACAGATTGCGCCACCAGGTACCCGAACTCGATGTCATTACCCCGCTGCTCTTCGGCGGCAACAAGTCGGTAGTGTTTGGCGACAAGAAATTCAGCGGCAGCACCCAGGGCGTAAATCCCGATTACGCCCTGGTTTCTGCGCCACAGATGTTTTACGGCAGATACATCAACGAGATGGATGTGCGCCAGCAGCGCAAGGTTTGCGTCATCGGCAAACAGATTTACAAGAATCTCTTTCCTGGCGGCGGTGATCCGTGCGGCAAGAGCGTAAGAGTAGACTCTACCTATTATATGGTGATAGGGGTAGATTACCGTTCAGGCAACGGCATCAATTTCGGCGGTCGTGCCGATGAAACCATCACCCTGCCCCAATCGGTTTTGCGCAGCGCTTATAACCGGGGTAAGGCGGTTGACATCATAGCCACCACCGGCAAACCGGGCGTAGTAATGAGCAGCATTGCCCAGCGGATGAGAGAAACCGTGGCAAGAGCCCACAGCATAGACCCTACGGACGAAAAGGGCATTATGGTGTTCAATACCGAAGTTCTCTTCCAAATGCTCGACAACCTGTTCAAGGGCGTCAACTTCCTCATCTGGCTGGTAGGCATCGGTACCCTTCTCGCCGGCGCCATCGGAGTTTCCAATATCATGATGGTAACGGTAAAGGAGCGAACCACCGAGATAGGCATCCGCCGAGCCATCGGAGCCACGCCTAAGATGATTCTCTCGCAAATCATCTCCGAGAGTATTCTCCTCACCCTGGTAGCCGGCATGAGCGGCATTCTCTTCGGTGTTGCCATCCTGCAGATGCTAGAGATGGCGAACACCACGGATGGCATTCTTACCGCCCACTTCCAGGTAGATTTCTGGACGGCCATCTCTTCAGCCATCCTCATCTGCATTCTCGGCGGCCTAGCCGGACTCGCCCCTGCATGGCGAGCGATGAGCATCAAACCGGTAGATGCAATGAGAGACGAATAAAAGAAAATATAAGATATAAAAGATATGAAAAAGTATTCAAAGTTGATTGTTGCGGCGATTGTCGCCTTGATCTTCATCGGAACCTTCGTGTTCCTTTATGAGAAATCGCAGCCTAAGCCTGTGGAGTATACTGAGTTTACTCCTAAGATGGCTGATGTTTTGAAAACTACCGTCATCACGGGCAAGATTGAGCCTCGCAACGAGGTGAGCGTAAAGCCTCAGATTAGCGGTATCATCACCGAGATTTGCAAAGAAGCGGGTGATTATGTTCAGGCGGGCGAGGTTATCGCCAAGGTAAAGGTGATTCCGGATATGGGACAGCTCAGTTCGGCTCAGGCACGCGTGCGCCTTGCAGAAATCAACCTGAAACAGGCACAGGTGGATTACGGCCGCGAGGAACAGCTCTTCAAGAAACAGCTGGTCAGCGCCGATGAGTTTGATAAGGTAAAGCAGGCAATGAAACAGGCACGCGAGGAGGTTACCGCTGCCGAAGATGCTCTCCAGGTGGTGCGCGATGGTGTAAGCAAGAGCAATGCCAGTGCCTCTTCCACCCTCATCCGTTCTACCATCTCGGGCATTATCCTCGATATTCCAGTCAAGGTGGGTAACTCGGTGATTCTTGCCAACACTTTCAACGATGGTACTACCATCGCCAGTGTGGCCAACATGAACGACCTCATCTTCCGTGGCAATATCGATGAAACCGAAGTGGGAAGTCTCGTTACAGGAATGCCGATGAAGATTACCATCGGAGCCTTGCAGAACCTCAACTTCGAGGCTAACCTGGAATATATCTCTCCTAAGGCTGTAGAAAACAATGGTGCCAACCAGTTTGAGGTAAAGGCAGCCATCCGTTCTACCAAGGGCGGCAAAATCCGTTCTGGTTACAGCGCCAATGCCGAGATTGTACTGGCAAAGGCTACCCATGTACTCACCGTTCCGGAGAGTGCCATTGAGTTTAGCGGCGATTCTACCTTTGTATATATCATAAAAGGTAGCGATAAGAAGAAGACTTATGAGCGCAAACAGGTAACTACCGGTTTGAGCGATGGAGTAAATATAGAAATCAAGAAAGGTCTGGGACTCAAGGACAAGGTTCGCGGTCCTCAGGTAATAGCAGAAAATAAGGATGATGACGAATAGTCATCATCCTTATTCTTTTTTATAGGCATCAGATAACTTAGATGTTATCCTTTTCGATATCCTTGAAGTAGCGGTAAGTACCCACCTTCAGTTCATCGCAGGCAATCTCATCACAAACGATGATGCCATGCTGGTGCTGCTGCAGAGCGCTGATGGTCCAAGCCTGGGTAACAGGACCTTCGATGGCAGCCTGCAGGGCGCGCGCCTTGTTATGACCGTTGCAGAGAATCATTACCTCTCGGGCAGCCATCACGGTACCCACACCTACGGTCAGAGCCAGACTAGGTACCTTCTCAGGATCATTATCGAAGAAACGGGAGTTGGCAATCTTGGTGTCTGTAGTGAGCGTCTTTACTCGGGTGCGAGAGGTAAGAGAAGAGAATGGCTCGTTGAAAGCGATATGCCCATCAGGACCGATACCACCGATAAAGAGGTCGATGCCACCCGCTTCTTCTATCATCTGCTCATAATGACGGCACTCCTCTTCCAGGTTCTCGGCATTACCGTTCAGGATATGAATATTCTCCTTAGGACAGTCGATATGATTGAAGAGATTGGTAGCCATGAAAGAATGATAGCTCTCAGGATGAGATTCCGGCAAACCTACATATTCATCCATATTGAAGGTGATGACATGCTTGAACGAAACCTTGCCTTCTTTTACCGCCTTTACCAGGTTGGCATACATGCCCTGAGGTGAAGAACCGGTTGGCAAACCCAGAACAAAAGGACGTTCAGCTGTTGGTTGAAATCTGTTAATTGTTTCAATTACATGATCAGCTGCCCACTTTGACAGCTTCTCATAATCTTTTTCGATAATAACACGCATAATCTATTTCTTATTGTTTAGTTGTAAAATTCAGGAAACAAAAATAATAAAAATCTGTTTCATTACCGCTAAAAGATGGCAAAAATTATATTTTTTTACAGTTTGCGGTATCTACTTCTTCATAGCCCTCCTGCTCTACATATTCATCAAAACCGATGCTGATATCGGCGCCATTCTGCTCGAAGAGACGCAGTAATTTCTGCTGCATATCGGGTGCGATGAGGATGGCGCCGCGCTTCGCCTTGCAATAGGTGCTTTCACTGATATAGGGCGAAAAGTGCCAGAAATGAAGCGTATTGGCAGAAGGTATCGTGCCGAACATGCGGCGGAATCCGCGTGCCATGCGTATGATCTTCTTCTGAAGCCGATAGGCGCAGCCCTGCTCGCTGCAGGCTATATGGTCCGGGTTCAGAATACTGAACACCTTCTCCGACTTACGCAATTTCTGATAACGCTCAAAACGAGCACAAAGGTGATGTACCGGGCACGCCTCCTTGAGACATACCGTATCAATGGAATGGATTGAAATGTTGTTCATACTAATTACTTTTTTAGTTGGATAAATAATTTTTTCTTCGAAAGATTGAGGGGCTGTTATCGGCAAACAGCCAACTGGCGAACCACAGACAGCCAACTAGCCGCAATGAGAACAGTGGGCTGTTCTAGTCAGACAGCTATCGGAAAAGCCTGAGAAAGAATTTTAAGAAAGGAACTGCGAAAAACTCTTCACTCTTCACCTAACCCCCGGAAATGCCGATAAACAAAGGGGATTCGAGGGGTGAAGAGTTGTTTCTCACTCTTCACCCACTCTTCACCACTCTTCACCCATCTGCCGCTTAGCTATATTTTCAGATTCTTACAAGCAGATAGGCCTGACCCTTCTTGGTATGCTTCATCTTGCAACCCAGGAGTTTGAGCGACTGGCCTATGCGAATCTTGGTACTCAGATTACTGATCAGCATCGGAAATCTTTCGTGCAGAACCTCGAAAACATCCGAACAGATGAGCCATTCGCCCGTTTCATTATCTTCAGGAACACGGAAGCAGCTCTTCAGCATCGATTCAAAATCATCTACCTTGAAGAAAGGAAGATTGCACTTCTGAATGCGATCCACCTCGACATTGGTAAACCAGTAAGGCGTCTTCTTATGGTAAAGCTCATACATAACTTGTGCATAGAGCTGGTCATAAATGATGGGTGAACCGTTGTCGATATATTCACCTGCCGGAATGTACAGACAGACGAAGCGGCGGCTACCTGTAGGGTCGCAGAGCGGATGCTCATCATTGGTGGTTGCCAGGAAGGAAGCGTAACGCGGACGGTCATCCTGACACTTGCCGAAGATAGGGCGCCCGTTCACCTTCACCTTCGAAAGCATCTGCTTCAGCTTGCCCTGCTGCGATGGTCCCATATTCGCAAACTCATCTATGTTGACAAAGAGATTATGAGTGAGCGCCATCTCGGAGTCAAACTTATTGGCAAAGTTGATGTGGTCGAGGAAATACTGGCGCAGATGATCCGGCAGCAGACGATAGGCAAAGGTACTCTTGCCGCAACCCTGCTTGCCGATAAGCACAGGAGTGGTTTCGTTGCCATGAAACATATCCATCTGCAACCAGTGGGCGACAGCCGAACGGAGCCAGGTGGCGCACCATCCCAGCTGTTCACTTGTAAGCCCCGGAATTCTGCCAAAGAGTTCAGCCACATGGTTCTTACCATCCCATTCAGGCAGGTTCTCAAGATACTCCCTGATAGGATCAAACTCCGGAACCTCTTCAGAACGTACGAACTCCTCAATATCCTGTCGGGGCGACTTCTTACCTCCTACACCCAACCGCTTAGCGTGACGGACGATAGAATTGAAAGCCTCCGGAGTCAGCACCTTCCAGGTTGAGTCAGAAGATTCCTCCTCTTCCCCACCGGTTTCCGGTTCCTCTTCTACGGGCTCCTCAGTTTCGTCCTCATTCTTTGAGAGAGAGAAATACTCGGTTTTACCACTTAGCACATTTCTACGGAAGAGATAATACTCATCGAGAAAACTCTCAACAAGAGAGAGTGCAGAAATTTCGTTTGTCATCTTATCTGATGACGATAAGGTTTTTAAATTTTCCATTATGTGTAAATTTTAAGATTAATAATAATCATCCTTTTAGCCCTTATATATAATAAGGTGAAGAGTGGGTGAAGAGTTGTCTCTATCTCTTCACCCCCCGAAACCCCTCTGTTTATGGGCATTTCCGGGCTTCAGGTGAAGAGTGAAGAGTTTCAGCTCATTCATGGCTCAGCATTTCGCCGCTCTTTCGTTTTCGATTGCAAAGTTAATACTTCCCTTCACCGATTCCAAATTTTCCCCGCCACCTTCCCGCTACTTTTCTGAAATCAGGGAAGAAACAAGGGGGCTACGGGGAAAAGTATGGGGAATTTCTCCAAAATCCTTTTCTTAATCTGGATAATTTGCTTCGAATTCGCTCATTTGTGTAGAAGATAATTTGCCTAAAAACAATTTAAAGAATAGAACTTTTAGCAAACGTGTTACACGAATTGAGACACCTTAGCCGTAATTTTGCAGCCGAAATAAAAAAAAATTGTATTATGACATTAAAAGAATTACTCGACTCGCTTTCGTTCGACGAAATTGCACCTTTCCGCATAAGGCATTATCATACGATTATGCGCCAGGAGATTTTTTTGTGGATCTGCTTCCTAAAATATTTTGTCCCAGATTTGACAATACTCTTGGTAAAGAAATAAGAATAGATGTGGCTTATTACGAATAAAAAATGACTTCAAACAATATTTAAGAGTATAGAACGTTTTCCATATAAAAAGATTCAAAATATGACTGCATTGGAGAAATATATTTGGATAGTAAGAACACTCTATAACAAAGGAGATAGAGGGTTGTCGCTGAAAGAACTCAACGACAAGTGGATACATGACGAGAACATCAGCAATGGAGAGCCTTTGCCACGGCAAACCTTCGACCGGTGGAAAGGAAACATTCTGATGATACTCGGCGTGAACATTGAATGCCGGTTAAAAGGCGGTTATCGCTATTACATCTCCAACCCAGAATGTTTGAGTAAAGGTGGGCTCATCCGTTGGCTACTTGATACATATTCTACAGCAAATACCCTGTCGCAAAGCACTCAGTTGAAAGACAGAATTCTTGTTGAAGAAATACCATCCAACCGTAACTACTTGACAGACATCATAGAGGCGATGAAGAACAACCATGTGGTGACGCTGACATACAAGAGTTTTATACATGGCTCCTCTCATACGTTTTCTGTAGAACCTTACAGCCTAAAGATGTTCAAAAAAGATGGTATTTATTGGCGAAGAATCTCGTTGATAACAATCTGCGTATCTATGGGCTTGACCGTTTGGAAAATTTTGAGGAAACCAAAGAGCATTTCACGATGCCCAAGAATTTTGATGCAAACACCTATTTTTCCTCATTCTATGGAATAGTAACAGACGAGACCATCCCATTGCAACGCATTGTGGTTCGGGCAAATAGACAACATCAGCATTATCTTCGTTCTCTGCCACTACATCCTACCCAGAAAGAGATATTCACCTGTAAGGACTACGCAGACTTCGAACTGACATTGCGTCCTACCTATGATTTCATTATGGAACTGTTACATTTTGGAAATATGATAGAGGTATTGGAACCACAATCCCTACGACAGACCATGAAAGGTTGGGTAAGTGACTTGTGGGAGTTATATGAAAACGACTAACAAAATATAGATTATGGAAAGATTTGATATTAACAAAGAGCTCAAAAACTTAGAAGGACTGTCTGTCAGAGCTAAATGCTCTGCATTGGATGACCTATGCTGTACGCTAAGAGAAGCCATATCAGATATCAGTAATGCCAAAAATGAGATTTTGGAAGAATACAAGCGTTCTTGCCGAAAGAAATTCATCGATGAGATCAATTCGGAGATTAAAGCAAACTTCGATGGCAGAATACCCTACGTGGACAATTACGGATATCAAGTTAGCTACGATGGGATTACCACGTATATCAACTTCTCATGTATAGAAGGAGAATGGTATATCTATTTTACTGTATTGGAAGGTAGCCTGAAGCCTGTAAAAGAACTTGTCAAAAGAATGGGAGGTGATTCCGAATCCCTGGAGCTACGTGTTTCAGAAGAAGAACTTGTGTATAAATTCAGGTTCGCTTTTTTCGAATCAGATGTCTTCTTCAATTTAGTTCAAGAAAATATGGCAATAGACCAAGAAGTTATTTTTAAGTTTGGTAAATTAGCTAACAATGTCTGTTCAAAAGAATGGAAGACTATGCCGTTGGAATCCATGGATTCAAGAACAGATTGGGTTGTAATTCTGACTGATGACGCAGAAGCTTATCTCAATGAAATAAATGCAATAGTTGCAAAAATGAAGCATCCCAAGACTTGCTTTGTGATAAATTTGCATCCATGTGCCAATTACAAGCATTTACAGAAACTATGGGACAATTATATCATGACAGACGTGGAATCTGTAGGAATACTTCTTAATTTTATACATCATCACTTGGTGAATCCAAGTAGGATAACTTTCTCCATACAAGAATTCAGAGAATACAGCGTTACATATCCACTTGTGAGAGCTGTCTCTACTGAAATCGGGAAGAAAGTCACAATTGATTCTAACGCAAAAGCTATATATTATGGTCTATGCTTCGAACTGAATTGTGAATTTGCAGATTCTTACATGAAAACGTTTAATGAAAATTTAGACGAAATGGGTGAAGATATTGGTTTGCAGTGGTCTATCCAAAACTCTACAGACAATGTTGTAGAGGTTCTATACTTGTACGAACCAAAAGTTTAATTATAAAACATATTAATTATGAACAATTTAACAAAACAACTGGCTAACTTATATGAGCCAAAGTGGAAGGAATTGAAACAACAGTTGGATGCTAAAGGCATCAAGGTACAAGCACCTTTTATGCTGGGTGTAGCATTGGAACATAACAACCAAGGAGGTTATGTTGACGAGAGTTGGTGGACTGATGCCGACTTGAAAGTCATGGTGTTCGGGAAAGAACCTCTCAATTGGCCTATGCCAATATTGGATGATGGCTCCCAAGTACAGTCTGATGATTTCGTAGAACTATACCAACGTTTTTATTCTGACAACTATAAAGGGGAATATTTCCTTACAGATTCTGACAACCACTTGGCTAAGAATAAGTTCTTCAGCATGGGATTCAATGGTATCATGTCGGGTATCAAAGACTTCATTCTCGGCGAACAGTATTCCGACAAGAAAGTAGCATACCTTTGGAACAACATTTCAAAGTTGTCTGTAGGTGGACGCAATGGAGTTTGTAAAGAAATACATGAGTTAGAGAAAAAATACTTTCATGTCATCCCTCAGGAGATAGAAATAACAAAGCCCGATGTTCTTATCTTCCTGACTGGTCCTGGCCAAAACACCTATTACAGGTACATCCAAGAGAACTTCAACGTAAAGGGTTCGCCAAAACCTTTGGCCGGAATTGATGTTGATGCAGTGGCAAAACTTGATATTGAAGGCATCAGTCTTGCCTACAAGACCTATCATCCAACAGCAACCAAGGATGGAGATAGAGGCATCACAGATGCCGAGAAGTGGAAGTATTATCATGCCATCTTGGATGACATAAAGGAACATATACAAGATTTTTTCTAAAAGACAAATAGGTAAACTTATGGGAATTGCGACATTTAATAGCATATTGCACCATATGCGGAATAGAAACGCTGATAGTACGGATGATGACATCTTTGAAGATGAACTCCATAATACTATACGTAGGCTGAATTTTGCTGAAGAACAGGATGAAGCCAAGACTCTCCTGTCCGACCTTCGGTCTATGGCAGAAAAACAAAAAATCTGCCTTGTTGAGTATGTGCTTTTGGATTTTGTCATGGGGAAAGGGTGCACGGAATGTTCGAAGACCATTTGTGAAGACGCTTTTGGCAAGCATCCTACGTTTGCCGACATGATGCGCCATCCTTGGTTCAAGCACCTGATGAGTCATCCTGTAGCTACAGAGCCCTACAATCCGCTTCCTCCTATAGTACGTAATGATGCCTACTATTGGCATAGCTTCCATTTTCCTCTATTCTACTATCTTCAGGAAGGTAACAGTTTGGCTTTGGAAGTATTGGATTATCTTGCGACAAAAGGCGACATTCTTTCCATGGAGCGTGTGTCACTTTACTACTTCGATAAATGTCAATTTTCCAAGGCGTTTCTTTTATTTAAAGCATTGCATGAGAAAATGCAGACAACCGAATGGTATGATTGGACGATTAAGCAAGAAATCACCTACAAACTCGCTCATCTATATACCTATGGAGAAGGTGTAGAGCAAAATCTCGACAAAGGGGCTCAATACTACAAAGAGCTTGAAAATGGCTACAACTGGGGAAACAGAGCCCAATACCAGTTGGGAAGAATGGCAGAGAAAAGGCATAACTATATAGAAGCGATGTGGTACTATAGGAAAAATATTGATAGCCGCGAGTATGGCAAGTACAGCTTCTACAGGAGAGATAAGCCGAAAGACTTGTTTCCACTTCGATTGGAGATTGCTTTTAGACAGATGAAGAAGAAGCTCAACCCTATAGTTGACTGTCTGACACTTGCGACTTGCCAAAAATGTAACGACATGGTTCTTCAGTTGAAGGTCATGATGAATGCAATAGTCACAATTGAATGGGGTGACGGTGAAACTGAATCAGTAAAATGGAAAGTGGATGACTGGGGACAGGTAAGACATTCATATCAATCGCCAGGCTATTACTGTATTACAATAAAAACAGACGAGGAGAACGTATTGACGGGATTCCATATTGTTTCTCACAAGGCAATATGCTCAATAGATGTTTCCGGCTGTAAGGGATTGACGCATCTATTGTGTCCAAATCAAATGTTGAAACAAATGTCTTTAAGCACGACTGAATATCTCTCTGTGCTTGATGTACATGGAAATAGGCTGCAAAGAATCAACCTCAGAAAGAATCAGTTGCTTACAATCGTTGATTGTTCTAACAATCCGTTGCAAAAGATAGAAGCAGTGAAGCATCCTCCATTCAGTTTAATGTGCATAAGAAAAACAAGGCTGGGAACTAAAGCAAAAAGGAGATTTCATGAAATCGTTCGTTTGAATGCTGGGCGGTTGTTGAGTGAGGGTTTTGTTGACCAACAGACAGAGCCGCTTTTGCCTACGTTGCTGTTTTATATAAAGAACAGCACTTGGGAAGATGTCTTGGCATGCTTGCAACAGGAAAACGAAGATTCAAAGGTAAATAATAACTCCACGGTATTGCACAGAGTCTATGCCTTGCTTAAAGCATATCGTCACGTCACTCCGTGCCCATACAAAAATGGTTTTATGTGGGCGTCAGGAACATGGGTCGTTATTGCACATAAGTTTAAAACCAAAAGGACGGGGCAAATCGTAGAATGTCAGGCTTCCGAAGAAGAGTTCTATTTGTATGAACGCCCTTGGAGCATGATTCTTGGAACACCAGTAAAAGCATGGGACAATCGTTTGCCATTCATGATGCTTCCACAACATCCAAATGCCTACTATGCAGCCATGTGTTTATATAATATGGTGGACAATAACACTGAAATGAAGAAACATAAAATTCCTAAGATCACTTATGGAAAAGAAAGTTGCTAAAATAATTTTTCTTGACTTTGATGGTGTTCTGAATACAGAATACCATCAAAGACAATTACAGTTTGAAGGAAAAATATGGCAAGACAAGCACGGTGCCAGCTTTGATCCCGAAGCCGTAAAACAGCTGCAAGCCATAGTCGATAAGACTCATGCAGACATAATAATAGAATCCTCATGGAAATATCTTGGCTTGGAGGCTATGCAGGAAATGTGGCAAGACAGACAACTGCCAGGAAGAGTAATTGACATTACTCCTTCTGTTGTCAGTGATAGCCTGTTGCTTTCTGCAGATTTGGAACAAATCTCCCCATCTGCACTTCATTGTAAAGGTGCAGAAATAGCCTCATGGCTTTATGATAACAATATACAAGATACCCCGTATGCCATTATTGATGATGAGTATGTTATCTTGGAATCTCAACTTCCACATCTCGTATTGACAAATCCTTACGATGGGCTTACCGAAGAATTGGCAATGAGAGCCATCAACATATTGAATCAACAATAAAACTTTCAAGGAATTTTAATTTAGTTCTAACCTGTCATAAATAATGGGGCACCATAGCCATACCTTTGCACCCAATAGCGTAATTAAATTTTCAAAGATATGACTAATGATAAATCAAACAAAGAGTTGGATAAATCTACTTTGCGTATTACTCCATTCAATATGATACTTCGTCAGATTCTTGTTGTTAATGCATACGGAGACAAAAGCCTTCGCGATGAAATACTCCTCCAAGATGAACTGTTCTACAACACCGTCAGTCAGTTGAACTTTTCAAAGGATTCAAGCGAAGTGAGACAACTGTTGTCCTATCTTCTCGAATCGACAGGAGAGCCTGATAGTTATCTGGTGGAGGAGATTCTGCTGGACTTTGTGATAGGAAAGGGATGCACAGAATGTTCAAGGACTGTCTGCGAAAACATCTTTGGCAAGCATCCTACGTTTGCCGACATGATGCGCCATCCTTGGTTTGAACACTTGATGAATCATCCTGCACAAACCGAACCCTACAATCCGCTTCCTCCATTTGTTCGCGATGACGCTTTCTACTGGCGCAATTTCCATTTTCCTCTGTTCTACCATCTTCAGGAAGGTAACAGTTTGGCTTTGGAAGTATTGGATTATCTTGCGACAAAAGGCGACATTCTTTCCATGGAGCGTGTGTCACTTTACTACTTCGATAAATGTCAATTTTCCAAGGCGTTTCTTTTATTTAAAGCATTGCATGAGAAAATGCAGACAACCGAATGGTATGATTGGGCGATTAAGCAAGAAATCACTGCCAAACTCGCTCGTCTATATACCTCTGGATTAGGTGGAGAGCAAAATCTCGATAAAGGGGCTCAATACTACAAAGAGCTTGAAAATGGTAACGACTGGGGAGAGAAAGCAGAATACCAGTTAGGATGGTTGGCTGAGCGAAGGCATAACTATATAGAAGCGATGTGGTACTATAGGAAAAATATTGATCGCCACGAGTATGGCAAGTACAGCTTCTACAGGAGAGATAAAGACTTGTTTCCACTTCGATTGGAGATTGCTTTTAGACAGATGAAGAAGAAGCTCAACCCTATAGTTGACTGTCTGACACTTGCGACTTGCCAAAAATGTAACGACATGGTTCTTCAGTTGAAGGTCATGATGAATGCAATAGTCACAATTGAATGGGGTGACGGTGAAACTGAATCAGTAAAATGGAAAGTGGATGACTGGGGACAGGTAAGACATTCATATCAATCGCCAGGCTATTACTGTATTACAATAAAAACAGACGAGGAGAACGTATTGACGGGATTCCATATTGTTTCTCACAAGGCAATATGCTCAATAGATGTTTCCGGCTGTAAGGGATTGACGCATCTATTGTGTCCAAATCAAATGTTGAAACAAATGTCTTTAAGCACGACTGAATATCTCTCTGTGCTTGATGTACATGGAAATAGGCTGCAAAGAATCAACCTCAGAAAGAATCAGTTGCTTACAATCGTTGATTGTTCTAACAATCCGTTGCAAAAGATAGAAGCAGTGAAGCATCCTCCATTCAGTTTAATGTGCATAAGAAAAACAAGGCTGGGAACTAAAGCAAAAAGGAGATTTCATGAAATCGTTCGTTTGAATGCTGGGCGGTTGTTGAGTGAGGGTTTTGTTGACCAACAGACAGAGCCGCTTTTGCCTACGTTGCTGTTTTATATAAAGAACAGCACTTGGGAAGATGTCTTGGCATGCTTGCAACAGGAAAACGAAGATTCAAAGGTAAATAATAACTCCACGGTATTGCACAGAGTCTATGCCTTGCTTAAAGCATATCGTCACGTCACTCCGTGCCCATACAAAAATGGTTTTATGTGGGTGAGAGGAACATGGGTATTTATTGCACATAAGTTTAAAACCAAAAGGACGGGGCAAATAGTAGAAAGTCAGGCTCCCGAAGCAGAGTTCTATTTGTATGAACGCCCTTGGAGTATGATTCTTGGAACACCAGTAAAAGCATGGGACAATCGCCTACCTTTCATGATGCTTCCACAACATCCAAATGCCTACTATGCAGCCATGTGCTTATATAATATGGTGAACAATGAAAAAGAAATGAAGAAACATAAAATTCCAAAGATCGTTTATGGCAAAGAAACTTTCTAAAATAATTTTTCTTGACTTTGATGGTGTTCTGAATACAGAATACCATCAAAGACAATTACAGTTTGAAGGAAAAATATGGCAAGACAGGCACGGTGCAATGAGAGCCATTAACATATTGAATCAACAATAAAACTTTCAAGGAATTTTAATTTAGTTCTAACCTGTAATAAATAATGGGGCACCATAGCCATACCTTTGCACCCAATAGCGTAATTAAAATTTCAAAGATATGGCAAATGATAAGTTAAACAAAGAGTTGGTTTCTCGTATGATGGACGATGCTGCATGGAAAGAACTCTCAAAAGACTTTCCATGGACAGAACAGTTGCTTGAGAAGTATATGAACTATGTGGACTGGAAAGAAATTTCAAGAAACTACGATGTAGTGTGGACCAAAAGCCTACTTGAAAAATTCAAGCACAGACTTGACTGGCACGAATTGACATCAAACAGTAGTACACTATTGTTTACAGAAGACAACATAGAGACATTTAAGGATTGTTGGGATTGGGAAGTGCTATCAGACAAGTCTTGTATCGACATGACCCACGAACTTTTAATCAAGTATGCTGACAGATGGAATTGGGCATACATAATAGATCGATATGGTGACGATTCTATTACCTACAATGAGGAATTTCTCGAAAGGTATGGTGAATATATCCCTGCCTCAGAGTTGGGCGGTTCAAAATTATGGGACTGTATTATAGAAAAACGAATAAAAGCACTGAAACAGGAAATACTGGCTTAAATTACTCTTTTATGGTACAGAACACTACTATTGTTAAATGATAGCATGCTGTACATATGGTCTTAGTTGAAATACCTTTCATCTCTAAAGCTGTATGCATAGCTTTTGTCTTTACTATAATGCCACTTTTCCTGTAAAACCTAAATCAACAGTTACTACACCAAGAGCCTTGAATACTCTTCTCATAGTAGGTATAGTTATGCTGTAACATTTTGAAAGCTGATAAATTGCACATAAAGAACACACAATGGTTGAATTGGAGTAAAGAGAACATCAACTGAAAATAAAATCTAAAAAAAAAATATGATTTTCATTAATCCATTTAATTGTTGTACCTTTGCCATCGAAAAGAGTTGTTTGACAAGCAAACTTGTGTATAATGCAGAAGTTGAAACTATTGCCAAATCATCACCTATATTGAGGTGAAAAGCTCAAAAATAGCTCATTTTAAGCTATTCGGCAAATTTTAGTGTATTTTTTCTTAAAACAGACTGACAATGAATGAAGATAAAGATGAAATAGAATTCAGCTACGAAGTCTTCGACCGACAGCTCGACAACTTCTGCCGAATGCTCAGCATTCTGGTAGATGCATGGGAAGATTACAGTCCGCAGGAACTTACCTTCGATATCCGTTCGCTCTGCACCAAAGCCACCCGGCTCTGCTATATGGCAGAGAAAGATATGGTGCTGCAACACAACGACATAGCCAAGCAGCGAAAGGAGCAGAACGAAACCCATGAAGTAAGCATCAGCATCATCGTAATGCAGAAGTTTACACCCCTGATGGCGCATATCATGGAAGACATGAAAAAGGGAAAACAGATAGAAGGAAAACGGATGAAAGTGGCACCGCTGGATATGACCCGCATCCTGCCGAAACTCAACGAATTTTTCGAAACTGATGAACTGGGCAAAGGAAATACTATCGATGTAAACGAAGTAACCAAACTCCAGAAAGAACTGTTACGCCAGGTAAAACCCACTCATATCCCCGGCGTAAAACCCGTAGAGCGCCTCTGGAATCTCTTCCAGCTATACAGCATGGCCTGTTATCTGATGCTCCACTTCCGCCAGCTGAGCCATTTCACCAACCTCGCCATGAGCGAAGAGCAGACCACCCGCCTCTTCGAAATGTCGCTACAGGAATATCAGGAAGAACCAAAGGGCATCAGCGACATAGACCGATACTTTACAACCCTGGAATATGACAACAACGGAAAGCAGCTCTCCGTCAGCCAATTGCTGGAAGTAAGAAAAACGCTAAAAGACGAGGTACCGGAAAATCTGCGCCTCGACTTTATGAAATATATAAGAGATACCCAACTGCTGGGCGCCCAGCTTGCCCACGTCAATTTTACAGCACAAGAATATCTCAAGCTGGTATCAGCCACCGTAAAATGGCACATCATCGAGCAGGAAATCTACGATTTGGAACATCCCGAAGGCATTCCGGAAACCCTTCCCAACGAGGTTTTCTACAAAGTAAAAGACGGCAAATACATCGACATGCAGAATCTGAAGGCTCAGATAGCCAATATGTTGAAATTTGTTACCCGCAAGAACCATTGGTTCTGCGTATGGTGTGTATTGAATCACAACTGCATGCTTCAGGACAATCAGAACTTCGAAGCCTTTGCCACCCAGATGATGACTCCCGAATGGTTTGGCGACATCGACGATTATCTCCATTTCTCGGGCGACAATCTCCGCGACTACCGCCGTTATTTCTCAGAGATAGATTATCCGCAATGGGATGAAAAGAAGTTTAAGGAAATCAAGGACCTTTACAACATGACGAAATGGTCAGACAAACTCCTCAGCAAGTTCCAGCATCTCTGCATCACGATGAATGGTGTGTTTGATAAGAAAAGCCTCTGATTACGGCTTGTTTTATGCATAAAAAACAGCTTTTAAATACCTGATTTACAAAATAATATTAAAAGTTCACAAGTTTGTGGTCCACAACCTTGTGAACTTTCATTTTTTTGCTTATCTTTGCATCCGTAATCAAGCAAAAAAACAATGGAAAAGGCATTCGTATATGGTATGTCGGTTGCCGGAAACAACTTCACCGACCGAATAGAAGAAACCAAGCGCATCAAGGCAGACTTTGAGCATGGCATCAACGTCATTCTCATCTCTCCCCGACGCATGGGCAAGACTTCACTCGTCAAAAAGGTAATATCCGAAATTGATAATCCAGAGATAAAAGTGGTGTATATGGACATCTATGACTGTCGAAGCGAATATGATTTCTACAATCGCTTTGCAGAAACCATTATGAAATCTATGAGTAATAAGCTGGAACAAGTAGTAGAAAACATCAAGCAGTTCCTGGTAAGAGTTTCACCAAAAATCTCCTTTAGTCCAGATCCTACATCCGAATATTCATTATCTCTGGGAATTACACCAAAGGACTATTCCCCTGAAGAGATTCTGAATCTTCCGGAAAGAATCGCTCAGGAAAAGGGAATCCGCATGGTGGTCTGCATCGACGAATTCCAGCAAATTGGAGAATTCCCTGATACTCTTACGGTTCAGAAAAAACTGCGTGGCGCCTGGCAGCATCATCAGAATGTATCATACTGTTTCTTTGGAAGCAAGAAGCATCTGATGGAAAACATTTTCCAAAACCGACGCATGCCTTTCTATATGTTTGGCGAGATGCTGCACTTGGATTGCATTCCTACTGAATATTGGGTGCCTTTCATCTGCTCCCGATTCGAGAAATACGGAAAGAAAATATCTGAGGAATATGCTACAAGAATCTGTAAAACCGTAAAGAACTATTCCTCCTACGTGCAGCAACTAGCTTGGAACGTGATGGCAGAAACCGAGAAAGAAGTAAACGAAGAAACCTTACAAAGTGGCATCAGCGCCTTGCTGCAACAATGTCATGGTCTTTTCGTACAGCAAACCGAGGGCTTAACCACCTATCAGCTCAATTTTCTGCGCCTCCTCTGCAGTGGCGTCCACTTAGGTTTCACCGCCCAGGCTGTAACAGAAACCTATCCGCTGGGCAGCAAATCCAATATAGACCGCATCAAGAAAGCCCTCATCGACAAGGAATTGATCACCCTGGAAAAGGATGGCATCTTCATTGCCGACTGCGTGTTCGAGCTTTGGTTTAAGAAGGAAATGATGTAAAATAGTACAGAATATAATCCCAAATGGCACCCAAAGGGTAGTAGCCTTGAAATTGGTAAACGTATTCTGGTCGATGTTGATAGGGAGAACGGTATAAGTATATACGTTGTTCAAATTGTTGCAATTGTTGAAAGCCATGTCACCGATACGCTCCAATGTGTATGATGTTGGGCGATTAGTAGAATGAGCAATTCTTCTTGGAGAGACAGGCATGACGGAGCTTACTTTGTTCTACACTCTTGAATGGTGGCAGTAGGCATTTCGTAACAGTGTCAAAGACGTTATCCAAAATTCTAAGACAATTGGTTGCAAGCCAAAGTAATGCGATATGCGCTTGGGCATCTTGTCTGCTTTCAGATTATGTAAACCATGTTCACATTGCCCATTGTCTGCAACTCATTGACTGTGGCATTAACCTCTACATTCAAAAGGAACAGCTTACATTATTGAACGATGAAGAACATCCGTCCCTCTTTGCCCCCGATAATGATAGCCACGCTTTCAAGCTGTGCGCAATTGGAACGTGATAATATCTCATTCCGATTGCAGTCAGGAAGGAAGCGGTATATAGAGAAAGGTGGAAAACTCGGACGCAAGGTAGGCTCTGTAAAAACGGCAGAACAGATGAAAGCCGAATATAGGGAAGTTATTAGTTTGCTCCGCAAGGGGTATTCCATTCGGGATGTGGCAAAGTTGAGTGGTAAAGGGGTAAGTACCGTACAACGAGTGAAGCGATTACTAAAAGTGCAACCACCGCAATAATACTATTGATTTTACGTTCTTTTCAAAGAAAGGGGTTGTGTGATAGTAGTTTAAAGGCTAAAAGCACTACTTTTGAATGCTGTTAAATATGGTAATGTTCAAAGTCACAATTTGTGATTTTGGAAAAAATGAATATAAATATGACAGATGAAATGAAGAAAAGTATTTTTATATTGGGAGCAGTTGTGCTTATGACATCATGCTCTACAAAAAATCAGACTGAATACACAAAATACATTAGGTAGGGTGTCCAGTTCTATGTTCCAATATTAACTCACTTGTTTGAGAGTTTTGGTT
>ERZ809146.273-NODE-273-length-28247-cov-3.752022_pt1 | contig 28247 bp, 27 predicted proteins | sample MGYA00520794_ERZ809146 | MGnify/ENA primary metagenome ERZ809146 (study PRJEB31570, sample SAMEA3212995) | Homo sapiens | biome: human-gut; feature: human gut; material: fecal | place: Sweden | collected 2011 ... | reverse complement strand
TAAATCCGCTGACAGCCGCGCAAGCCTATGTGCCGTCGTCGTGCCGCGTGATTCAAAACCGTGTGGGCACCGCACCTCTGATGTGGTTTGAGAAAGACGGCAAGGTGCTCGTCTCGATGCCCGGAGTGCCGTTTGAGACCCAAGAGATGTTTTGCACGGAGGTGTTCCCGATGCTCAAGCACCGCTTTCCGCGCAAAGACGCATTGCAGCACCGCACATTTATCGTAATCGGCTATTCGGAGTCGGTGCTTGCCGGCATGCTCGACGACTATGAGAAAGCGATGCCCGGCAACGTGCATCTTGCGTATCTGCCCAAGCCCGGACTGATCCGCCTGCGCCTTACCGGAACCGACACCGACGCGTCGCGTCTTGAAGCCGTCATGGCGGAGCAAAGCGACAAGCTCGCGTCGATACTCGGCAAATCGCTGATATGCAGAGAAGACAAGACCATAGCGCAGATACTTGGCGACATACTGCGCGACAAAGGCTATACGATGGCGACTGCAGAAAGCTGTACGGGCGGCAATATAGCGCACGAGATAACGCAGGTGGCAGGCAGCTCAGACTACTACAAAGGTTCGGTTGTCAGCTATGCCAACGAGGTGAAGGAAGGGCTTCTCGGCGTTGACGGCACCGCACTGGCGACGGAAGGCGCGGTCAGCGAGCCGGTGGTGCGTCAGATGTCGGAAGGCGTTTCGCGCGCACTCAATACAGATTGCGCGGTGGCGACATCAGGAATCGCCGGACCAGGCGGCGGCACCGCAGACAAGCCCGTCGGCACAGTATGGATTTCCGCCACTAAGCGAGGTCAGACCGAGAGCAAATGCTATCATTTTGCAGGAAATCGCGACCGCGTAATCAACCATGCCACAACAATGGCTCAAATAATGCTGATAAAAATGCTAATCAACTAATTATTTTGCGAAAAATAACTGAAAAATTTGGTTAGTATACAAAAAATCGCTTACTTTGCACTCTGTTTTGAGGATAATCAATTGAAAATTAATAAAATTAATTATAGCCATGTCAAAAGTTTGTCAAATTACAGGCAGAAAAGCGGCCGTAGGTAATAATGTTTCTCACTCAAAGAGAAGAACAAAGCGCAAATTTGAGGTCAACCTTTTCAACAGAAAATTCTTCTGGGTTGAGCAGCAAATTTGGATTCGTCTTACTGTTTCTGCAGCAGGACTCCGTACAATCAACAAAATCGGTCTTAACGCTGCAATCAAGCAGGCAGCTGAAAAAGGTTACTTAACAAGCATTAAAACAGTAGAATAAAATGGCAAAGAAAGCAAAAGGTAACAGAGTGCAAGTCATTCTCGAATGCACAGAGCACAAAGACAGCGGTATGCCGGGTACTTCTCGCTACATCACTACTAAGAACCGCAAAAATACAACAGAGCGTTTGGAGTTGAAGAAATACAACCCAATCCTTAAACGTGTAACAGTACATAAAGAAATCAAATAAAATAGTATACAGCTATGGCAAAGAAAACAGTCGCAACCCTTCAAACTGGAGAGGGACGTACTTACAGCAAGATTATCAAAGCTGTCAAGTCTCCGAAAACAGGTGCCTACGTATTTAAAGAAGAGATGGTGCCTAACGATGCTGTAAAAGAAGCGCTCAACAAATAATTCGAAGAATATATTTTTCCTATCAATAGACAGAGGCTCCCGGACTTGTCCGAGGGTCTCTGTTGCTATTGTTGCCCAACCGTTGCCGCAGTATGCGACGCGTGGGCATCGCCGCTGGCGTGGGGATGCGCTCCGGTAGTAGCGTACCTCCGGCACGCTGATTGCAGGGGGCATGTCGAATCCCGGCACGCTCTGCTGCGCTCGCGTACCGGGTTATGGCAGAGTGTCGTCGCTCCGCGACGATAGCCAGCCAACGTTTCATGGTGTAAGGTTTTGACATATTCCGCTTTTTCTGCATTGAGTCAAATTTCAGGCTGGTTTTTGTTGAAATTTAACAACTTTGAGTGAAACAAATCGTGTTGAAATTGTTCTATAAGTAGCGGTGATAAATATTTGTGGGCTTAGGAAATTGCTATTATGGCATAAAGCATTATCTTTGCATAAGATAGGCTGCATCTTGGCAAAACAATATCAAGCAAGCTTGAATGTTCTGCACTCGATTTGCGCTATCTTTGCATAAGATAGGCTGCATAGCTCAGAAATTGAAGAAAAAGAGAATAACTAACAATAAAAGAAAATAATGACTAACGACGAACTATTGAATCTTATAGTTGAGGGAATTCAAGAACGCAAAGGAAAAAATATCACACATGTGGACTTGACAGGACTTGAATATGTATCTACAGAACATTTTATCATTTGTCAAGGCACATCCACGATGCAGGTTTCTGCTATCGCCGACTCTGTGCGCGAATATGTTCAGGAGAAATCGGGTGTTAAGCCCTTCAACTATGACGGCTACCGCAATTCGCAATGGATTGTTATAGACTACGGCACGATTTATGTGCACGTGTTCCTTCCGGAATACAGGGAGTATTACAATCTTGAGCAGCTGTGGAACGACGCCGAGATAAAAGAAATCCCAGATATTGATTAAGCGATAGATAAAAAATGGACAATAAGAAAAAGCAATTTAAAGGATTCCGATTCAGCATATTCTGGATGTATGCCATCATCGGTATGGTTCTGATGGGGTTGTTTTACTTCAACGACTCCTCTGCAGAAAAACCGATGAATTGGCAACCGGATTTCAAGAAGCTTCTTGTGGAGGGCAATGTCAAGCATATGTGGGTGTATGCCGGCGACAATAAACTTGAGGCTGAGTTGACCGAGGCAAGCGCCAAGCAGGTGTTTAAAGACATGGCAAAGGTCAATTACAGCAAGGCAAGAGTCGTTGTGCAAGTGCCTCACAATGTGTTTGAGGACCAGATGAAGAGCATCCCTTACACCGGAATCCTTGAATATGAGTCGGGCAGTGGAATCGCAGGGTTCTTGTGGTCGTTCGGCCCCGTAATCCTGTTGATTGTGTTCTGGTTCATCCTGATGCGCCGCATGTCGAGAGGCGGAGGCGACGGCTCTGGCGGCGTGTTCAACATAGGCAAGACAAAGGCGCAGCTTTTCGACAAGGAAAAGGGTACCAACGTAACGTTCAAGGACGTGGCAGGACTGCAGGAGGCAAAGACCGAGGTTGAGGAGATTGTTGAATTTCTGAAAAACCCTCAGAAATTCACTAATCTTGGAGGAAAGATACCCAAGGGCGCCTTGCTTGTAGGCCCTCCAGGAACCGGAAAGACGCTGCTTGCAAAAGCCGTGGCAGGCGAGGCCAACGTGCCTTTCTTCTCATTGTCGGGTTCCGACTTTGTTGAGATGTTTGTGGGTGTTGGCGCGTCGCGAGTGCGCGACTTGTTCAAGAAAGCCAAAGACAAAGCGCCGTGTATCATATTCATCGACGAGATCGACGCTGTGGGACGTGCCCGCGGAAAGAACCCCAATATGGGCTCTAACGATGAGCGCGAGAACACGTTGAACCAATTGCTCACCGAGATGGACGGTTTCGGCACCAACAGCGGTATCATTGTGCTTGCCGCAACAAACCGCGTCGACATTCTCGACAAGGCTTTGCTTCGTGCCGGACGTTTTGACCGTCAGATTTATGTCGACCTTCCGGATTTGAACGACCGCAAGGAAATATTCATGGTGCATCTGCGCGATGTCAAGATTGCTCCGGATGTGGATGTCGACCTTCTTTCGCGCCAGACACCGGGATTCTCGGGCGCCGACATTGCCAACGTGTGCAATGAGGCCGCTCTTATAGCGGCGCGCCGCAGCAAGGAGTTTGTTGAGAAGCAAGACTTTATGGATGCGGTTGACCGTATTGTCGGAGGCTTGGAGAAACGCTCTAAAATCACGACAGAGGAAGAGCGCGAGTCGATCGCCACCCATGAGGCAGGCCATGCCACAATAAGCTGGCATTTGAAATATGCCAATCCGCTGATCAAAGTAACCATTGTGCCGCGCGGCAAGGCTCTCGGAGCCGCTTGGTATTTGCCAGAAGAGCGTCAGATCACGCCAGAGCAGGCGTTGCTTGACGAGATTTGCTCGTTGCTTGGCGGTCGTGCAGCAGAAGACTTGTTTCTCGGCTGCGTGTCGACAGGAGCGCTCAACGACCTTGAACGCGCGTCGAAACAGGCGTATGCCATCGTGGCATATTATGGAATGAGCAAGTCGTTGCCAAATGTAAGCTACTATGACTCGACAGGTCAGGACTATATGTTTGCAAAGCCTTACAGCGAGGACCGTGCCCGCATGATTGACGCGGAGGTTACGCGCGTGCTCTCGGAGCAGTATGAGCGAGCAAAACAGATATTGAAAGAATATGAGGGCGGACATCATCAGTTGCGCGACTTGTTGCTTACGCGGGAGGTTATCTTCACAGAAGACGTGGAGCATATCTTCGGCAAGCGCAAATGGGCGTCGCGTGCGGATGAGATAATCAAAGCCAACGAGGAGAAAGAGCGTCAGCGCAGCATCGCTGCCGGCGACGCAGACAAATCGGAGACCGACAGTCTGAGCGATCCCGACGATTCTGCCACTCCGCCGCCCGTGCCAGAAGAAGAAAAATAACAGTTGACAAACAAGGGGATGGCTGACCGCAGAAAGTCGGCTTTCCTCTTTTTTAAATTTATAAGTATATGAAAGTTAGATTCAGCTTGATAATGGCGATTATAGGCATAGTGCTTGCCTCCTGCGGCGACGACAACGATTCGGAGAAGTGGCTGACGGGCAAATCGCAGAATTTTTCGATAAACAGCAATCTCCGCAGGGAGACCTTGCCGGTGTTGAAGGCTCGTGACGTGTGGACAGCGACTGTGGGCTACGGCACGTCGGACCAGGGGTGGCTCACGCTTGACAAAACGGAAGGCGAAGCGGGAACTGTAGAGCTGACAGCGTTTATCGCCGCCAACACAACGAAAAAATACCGCTCGGCAACGGTGACTGTCACATGCCACAAAGAAACGGTGAAATTCCAGTTCAGCCAGGCAGGCATGACTGGAGGCGACGAGCCTAAGCCATCGGTGTCGGCGCGTGTTGCCAAGATAGAAATGACAAATTTTGACAGAGAAATGAACGCGGTTTATGAGGAGTCGCTTGCGTTTAGATATTCAGGCGATGTGATTGTCGGAGCAGACTATCATAGCCGCGACAAGGTGGCATTGACAGAGAGCGACGTGGTTGTGACCATCGACCGCAGCCAATCTGGTAAATGCGTGTATACAATGAAAGAAACCGGTATGCCCGACGAGGTGGTCAATGCCACGCTCGACGATTTGAAGCGCATTGTGTCGGTAGGCGATATGCAAATGACATACGGCGTCGAAGGCTTTCTTGCAAAGCGCACAAATGGAGAGTCGACCTGGCTTTATGATGTAGACGTGAAAAGCAACCTTTTCATTGTCACAACCGATAAAAGATTGGTCTATCAGTTTGACCCGGCATTGCCGTTGCGCGACGACTGCAACATCGACGTCAACTTTATAGCGATGATGACAATGACGTCGCGCGGCATGCTCAAATATGCGGTGCTTGCCGAGAAGGGCAATTTCGGCAAGATGCTGCCTTATGTAATCTATAAAGCCGCTTCGGGAAAAGAGTCTTATGTCTTTTCTCCGCAGATTGATTCAGCCAAGACGTTAACGTCGCTTGATTTCGCCCATCGTTACAACGACCTTCCTTACGAGACACAGAAACGTTGTGTAATAACCTACGTTGACTGACGATAAAGATTTAAAAAACGGGAGGCGGTGCTGAAATTTCAGTGCCGCCTCCCGCGTTTATGTTTTGTTGTGTTGAGTGGGCAAACAATATGCCCGTAAAGACAGTTACTTTGCAGTGTAAAGATAAAAACACAAAGTCATGGAAGCAAAAACCTACTATGAGAAGACTCTCTCAAACAATGATCCTATTTTCGATGAGGCACGCCGCATAGGCGGCAGCCTTTGCAAAGCGGTTGGTAAGGCGACGTGGTTTGTCAAAGACTATCTGCAGTGCTTTCTGCTCAGCGCCCTTTTTGATTTACTGCCTGTTAAGGCGAAAAAAGACGCAACGGCTGGGGAAAGAGGCTTGAATTATGCAATGTCGACAATCATGGCATTGCTTGTGGTTGGAAGTGTAGTACAAATTTATTTGCTGTTATTTATGTAATTAGTGCCTTGGATATGGTGCTGTGGAAACGCAAAAAGGCAACCGCACATTTCTATGCGGTTGCCTTTTTATCAGTATGATGATAGGGTTTTTATTTGTTTCGGAACACGAATTGGTCACCGTCGGCGTCGATAACGATAGACTTGTCTTTCGTAACGTTTCCGGCAAGAATGTCTTTCGACAAGCGGTTGAGAATCTCACGCTGGATGACACGCTTAACTGGACGTGCGCCGAATTCAGGGTCGTAGCCTTCGTCGGCAAGCAAGGAGAGCGCTTTGTCGGTAATGTCGAGCTCTATGTCGTTTTTAGCGAGCATACGGCGAGCATTGTTGACTTGGAGAGCCACAATCTCCTTGATTTCGGATTTCGACAGAGGCGTGAACATTATAATCTCATCAATACGGTTCAGGAACTCCGGACGGATTGTCGACTTCAACATCTCAAGCACCTGGTTCTTGGTGGTTTCGACGGTCTCAGCCTTGTTTGCGTCGGTCATCTTCGAGAAATTCTCGCGGATGAGCTGCGAGCCCATGTTTGAGGTCATGATGATGATTGTGTTCTTGAAATTGACCGTGCGCCCCTTGTTGTCCGTCAGCCGTCCGTCGTCGAGCACCTGAAGCAGGATGTTGAACACGTCGGGATGCGCTTTCTCAATCTCATCGAAGAGCACCACAGAGTACGGTTTGCGCCTTACGGCCTCCGTCAGCTGTCCGCCTTCCTCGTATCCAACGTATCCGGGAGGAGGCCCGATGAGCCTTGACACCGAGAACTTCTCCTGGTACTCGCTCATGTCGATACGCGTCATCATATTCTCGTCGTTGAACAGATAGTCAGCCAAAGCCTTTGCCAATTCCGTCTTGCCCACACCGGTGGTGCCGAGGAATATGAAAGAACCGATAGGGCGGTTGGGGTCGTTAAGTCCGGCACGTGAGCGGCGCACGGCATCAGCGATAGCCGAAATCGCCTCGTCCTGTCCCACAACCCGTTTGTGCAGTTCTTCTTCGAGATGGAGCAGTTTCTCCTTCTCGCTTGTCACCATCTTCGCCACAGGTATTCCCGTCCATCTCGACACGATGTCGGCAATATCCTCAGCGTCGACTTCCTCCTTTATCAGCGATCTGTCGCCCTGCATGTCGTGGAGTTGCTGCTGCAATTGCTTGTTTTCATCCTCCTTGTTCTTGATGCGGGAGTAGCGAATTTCAGCCACCTTTGCATAGTCGCCGTCGCGCTCAGCCTTGTCGGCCTCGAATTTGAGCTGCTCAATGTCGATTTTGTTCTGCTGAATTTTGTTTATCAGCTCCTTTTCGGCTTTCCATTTAGCCATGTAGCTCTTCTCTTCCTCGCGCAGGTCGGACAGCTCCTTCTCCAAACCTTTCACTTTGTCGGATTCGCCCTCTTCGCGTTTGATTGCCTCCCGCTCGATTTCGAGTTGAGAGATTTTGCGGATAATTTCGTCAAGAGCCTGTGGCACAGAGTCAATTTCGATTCTCAATTTAGAGGCAGCCTCATCAATAAGGTCAATTGCCTTGTCGGGCAGGAAACGGTCGGTTATATAGCGTTCCGAAAGTTGCACGGCGGCAATTATCGCCTCGTCCATGATACGCACTTTGTGATGGTTCTCATAGCGTTCCTTCAGACCACGCAGGATGGCGATGCTGCTCAGCTCGTCAGGCTCGTTGACCATGACAATCTGGAAACGACGCTCCAACGCTTTGTCCTTCTCGAAGTACTTCTGATACTCATCGAGCGTTGTCGCACCGATGCTCCTCAAGTCACCCCTTGCCAAAGCCGGTTTCAGGATATTTGCGGCATCCATGGCGCCTTCGCCCTTTCCTGCACCGACAAGCGTGTGTATCTCATCGATGAAGAGGATAATCTCGCCGTTGCTTTTGGTCACCTCGTTGACGATTGCTTTCAGACGTTCCTCAAACTCACCTTTGTATTTGGCACCAGCCACAAGCGCACCCATATCGAGTGAGTACAATTGTTTGGTTTTCAAGTTTTCAGGCACATCGCCACGCACAATCCGTTGAGCCAGACCCTCGGCGATAGCCGTTTTGCCGGTACCAGGCTCGCCCACAAGAATAGGGTTGTTTTTCGTGCGTCGGCTAAGGATCTGCAGCACACGTCGTATCTCGTCGTCACGGCCTATCACAGGATCGAGTTTTCCACTGCGGGCACGCTCGTTAAGGTTGATGGCATATTTGCTCAAAGCGTTGTAGGAATCCTCCGCGCTTTGGCTCGTAGCCTTCTCGCCCTTTCGCAGTTCTTTTACCGCAGCCTCAAGATCCTGTTCGGTCACGCCGTTGTCTTTCAGTATTGTCGACACTTTGGTGTTGACCTTCAGGAGCGCTATAAGAATAGCCTCCAATGTCACGTATTCGTCACCGAGCCGCTTTGCGCAGTCGATGGCTTTCAGCAACACATCGTTTGACTCGCGCGACAGGTAAGGTTCGCCGCCGCTCACCTTTGGCAGAGCCGACAGCGCCTTGTCGAGTTGCATCGCAACCAGTTGCTGGTTTACGCCGAGCTTCTGGAAAACGAATTTCACAACCGACTCGCCTTTGTCGAGCAAAGCCTTCAGCAGATGCTCCGGCTCAATGGCCTGGTTGCCGTTCTGCTGAGCGGTCTGTACAGCCTGCTGTACGACCTCTTGCGATTTGATTGTAAAGTTGTCAAAATTCATAATGTATATATTTATTTGGTTTATACGTAATTAATAAAATTCAGCCATCAAGTCAGCAATCCTTGTGCCACATGCTTATTTCTGCTATTTTGTCAGAGCGAAGGTGCAATTTTGTCGTAAAAACGAATGATTATGCGCTACATCTTGCCGTTTCAGTCGCTTACTTTCGCAGAATTTGCTTAATTTTGTAGTTTGAAATAAAATGGCTCGAAAAATATGGATTTTGAACTGCAAAAAGAGGATTTGAACAGCAGCGCGCGAGCGGGACTCATAACCACTGCGCACGGCACTATAGAGACCCCGATTTTCATGCCGGTTGGCACAGTGGGTTCGGTCAAGGCTGTGCATTTCCACGAACTTGAAAACGACATCAAGGCCCAGATTATCCTGGGCAACACATATCACCTGTATCTGCGTCCGGGAATGGACATCATAGAGAAGGCCGGCGGACTGCATAAGTTCAATGGCTGGAAGCGTCCGATTCTTACCGATAGCGGAGGATTCCAGGTGTTTTCCCTTTCCGCCAACCGGAAACTGAAGGAGGAAGGCGCGTATTTCCGTTCACATATCGACGGCTCGAAACATCTGTTCACGCCAGAGGGAGTGGTCGACATACAGCGTTCCATCGGTTCCGACATAATGATGGCGCTTGACGAGTGTCCGCCGGGCGATTCCGACTATCAGTATGCCAAAAAGTCGTTGGCGTTGACTCTGCGCTGGCTGCGCCGCGGATGGGACCACTATAAGGCAACCGATGGCAAATATGGCTACAGTCAGGCATATTTTCCGATTGTGCAAGGCTGTGTCTATAAAGACCTTCGTCAGGAGTCGGCCAAGTTTGTCGCCGATCTTGGTGCCGACGGCAATGCCATTGGCGGTCTGGCAGTTGGCGAGCCTACGGAGAAGATGTATGAGATGATCGAGATTGTCAATGAGATACTGCCAAAAGACAAGCCCCGTTATCTTATGGGAGTCGGTACGCCGGCAAATATTCTCGAGGCAATCGAGCGCGGCGTCGACATGATGGACTGCGTGATGCCTACGCGCAACGGACGCAACGGAATGCTTTTCACCAAGAATGGCATAATGAATATGCGCAACAAGAAGTGGGCAGACGATTTCTCGCCGATAGAGATTGACGGCGCGTCGGAGGTTGACCGTATGTATAGTCGGGCTTATCTCCGCCATCTATTTGTTAGTCAGGAGATTCTTGCCATGCAGATTGCGTCGATCCACAATCTTGCATTCTATCTGTGGCTTGTGGGAGAAGCCCGCAGCCACATTCTTGCAGGCGATTTCAAAGCCTGGAAGGACGAAACAGTGGTCCGTGTAATGCAACGCTTATGAAAAGACAAATCAAGTTGCCCAAGCCGTATGTGAAGACTCTTGATGGTTATATCATCAAGAAGTTTCTTGGCACATACGTGTTTGCCATCGTGCTTATCCTTGCGATTATCGTGATGTTTGACATCAACGAGAAGCTCGACAGTTTTATGAAAGCACCGGTGAAGGCAACCATTTTTGAATATTATCTGAACTATATTCCCTACATGGCGAATCAGTTCAGTCCGCTGTTCACGTTTATCGCCGTGATTTTTTTCACGTCGAAGATGGCTGAGAACTCCGAGATTATCGCCATCTTGTCGAGCGGCGTCAGTTTCCGACGGTTGCTGCTGCCTTATATGGCGTCGGCATTGGTTATTGCCAGCTTCACGTTTGTGCTTGACTCTTATGTCATCCCGCCCGCCAATGTGAAGCGAATCAACTATCAGAACAAATATGTGAAAAACAAGGCTATAGACTATGGCGTCAACATCCAGTTGCAGGTGACGCCCGGAGAAATCGCCTATATGTCGCGTTTTGAGAACTCGTCGAAAACGGCATACAACTTCTCGCTCGAGACGTTTAAAGACAAAAAGCTCGTGTCGCGAATGGTTGCAACGACGGCGGTTTACGACACACTTTACCGCTGGTCGATGAAAAACTACATGATACGCAATTTCAGAGGGATGCGTGAGGAGATAAAAAAAGGAGCCACTCTCGACACCATCATCCCGATTGAGCCGCGCGACTTCCTGATTGCTGAGAACGACCACGAAAAGATGACCTCACCGGAGCTTAAGGCTTACATTGACCGGCAGAAAATGCGTGGTGTGGCGAATATCAAAAGTTTTGAGATTGAGTATGAACGGCGTTTCGCCATGACCGGCGCGGCGTTTATCCTGACGCTTATCGGCATGTCGCTGTCATCGCGCAAGGTGAAGAGCGGAATGGGAATCAACATCGGTATCGGTTTGGTGCTGAGTTTCTCGTATATCCTGTTTTCCACTGTCACGTCGACATTTGCCGTTTCTGGCTATACGTCGCCGTTTGTGGCAATGTGGATTCCTAATGTGGTGTATCTCATAATAGGCATAGTGCTCTACAACCGCGCCTCGACGTAGCGGATTGAACAATTTTGTGGTGGTGAGTGTTTATATGGGTGAATATTAAAGTTTTACCATTATGAAACACGAACTACCAAAACTGCCGTGGCAGGCGGACGCATTGACTGGCGCCATCAGTGCCACAACTATTGACTTCCACTATGGGAAGCATACGCGCACATATCTTGAGAATGTAGACAAACTTGCAGCTGAAACTCCATTGTCGGAGTTGCCGCTAGACGGGATTGTGCGAGTCGCCGACGGCGCGTTGCTCAACAATGCCGCCCAGGCATGGAATCATCTTTTCTATTTCGACGCGCTGTCGCCATCGCCAAAGCCAGCCTCCGACAAGGCTTTTCTTGCCACAGTGGAGCGGTGCTTCGGGTCGGTCGATGTGCTGAAGACAAAGATGGAGCAGTCGGGAGCAGCGTTGTTTGGTTCCGGATGGACATGGCTTGTTGCAGACTCCGACAATCATTTGATGGTAATCAACACACCGAATGCCGACACCCCGTTGAGGATGGACGGGCTGCGCCCACTGTTGTGTATCGACGTGTGGGAGCACGCGTATTACCTTGACTATCAGAATCGGCGCGCTGACTATCTTCACAACATCTGGAACGTTGTGGACTGGGAGGTTGTGGAGCGTCGTTTTTCCGGAAAGTAAGCAACGTTGAGGCTATCTGTCCTCGCGCGAGGCATCGATTTTAAGAAGCGTGAAAATTAGGATTGTGAATCCCCACAGCGACGATCCGCCGTAGCTGAAGAACGGCAGAGGAATGCCGATTACGGGGCATAGCCCGATGACCATACCGATGTTGATGCCGATGTGGAAAATGAAATACGAAGCCACACAGTAGCAGTACACCCTTCCGAAAGCCGTCCGCTGCCGTTCGGCAATTTGCAGAATGCGCAGCACGAGGAACAGGAACGCGGCAATCACCGCCGCCGAGCCAATAAAACCCTCTTCCTCGCCGATGGTGCAGAAAATGAAGTCGGTGTGCTGCTCCGGCACGTATTTCAGCTTTGTCTGAGTGCCGTTGAGAAATCCTTTTCCGAGGATTCCTCCCGAACCGATTGCAATCTTTGACTGGTTCACGTTGTAGCCGGCGCCCTGCAGGTCGTCCTCGATGCCGAGAGCCACCTTTATGCGCATTTGCTGGTGCGCACCGAGGATGTCGGTAAACACATAGTTTACGGAAAACAAGAAAACTACCGACGAGAGAGCGAACGTGATGATGAGCAGAATTTTGCGGGCCTCCTTCTTCAGCATTTCCCAGACGAGGTAGCTGATAGCCGCGGCCATAGTTCCAAGCAGAAACAAGCGTCCGTTAATCTCGATTCCACAAGCGTATAGAGTGCCGCAGACAGCTCCGCATGCGGCATACACAATCAGAAGGTTGCGTGTTATAACCGCCGATTTGCAGTAGAACACCACCATTCCCAGAATCATCAGCAGAATCAGAGCCAAAACGATAAATTCGCCGCCGGGGATGCCCATGACCATTATCGCTGAATATTTCAGCGCCACCACGAAAATCACAATCGAGCAAAGTCCGGCAAACAGAATCAATCCGCTCATGCCCTCGCGGTAAAGCACGAATACGAGCGAAGTGAAAACCAGCGCCGAACCCGTCTCGTTCTGCAACAGGATCAGCATTATCGGCGCCATTATTATTGCTGCCGCCTTTATGTAGTTGCTGAACTTGGCGTTGAGTGAGAAGTTGTAGCCGCTGAACAGTTTGGCAAGAGCGAGCGCCGTTGCAAACTTGGCAAATTCCGCAGGCTGCAGGCTCACAGGGCCGAGCACAATCCAGGAGTGCGACCCCTTGATGTTGGGAGCAATGAAGATTGTCACGAGCAGTAGCAGCAGTATTGCAAAATATATAGGGTAGGCGTATGTGTCGAAAAACCAGTTGTCGACCAAGAGTATAGCTACACCAAGCAGCGCCGACAGTCCAATCCAGCAGAATTGCTTTCCTGAAAATTCTGAAAAGTCGAGAATGCTGGCATTGTCGAAGTCGTAGCTTGCCGCATATATGCTTATGGCACCAGCCACAACAAGCAGCAGATATGTAATCAGGATAGGGAAGTCTATCCTTTTGAAAACCGATTTGTTTGTATCTCCGTATTCCACTTATTGAAATTTTAGAACGCAAAGTTACAACAAAATGGTCGCAGAAGGTCAAGTTATCATGAACTTTATGCCTAAAAGCGGATAAACTTTTCAAATGACGCAGCAAATTGATAGGAAACGTGAAATAAATCAAAAATCAAAAAGGATGTAATAAAAATGTGGCATAGAATTTGCGAGATGAGGCAAATAAGTGTAATTTTGCACCTTGTTGGGCAAAAACGGTGTTTGCCTGTAGAATATTGAATAATTTATATTAAGAATATGAACGTTACAATGGAGAAAAACGGCAATGTCGGTGGTATCATCACAGTGTCGTTGGAAGAAAAAGACTATCAGGACAAAGTAGCAAAAGATCTTAAGACTATCGGTCAGAAACATCATATCGACGGTTTCCGTCCGGGCAAGGTTCCGGCAGGCTTGTTGAAGAAAATGTTTGGCAAGCAAGTTCTCGCTGACGTTATCAACCGTGAGACAGTCGACGCTTTGTTCAAATATATCGAAGACGAGAAACTCAGCATCCTCGGCGAGCCTTTGGCAGAAGACAACCAGGAAGTGGATTTCGACAAGAAGGACTTCACATTCAAGTTTGAGGTGGGTTTGGCACCTGCGTTTGAGTTGAACGTAGACAAGAGCATCACAGTTCCTTACTATAAAATCAACGTTACCGACGAGATGGCGCAGCGTCAGGATGAGGCGTTCACACGTCGTTTCGGTTCGCAAGTTCCTGGGGATGAAGTCAACGAGACAGCCCTTATCAAGGGCTCTGTTGCTGAGCTCAACGAAGACGGCAGCGTGAAGGAAGGCGGTATTGTTGCAGAAAGCACAATCGTTTCGATGGAATATCTTGGCAAGACTTCAGAAGGCGAGAAATTCGCAGGCAAGAAAGTAGGCGACAAGGTGGTGTTCAATCCGGCTGCAGCAGGCAACGGCAGCGATGCTGAGGTTGCATCGATGCTCAACATCGACAAGGAGCAGGCAGCAGGCGTTAAGTCAAACTTTGAATTCACAATCAAGGAAATCATCGTGTTGAAGCCGGCTGAGAAAAATCAGGAGTTCTTCGACATGGTGTTTGGCAAGGACGAAGTCAAGGACGAAGAGGAATATGCAACAAAGTTGAAAGAGATGATTGCCAACCAGCTTATGCTTGACAGCAACTACCGTTTCACTCTCGACGCACAGAAAGTGTTGATGGAGAAGGTGGGCAACTTGGAGCTTCCTGTAGAATTCTTGAAGAAATGGCTTAAGAAGACAAACGAGAAAATCAACGACGAGAACGTTGACGCAGAATACGAAAGAATGCTTCCTGCCGCAGAATGGCAATTGGTGAAAGAAAGAATCGCCAAGATGTTTGAGGTAAAGGTAGGCGACGAGGACCTCAAGCGTGAGGCAAAGATGCTTGCAGCACAGCAGTTCGCACAGTATGGCATGACAAACGTGCCTGACGAATATGTTGAGAAGTATGCGGAAGATTTCTTGAAGAACAAAGACTATCGTCAGCGTTTGATTGAAAAGTCGGTTGACGACAAGCTGTTTGCCGCTGTCAAAGAGGCTGTAACACTTGACGAGAAGGCAGTTTCTGTAGAAGAGTTCAACAAACTTTTCGAGGCAGAGGCAGAAAAGAAAGAAGCATAATCAACAGGATTAGATAGAAAGAACGGATACCGCCGACGGAATCCCCAGTCGGCGGTATTCGCTTTTTATGGGGACGAAGCTTTGAATTTAGCGCAACATGCGCTATCTTTGTCTACACAAAACAGTACGGTGTCCTGTCGCTTGCCGCCTCTTTTGGCGGTAAGAGGAAAGTCCGGGCAACATAGAGTGCCATATTTCCTAACGGGAAGCTGTCGGCGACGGCAGAGCAGTGTGACAGAAAACAACCGCCACGCAAGTGGTAAGGGTGAAAAGGCGGGGTAAGAGCCCACCGGGCGCGATGGCGACATTGCGCGCCGCACATCTTATGGGTTGCAAGGTCAAGTATACCGGCATTTAAGGGCTACTCGTCCATTGCCGGGGGGTAGGCTGCTGGAGCCACGTGGCGACGCGTGGCGTAGATAAATGACAGGACGCGGCTAAGGCTGCGACATAACCCGGCTTATAGCCGTACTGTTTTTTTTAAGAAAGTGGAAATACGAAAGATATATTTGACGGTGCGTATTGCTGTCAGGAGGTTTCGGCATCTATATGCTTACTGCACGGAAAACGTTTGGCGAGATCCGCGCGATGTGTGGTATGTGAAGCTGCTGAAGGTTGTCAACCTCTCGGTTAAGTCTTTTTTTGACAAAAACATCCAGACTCTTGCCAGTTCGCTGACATACACCACGCTTCTTGCCGTCATACCCATTCTGTCGCTGCTTCTTGCCATAGCCAGGGGCTTCGGAATGCGCGACGTGCTGATACAGTCGCTTTACAAGGGGTTGCCATCGCAGCGCGCCATGCTTGAGAATTCACTTGATTTCGTCGACCGTTTTCTCGCCACCCTGTCGAAAGGCGTGTTTGTGGGCATCGGCGTCATGTTCTTGCTGTGGACGCTTGTCAGCATGCTGAGAAAAATCGAGTCGGTCTACAACCATGTGTGGAACGTGAGGAAAGGACGGCCGATTTATCGCCGCATCACCGACTACACGGCAATACTTCTTATCATTCCCATTCTTCTGATTTGCTCCGGCGGCTTGTCGATATTTTTGTCAAACTTCGTCCAGGAGTCGATTAATTCACCGATAGGCGTGTTGTCGCCCGTGCTCAAGTTTCTTCTCGACCTCTCCCCGGTATTTTTGCTTGGAGTTCTGTTTGTCGGGATGAACGTGCTGATACCCTACACGAAAGTGAAACTTAAAAACGCGCTGTTGCCCGGATTTGTGTGCGGAGTGCTGTTTTATTTCATCCAGTATGCCTTTGTGCATGGTCAGATATCCGTGACAAAATACAATGCCGTCTATGGCGGATTCGCTTTTCTTCCGCTGTTTCTGATTTGGATGCAGCTGTCGTGGACAGTGTGTATCGCGTGTGCGGTGATGACCTATTCATCGCAGAATTTCTTCAGTTTCAACTATCTGGCACAGGTGAAGAAAGCATCGGCACGTTATGTCGACCAAGTGGCACTGTTTGTGATAGCCACCGTTGTGAGCCGTTTTGAGGTAGGCGCCGACGCCGTGGGCAAGAAAGAGCTTGCCGACCGCCGTCAGATACCTGTGAAGATGGTCAACGAGGTTGTAGACCGCCTGTGTGACGGGGGATTCCTGTCGGCGGTGATTGATGACGACGGCAACATATCCTATCAACCGTCGCGCAACTTGTCGGGGATGACGGTTGAGGAGTTTATGAACCGATACCATGAAATCGGTCATTCCGACTTTATAGAAGAGCCGGCGGTGGCAGCCGCTCTCGACCGCATGAAGTCGCTTCTCGATATTGACTCTGAAGCCTACCGCACCACTACACTTTCCCAGATTCTTTGAGAGCCGCCAACAAGTCGGCAACGATAAATGTGCTTCCGCCAACGTATATCATATCGTCGGCCGCCGCACCGCTTTTTGCCGCAAGATATGCATCCTTGACAGATGTGAAAGTGCTGCCCGTCAGCCCGAATTCAGAGGCCTTCTTTGCCAGGACGGTGCACGGCAACGCCCGCTCCACCGACGGCTGGGTGAAGAAGTAGAGGGCGTCGGTAGGCAGCATGTTGAGGATATGGGAGATGTCCTTGTCGCTGACAAATCCGATCACCACGCGCAGCGTGCCGCACTCGGCGTGTTGCAGCTGGTCGGCGATGTATTGGAAGCCTCCGGGGTTATGTCCGGTGTCGCATATTGTCAGTGGATGTTCGTCGACCTTCATCCATCGCCCCATCAAACCCGTCGTTCTGCAAACCGATGCGAAACCGTCGTGCACGTTTCCGTCTGTGATGATGAATCCATTTTCGCGAAGTAGGCAGACAGCATGCAGCACGGTGTCGGCATTGAGCGTTTGGCATTCTCCAGCCAATTCATCGGAGATGTCGCCGAATGAACGGGTGGAGAGGTGCAGGCTGTCGACAGAACGGCTGAAGTCGGTGATTTCCGAATTGTCCTGTGCGAATACGATAGGCGCATTCACGCTTTGTGCCTTTTTCTCAAACACTGGGCGTGTCTCGTCGGTGTATTCTCCGACGACAACGGGCGTATTCGGCTTTATTATGCCCGCTTTCTCGCCGGCTATTGCAGCAAGCGTGTCGCCGAGAAACTGAGTGTGGTCAAACGAGATGTTGGTAATGACGCTCAGCACCGGTGAGATTATGTTTGTGCTGTCGAGCCGTCCGCCGAGTCCAACCTCGATTACGGCAACGTCGACTTTCTCATGTTCAAAATATTTGAAAGCCATTATTGTTGCAAGCTCGAAAAACGATGGTTTCCGTCCGGAGTATCCGCTGTTGAGAAACTTATCGACAAACGAGCACACAAACTCTTCGGAAACCATTTTGCCGTCCACACGTATGCGTTCGCGGAAGTCGAGCAGGTGGGGCGAAGTGTAAAGTCCCACCCGGTAGCCCGCTTTTTGCAGGATAGCCGCCAGTAAGTGTGACGTAGAGCCTTTTCCGTTGGTGCCCGCCACATGGATTGTTTTGAAAGCCTTTTCCGGGCATCCGAACACCTTGTCGAGTTGAAGCGTCGTGTCGAGCCCCGGCTTGTAGGCCTGCGCGCCGACGTGTTGGAAAACCAAAGTTTTGTTGAACAGATAGTCGATAGTTTCTGCGTAGTTCATTTTCAATATATTATATATCCCGTCAAACCGGCGAGAACGATAATCAGAATGGGGTGTATTTTATAGAAAAAAGCCATCACGAAGCATGCGGCACAGATTGCGATGCTTGAGAACAGGTCGTCGAAGTTCTCGCGGTTCATCAGCAACAATGCCGCAGAGCCGATGAGTCCGACCACGACAGGCCGCAACGCGGCAAAGATGCCCTTTATGTAGTGGCTGTCCTTATGTTTTTGTATAAAGCGGCTTGTGTAGAGCACCAGCAGGAATGACGGGAGGATTACGGCGAGAGTTGTCACCATCGATCCCATGACTCCTCCACCCACAGTGTAGCCGATATAGGTGGCGGAATTGATGCCTATCGGTCCGGGAGTCATCTGCGAGATGGCTACAATGTCGGTAAACATGTGTTCAGTGATCCATCCGCGGTCCACAATCTCGTGGCGTATGAGCGACAGCATTGCATATCCGCCACCGAATCCGAAGATGCTGATTTTGAAGTAAGCCCAGATAAGTTTCAGATATATGCTCATTGTTTGTCCCCTTCCTGTTTTTTAACCGCGGTGCGGAAATTTTTTGAATAAATGAAATATCCGAACAGTCCGCCTATAAGGATGTAAAGAATAGGACTGGATACAACCGGAATGTTCGACCAGATGAGCAGAGAGATTGCAATCGGGATCCAGGCGTTCTTCCACGATATTTTTGCGGATTTTGCGGTGGTGAACACCGGCGACAGAATCAGCGCCACCACGGCTGGGCGTATTCCTTTGAAGATGCGAGTCAGTGTCTCATTGTTTTTGATTGTATCCGGTGTCAGAAACATCGCGATGGCGAGAATAATCAGAAACGACGGCAGAATGGTGCCGAGGACAGCGAAAATTGAGCCCCAAATTTTGTTCAGTTTGTAGCCCACAGCTATGGCAACGTTGACCGCCATGATGCCCGGCAGCGACTGTGCTATTGCGAGAATGTCGATAAATTCCTCTTTTTCAAGCCATTTGTGCTTGTTTACAATGTCTTCCTCCAATAAAGAAATCATCGCCCAACCGCCACCGAATGTGAATGCACCGATTTTGAAGAACGATGAAAACAGCCTCAAATTAATATGCTTCATCAGATGTTTCCTTAAATTTACGACAAAGTTACGATTAAATTGTAACTTTGCTGAAATGATTAAAGACTTTTTTATGAAGAAACGAAGCGTATTCGTATTATTGATGGCTGTTGCGGCAACCTTTATGCCAGTTGGTGCTGCAGATTGGCAACAGGATGTGCTTGGCGACGGGTATGTTGCCAAAACAATATCGATGGCCGACGACTACAGGGGCAAAGTGGTGTCGACGGTTGTCAAGAAGCAAGACAATCCTGCAACCGGCAAGGCTGTGCTTTATGTGCATGGCTATAACGATTATTTCTTCCAGCGCGAACTGGGCGACAGCGTAGTGGCTCATGGATATGGTTTTTATGCCGTCGACCTCCGCAAGTATGGACGTTCACTTCTCGACGGACAGAATCGTTTCGAGGTAAAGAATATGAAAGAATATTTTGCCGACATCGATTCCGCTCTGAGTGTGATGGCTCGGGAGGGATATGACAAAGTGGTTCTTATGGGGCATTCCACTGGCGGACTTACCACATCGTACTATATGACTGTGCATCGTGCCGACCGGAGCCAGGTGAAGGCATTGGTGCTCAACAGTCCGTTTCTTGATTGGAATTTGAGCAAGTTTCAGGAGAAGTTTCTTGTTCCGTTTGTCTCAGTGTTGCCGTTTAAGAAGATGAAAATCAGTCAAGGAATGAGCCGTGCGTATGCCGAAAGTCTGTTGTCAAAATACCACGGAGAGTGGGACTACAATACTGATTGGAAACTTGAGGTGTCGCCGTCGGTCACCATTGGTTGGATTTCAGCCATTCACAAGGCTCAGCGTTTCTTGAAGAAGAAAGCCGACGTCGAAGTGCCGGTGTTGCTGATGCATTCCGACAAGAGTGTCTACGGCGACACGTGGACAGCCGAGCATAACGCAGGCGATGGAGTGCTTGACGTGAAGGATATTTCAAAATATGGCAAACGTCTTGGCGCGGATGTGACGGAGGTTGGGGTAGCCGACGGTCTGCACGACTTGATATTGTCGCGCAAGGATGTCAGGGAATCGGTCTACAGAACAATTTTTGAGTGGCTCTCCACGAAAAAGATTGATTAAATCCAGCACGGGAAGAGCTGCTTGTTTCGGCGAATTCGTAAAAATGAACTTGGATGCGCCAAAATGTGCGATTCTCAAACCCTTCTGCTGAATTTGTATTTACTATTCCTTGTTGAATTCAGCCCGTCGGAGATGTCACGCACCGAGTCACATCCTGAGAATTTGCAGAACATCATGCTTATAAACTGACTCCAAGTGTTGTAGCCCTGCAGTGCTTGTCAGTTTTTTCTTCACTGATGATTTTCCTTATGTTTTCTTTGGGCAGTTTGCCGATTGCTTGAGCGAAAAGTGTTATATTTGCTATGGAAGTAAATGAGGTGGTTCTCTTTGCTAAGGTAGTGAATTCTGCCTTAGCATTTACTTCATTTTTTTGTTTTTTATTCAAAACGTTTAGGACAACATTGTATAGTAATATTATCATGAATTATGACAAAGAAATTTGAAATACGAAATAGTACGGTTGAGTTCCTTACCTTTGTTGCAGAAGGTGAGGAACAAGGTGTACAAGTTTTATATAAGAATGAGACGATATGGGCAACACAAAAGGCAATGGCTATGCTTTTTGACTGCTCCACCGACAACATAGGACTACATCTGAAAAACATCTTCAAAAGTGGTGAATTAGAAGAAAGCTCAGTTACCGAGAAAAACTCGGCAACTGCTACGGATGGAAAGAACTATATGACAAAGTTCTATAATCTTGATGCTATCATTTCGGTTGGTTATCGTGTCAACTCTATTCGTGCCACTCAATTCCGCCAGTGGTGTACCTATGTCATTCGCCAGTTCTCTTTGCGTGGCTATATCATAGACAAAAAACGCATGGAGAATGGTTCATTCATCGGTGAAGACTATTTTGAGCATTTGTTAGCAGAAATACGTGAGATTAGATTGAGTGAACGAAGATTCTACCAAAAGCTCACGGATATATATGCTACAGCAGTTGACTATAATAAGGACGCACCAACCACACGCTTGTTCTATAAAAAAGTTCAGAATAAGATGCACTATGCTGTACATGGACATACCGCTGCGGAGCTTATAGTAGAAAGAGCCAATGCGGAAAAAGAACACATGGGATTGACTAATTGGGAGAATGCACCTGATGGAAAAATTGTAAAGCCGGATGTGAGTATTGCCAAAAACTATCTAAAACAAGTTGAACTTGAAGATCTGGGGAAACTTGTCAACTCTGTGCTTGACTTGGCAGAACGTATGGCAAATCGACACATACCAATGACAATGGAAGATTGGGCAAAACGTATAGACATTATTCTTGAAGCTGGAGGTGATGCTGTATTATATGATGCTGGGAAAGTCACAGCAGAGTTCGCTAAGAGTTTTGCCGAATCAGAGTTTGAAAAGTATCGTGTGATACAAGACAAATTATTCAGCTCTGATTTTGATAAACTCAATTCTTTACCTTTTGACGATGACGAGAATTGAAAGACCAAAGGATGCAAATTACCCTATCCTCCACAGCTGGCCTATTACAATGCGACAAAATAGGCAATGGAAATGAACGCATAAGAAAACACGGCAAGTAGATCCAAAGAGAAGCCCTTTCCCGAAAGGAAGACAAAAAAGTTTGTGGCGCAGTCCGCTTTTGACACATCCTCATTTGCAATAACGACTTGTCGCAGAAGGATATTTATCCGTAATTCGGTTGACATAATAACGGCTGTGGATTAGAATCCTACCGAGAGGGAGAAGTTGAACTGGCGGCCTGTCAGGTAGTTCGGTACGGCGTATTGCAGGTTGTTGACGTCGGTGACCCAGTAGCAGCTGCTCACGTTGGAGATGCCGAGCAGGTTGAACACGTCGAGGCCTATGCTGATGTTCTTGAAATGACGCCAGAAGTTGTAAGGACGGATGCCGTCGGTGGGCGCTCCGACAAGTTGGTATTGAAAACCGATGTCGATGCGTTTGTAAGGCGGGATTCGCAGCCAAGCCACGTTGCGAGTCACTTGCGGCGGCGTCATTGGGAATCCGTCGGAGAGGATACCGCGCAGACTGAATTTAAGTTTGGGGAATTTTGGGAAATAGTCGGTGAAAAACAGTCCGACGCTATAGCGCTGGTCCGTAGGGCGCGGCACTTTCACGCCGTTGAGCGTCTCCTGCGTCTTCATCAGAGAGAAACTTATCCATGAGTCTGTGCCGGGAACAAACTGTCCGAAGAGTTTGAAGTCGATTCCCGTGATGAATCCTTTCGAAGCATTCACGCCTGTATATACGAGTTTCAGGTTGTCGAGTTCGTAAGGAATCAGATTCGCGAGATTCTTGTAGTAAGCCTCCGCTGTGAGTTTGAACGGACGGTCCATTGCGCGGAACGTGTAGTCGCTGCCGAGAATCAGCTGGATGCTCCGTTGCGACTTGATGTTGCTGTTGAGGGTTTGATAGGAGTTGCCGTCGGCGTCGGTCTGCGTGATGCGGAATTCCTTGTAGAAAGGCGACTGATAGTATAAACCGCCGGCAAGACGCATTGCCACGCGGCTGTTGCGTTTGGGAATGAAACCGATGCTTACGCGCGGGCTTACGAGAAATTCTTTATTGAAGTCCCAATAAGAGAATCTGATGCCTCCATTGACGGAGAACAGTCCGATTCCAGTCTGCCACTTGAAATTGTCCATCGCATAGAATGAAATCTTGTTGGTTTCCAAGTCGTTGTATGAACGCAGGTTGTAGACCATGCGCACGCGGTCGGATAGATGCGGCACGGTGTAGCCTGCGGCTGCCATTCATTCGACCGGTCGTAGACTTTTTGGCGGCGGTATTCCAGTCCGTAGCTCAGGTTGTTGTGGTTCAGTCCGGTGTGGCCCTTCAATGCAATGTTGAAAACGCTGGCTTTCAGTCGGTCGCGGGCGTGTTCAAGATATTTTCCGACACCAATCTCACCACCGATAGAATTGTCGCCATCGTTTGTTCCCGCGTCGTCGAGCCAATACTCTCCGGAGATGTCGTATGACACCAGCTCGTTTGTCAGGAATCCGGAAGCAAGCATTGTGAACGCAGTCGACTTTGACGGTTGGAAATTCAATTCAAGCGCACCGAAATAAGTCTCGAATTTGTCGTGTTCCTCGCCGTCGAAATATACGGTGAATTCCTTTACATTCTCAGATATTCCAAACGACGTAGACCGCGTTGTGGGCTTGAATTTATAATCGTTTGACGAGATGTTGCCAAGAAATGCCACGTTCCACTTGTCGTTGATTTTGAACCTGAGATTCGTCTGATAGTCGATATATGTAGGGTCGTACTCGCCTTTGGAGTCCATCGAGCTGAGCAGCGACGCGTTGCGCTTGAACCGGAAGCCGTGGAGCTGGGAGAATCGTCCCGTGTTGTGTCCCACCGAAGCCTCCGCGCCCATCAGACTTCCCGACAGAGTGCCCTCGAATGCCTCCGGTTGGCGGTAGGTGATGTCGAGCACCGACGACATGCGGTCGCCGTATTCAGCCGAGAAACCACCGGTTGAAAACTGGATGTTGCCCACCAGGTTAGGGTTTATGATGCTCAGCCCTTCCTGCTGTCCCGAGGAAATCAGCAACGGACGGTAGACCTCGATGCCATTTATGTAAACGCTGTTTTCATCGTAAGATCCGCCTCTTACGGAATATTGCGAGCTCATCTCGTTTTTTGACGAAACACCCGCCACAGTCGACAGCATCGCCTCCACACCGTTGCCCGACACCGACGTGGTCTGTTGCAGAGCCCGGGCGTCAAGATTCTGCATTCCGTCGGTCTGCTTGCGGTATTCCGTCACCGTCACCCCCTGCAGTTCGGTCGAGGCGTCGGAGAGTTTGACGGTCAGCGTAACGTTGCCTTCCGGCTTTATTAGTTTCTGATGGCGTTCTTTGTATCCGAGACAAGAGAATATGATTTCGACAGTGTCTTGGCGGGCAACAGAAAGAGAGTATCCGCCGTCGATTCCCGACATTGTGCCGATTGCGCTTTTTGCTACACGTATTGTGGCAAATTCAATCGGCTTGCTGTCGCTGTCGAGTACTTTTCCCGAAATATGAACCTGTGCAGCTACCGCAACAGGCATAATCAGCATCAATAGAAAAAAATATGTTGTTCTTGTTATGCGCATAGACTATAAATATACATATTAATAAACGCAGAAAACCAGGTTTAATTATGTGGTGGCGCATAAAAAAGCCCGTTGCGTGGCGGCAACGGGCTTTGAGGAGTCAGTCTCTGAATATTAGCAAGGTTTGCCTGTAATCTCAGAAACCACGTTTTTTATTTCTTGAGCGATGGCATTGGCCTGCTCCATTGTTTTCGCCTCAGAGTAGATTCGGATGATAGGCTCCGTGTTGCTCTTGCGCAAGTGTACCCAATATTCAGGGAAGTCGATTTTCACACCGTCGATTGTTGTCACCTTCTCGTTGGCATATTTTTTCTCAACAGCCTCAAGGATTGCGTCGACATTGATGTCGGGTGTGAGTTGAATCTTGTTTTTCGCGATGCAGTATTGAGGATACTCCTTCTTGAGCTCCGACACCTTCTTGCCTTTGTGGGCAAGGAGAGAGAGGAACAAAGCCACGCCAACGAGAGCGTCGCGGCCGTAGTGGCTGGGTAGATGACACCGCCGTTTCCCTCACCGCCGATAACGGCTCCGCTGTTTTTCATCTGAGTGACAACGTTGACTTCGCCCACTGCCGATGCTGTGTATTTGCATCCGTGGCGTTCTGTCACGTCGCGGAGCGCGCGTGAAGACGACAGGTTTGAAACTGTAGCACCCGGAGTTTTTGACAAGATGTAGTCGGCCACAGCAACGAGAGTGTATTCCTCGACAAACATCTCGCCGTTTTCCATAACGATTGCGAGACGGTCAACGTCGGGGTCGACAACGAAACCAACGTCGGCGCATCCAGTTTTCAAGAGGTCGGAAATCTGAGTGAGGTTCTCAGGAATAGGTTCCGGAGTGTGTGCGAAATTACCTGTCGGGTCGCAGTTCAACTCAATCACGTTTTTGACACCAAGACGGCGCAGCAACTGAGGCATCACGATGCCGCCAACCGAGTTTACGGCGTCGATGGCAACAGTAAAATTGGCTTTCTTGATAGCTTCAACATCAACGAGGTCGAGGTCGAGCACGCTGTCGATATGCTTGCGTGTATAGGTGTTGTTGATAAACTCGTGTCCGAGTTTGTCGACTTCAGCGAAAGTAAACGATTCCGCCTCTGCGATGGCAAGTACTTCCTTGCCCTCGGCGTCGTTTAGGAATTCACCCTTCTCGTTGAGCAGTTTCAGAGCGTTCCACTGTTTAGGGTTGTGAGAGGCGGTAAGGATGATGCCACCGCAAGCCTTTTCCCAAACCACTGCCAATTCAGTGGTCGGCGTAGTGGCAAGGCCGATGTTTACGACATCGAAACCCATACCGTTTAGCGTTCCGACAACGATGTCCTTCACCATCTCGCCAGAGAGTCGAGCGTCGCGACCCACAACGATTGTGTTAGAGCTTTTAGTTGTTGATTTTCGGATGAATGTAGCATATGCGGCAGTGAACTTCACAATGTCGAGCGGACTCAGTCCGTCGCCTGCCGGTCCACCGATTGTGCCGCGGATGCCAGAGATTGATTTTATAAGTGACATGATTATAAAGTAATGGTTTGTTAGTTTTTACTTTTGAAATATCTGATATTGTAGAGGTAAGGCACAACGTCGGCAATCTCCGAGTATGGACCCTTGCGGCTCTTTATCAGAAGGTTGATTTCGCTGTCGATGCCAACAAACACCAGTGGCAACACAACGCCGTAGCCGTATTTCGTGTAGTCGTAGTTGGCTTCTTCGTTGGAAAATCTGAACGATGTGCTGCTGTATGATAAGTCGCCGAAGTTGCCCGAAGGAGCATCCTCATATCCGGCGCTCCAGCGGTTGATGCTTATGCGTCCGAAGCGGAAATATATCGTTTCGCCCTCCTGAGCCCTGTTGTTTGTGCGGTCGCCCGCCTTCAACACCTGCATGTAAACGTTTCCGTTGTCGTCAATTTGGTAGTAGGGCGCGTCGGCACCCGTCTGAAACACCGTGTCGGCAGGAATCTGCTTCAGCACCTTCTGGTGCGCGAGGAAAGAATTTATGGATTTTTCCTCGTCGTCGAGCAACTCGGAGTAGCTTTTTGAATCCTTGCACGATGCGAGCAGAGCCAATGCAATCGGCAGAGCCATCAGTATGAAGTTTCTTATTTTCATATAGTAACGTTGTTTTCAGTTAAATCTCTCAAAATTTGGTGGAACGTGTCGATAGCACCTCTCAGCGGGCCGTGGTATTCGCCTCCTGCGGCATTGGCGTGTCCTCCGCCGTTGAAGTATTTGGCGCAAAGAGTGTTTACGTGGAAGTCGCCTTCCGACCGCATCGACACTTTCACAAAACCACGCTCCTCGCGGAAGAAAACCGACCATACCACCGTAGGGATGGCAAGCGGCATGTTGGCGAGGGCCTCCGTGTCGCCCACTTGATAGTTGAACTTTCGCAGATCGCGCTTGTCGAGAATTGTCAGCGAAGCCTTGTGGGACGGGAACAAACGCATTTTTTCGGCTATGGCATAGCAGTTTAGACGCATGCGCGCCTCGCTGCTCGTGCCGAGAGTAAGTTTGTAGATGCGGTCCTTGTCGACGCCGCGTCGCACGAGGTCGGCAACGATTATATACAGCTCTGCGTGGTTGGAGTTGTATGAGAAGTTGCCCGTGTCGGTCATCATTCCCGTATATATGCATGTCGCCACGTCAAGGTCGATCATGTCTGAATAGCCAATGGCTACAAGTATGCGGTAGAGCAGTTCGCAAGTCGACGTCATCTGCGGATATGACAAAATCGGGTTGCATATAGGCTCAGGGTTTATGTGGTGGTCAACCATCAGCTTGTTGCATTTTGCGTTGGCGACCAATTCTCTCATATCAGCAAGGCGCGACAATCCGTTGAAGTCGAGGCAGCAAATAAGGTCGGCAGCGTTGATTGTCTCGACAGCCAACTCCGGGTCTTTGGCAAACGACACGATGTTGTCATATCCAGGGAGGAAAACCATGTCTTCCGGCACGTTGTCGGGGGTGACAACGGTTGCCTTCTTTCCAAGTTTGTCAAGTATGAGTTTCAGAGCCAGGTTTGAGCCGGCAGCGTCGCCGTCAGGCGATTTGTGGCAAGTGACCACTACTTTTCCGCTATTTTCAAGGGCTTCCTTAAACTGCGTCAGCAGTGTCGGTTCTATAATCTGTTCTAACATTCTTCTGTTTAGTAAATATTGAATTGCAAAGTTATGAAAATAATGCGACAAATAAGGATTTCAGGGCATTATTATGCACTTGAAAAAATCCTAATATATATGTCAAAATACTAAAAGCCGGCGTGGTTTCTATTCTATTTTCATGACAAACGGGTAGGCCGGGAGGTTGTCGGAATTGTATAGATTGCCTTCGCAATAATTGCTTTGGCAATAGCGCACCGCCACAGGTTCTGTCACATTGTCGCATGTCACGACCAACTTTCCTCCAGCAACTCTGCCGCTTGCCGGATGGAATATGCCGTCGGCTCCGGCGATTTGCAGGTCGTTGACAGCGTTGCCGTTGCATCGCAGCCCTTTGGCGTAGCTGAATTCCACAACAATGGCATTTCCCTTGCGTTGGCAAGACTTTGCCAAAGGACCCATACAGGGCACTTTGACGGAGTATTCTTTAGCCAGCACCCAGGCAGCGAGCCGCTTTCCGGCAGTCAGTTTGTCGCGAGGATGCAGGTCGAGGCTGTCGCCACGGTCAATGACCGTAGCCAGCCCGATATCCTTTATTCCGCAGTTTAGCCAGGTGTCCATCTGCGCCATGCGCAATTCCGCCGGTTGAGTGGAGTGGGGCGCCACCATCATGCAGTAGAACGGCATCCGCTGTTGCCACTCG
>ERZ809146.266-NODE-266-length-28779-cov-5.617219_pt1 | contig 28779 bp, 22 predicted proteins | sample MGYA00520794_ERZ809146 | MGnify/ENA primary metagenome ERZ809146 (study PRJEB31570, sample SAMEA3212995) | Homo sapiens | biome: human-gut; feature: human gut; material: fecal | place: Sweden | collected 2011 ... | reverse complement strand
TTTGACAACTCATATCAAAATGAATGTCAAATCTAACGGTCTGTTTTATTTCTATACTTTGAAGTATTAAGGTCTTGATAGTATTCTGTAAAATCACTATAAAAGCTATTTTTCCAGTAACCGTACTACATTTTCTGCTTCTTCATAACATGCTCCCTCTATAGCAATATCGTTCTCGGAATATTCTCCTAGTCCTGCTTTAATATGATACACATCCCCATCTGATGTGTAAGCCAGTGCTGTAAGATTGTAATCGTGGAACTCGTCTTGTCTTTTATCAAGTTTTTTAACTGCCTTTATAAACTGTTCTGTTTTCTTTGCAGAAAGCTGATATTCCTCATTATTGTATTTTACTACGATTCTCTCAATCTTATCAAAATCTGCCGTAGATAATACTCTATATCCAGTATGCTTCGTAATAAATTTTACAAGTTTCTTATTCGGCCCTATTCGATAATCTTCTCCTGAAGAATCGCAAAAATGTAATACGTCTCCTTTAAAAGTATTCAGCCACACATTCTGTACTTCTCCATGATTATTTTTATAGACAATACAGATTTTTGCATATTTTTCCTGCGTATTCTCTTTAACACCATAGTTACTGAGCGAATCGCCATCTTTTAAAATAGGACTTTCCTCAATCAAATCTATCAATTCAAGAACCTCTTTTTTATTTAAAGATAGAAAAGTATCATTTTCAGAAAAAGTAGTATATGTTACAGAAAGCACCTTACACTCTGGAAAAAGAAATCTTTGATCATTTTTTACTATAGAAACAACATCCCTACTATCCCCTTTTAATTCTATATCATCATATTCTCCAAGTTCTAACAATTTTCTAGTTTCATCCGAAATATCATTTGAGGCTTCTGTAGTAACACCTGTATCATTTACGGATGTAGAAACACTTTCCTCTTTTTTATTATGACAGGCTGATAAAATACACATTATTAAAATTATCGCAATACAACTATACCTTCTTTTCATTTTGCAACCACCCCTCTATGAATATCTAAAATATCATCCTATTCAGTATTATATTTCTACAATATCTATTTTTCTATATCCTGTCAAGAATTTTGTAAACTTTATTTTAAGAAGGAGTGGTTCTGTATAACCCAACATAACCAGAAATACTTTAAAATACACAGAAAATCGAACCCAACTCTCTACGCAGATGATTCGCTCAATACTTATAAATAGAAAAAGATTAAAAGCAAAAAAGAGGTTTTATGCCTTTGTGCTATGGAATTCTGACTCTGGAAACTTCGGACTGCTTTCTCCGAAGTTTCTGCTTTTTGAGGCAGAATGGAATGTTCAGCACAAGAGGATACAAACCTCTTTTTTGCTTTTAATCTTTTTCTCTTACATACCAACGAAGCGAATTATCGCACCGATATATGAACTTTATTCGATTTTCGTCTGTCTTTCGTCAGCTTTCTAAAGCATCTTAAACATGTTTCTGTCTATGTCCAACCCGAAGTCTCGCCATCGCACGGGAAAGGGAAGCCTGTGTATGATAATACTCCTGAATACTCTGTTTCTGACGTATTTTTTCCAAAGCTCTCTCCTTTGCTTCCTGTGCTCTTGCGATATCGATTTCCTCTGGGCGTTCGACACTTTCTACTAAAAGAGTGACACGGTTATTAACAATTTCGATAAAACCGATGCCGACTACAGCATACTGCCATTCCTCTTCCCCTTCTGGAAGGAAACGCATCTCTCCTTCATTGACAGCAATAACCATGTTTTCATGATGTGCCAGTACTTCTTTTTGTCCGTCATATCCCGGAACGATAACAGACTGGCATCTTCCTGTAAAAAATACACGGTTGGCGGATATGATTTTTAAACTAAATGTATTTGAAGCCATATCTACCCCTCCTAGTTTGCTGCTTTCATTTCCTCAGCTTTTTTCTTTACATCCTCGATTGTTCCGACATTGAAGAATGCATTTTCCGGATATTCGTCCATCTCACCATCAAGGATTGCCTTAAATCCACGAATGGTTTCTTTTACTGGTACATAAACACCTTTGATACCGGTAAAGTTCTCTGCTACATGGAATGGCTGGGAAAGGAATTTCTGAATCTTTCTTGCTCTGAATACGACTGTCTTATCTTCGTCAGATAATTCTTCCATACCAAGAATAGCGATGATATCCTGTAATTCTTTGTATTTCTGTAATGCTTCCTGTACCTTTCTGGCTACTTCGTAGTGTTCTTCTCCTACGATATCGGCCTCAAGGATACGGGATGAGGATTCGAGTGGGTCAACGGCAGGATAAATACCCTGTTCTACAATCTTTCTTGAAAGTACAGTTGTTGCATCCAAGTGAGCAAATGTTGTTGCTGGAGCCGGGTCAGTTAAGTCGTCGGCTGGTACATATACTGCCTGTACACTTGTTACGGAACCGTTCTTTGTAGAAGCGATTCGCTCCTGTAATTCACCCATCTCTGTTGCTAATGTTGGCTGATAACCAACGGCGGAAGGCATACGTCCAAGTAAGGCGGATACCTCGGAACCTGCCTGTGTAAAACGGAAAATGTTATCAATGAATAATAACACGTCCTGTTTCTTTTCATCTCTGAAATATTCTGCCATAGTCAGTCCGGTTTCTGCTACTCTCATACGGGCTCCAGGTGGCTCGTTCATCTGTCCAAACACTAAGGCTGTCTTCGCAAGAACTCCGGATTCTCCCATTTCTGTCCAAAGGTCATTACCCTCTCTGGAACGCTCTCCTACACCGGTAAAGATAGAATATCCGCCATGTTCTGTTGCGATATTACTGATCAATTCCTGAATCAGTACGGTCTTACCTACACCGGCACCACCGAACAGACCAATCTTACCACCTTTTGCATATGGCGCAAGAAGGTCGATAACTTTAATTCCGGTTTCAAGAATCTCTACTGCCGGGTTCTGTTCTTCGAATGTCGGAGGTTCTCTGTGAATTACCATCTTTGGAGCATCTTTGATAGGCTCTCCGTCATCGATTGTCTCACCAAGTACGTTAAAGAGACGGCCTAATGTTTTCTCTCCAACAGGTACTTTGATACCGCTTCCCTCAGCAGTAACTTCCATATCTCTGTGAAGACCTTCACTGGCTGCCAGCATAATACATCTTACAACGTGATTACCAATATGCTGTGCAACCTCCATCACACATTTTTTATCTCCATTTTGTACTTCGAGAGCATCTCTGATTGCAGGCAATTCTTGATTTTCAAATTCAACATCGACTACAGGTCCAAGAACCTGAATAATTTTTCCTGTTTTCATCAAAAAAGCCTCCTTATATTATTTCCGCTTTTTATTTCTTCTTTTTCTTCTGCGACTTCGCTCCGGCTATTACCTCCGTAATCTCCTGCGTGATCGCAGCCTGTCTGGCTCTGTTATATTCAATATCCAGTTCTTTTAACATTTGTTTCGCACTGTTTGTCGCACCTTCCATTGCCATCATTCTGGCATTCTGCTCACAGGAAAATGCTTCTACTAACGCACCATACACAAAACCTACTACATAGTTTGGAACGATGTGGTCCATAACCTCTTCAGCAGAAGGTTTTAATGCAAGTCCCTCTAATGGGATATCAATCGGAACTGGAATCTTAAAGTCTGTTTTTTTCAGTGGCAGGAGTTGGGCAACCTGTGCCTCCTCCTGCATTGCATTTACCATGGTTGTATATATAATGTAAAGTTCATCAAGTTGATTTTCATGGTAAAGCTTTAATAAATCCTCGGCAATTCTTCTGGCACGGCTTAAAGATGGATCCTGAACAACGAAATGGAACTGTTTATCAATATTAATTCCTTTCTGTTCAAAATAATGCCGTCCTAATTCACCGAGAACAAACAGTTTATAATCATCTCTTTTTTCAAGTTCTTCTTCTGCAAGTTTTAAAATATTATGATTATAAGAACCAGCCAGTCCCTTATCTGCTGTAATGACGATATAACCGGCTTTTCTCTTTCTTTCCGGAATTTCTGCATTTGTCTTAAAATAAATGCTGTTCATATCTGGAAGATGTCTTAAAATTCGGCTCATTTCAGACTGAAGGGTATAGAAATACGGCTCTGTGTCCGCTAACATTTTTTTTGATTTTTTCAGTTTGGAGGAAGAAATCATATACATTGCATTTGTAATTTTCAATGTATCTTTGATACTTCGCATCCTGTCCTGAATTTCTTTTGCACTTGCCATACCAACACCTGCCTGTTATTTATCAGTGTATTCCTTTGCTGCTTCTATAATCTTTGCAATTAATTCATCAGTTAAATCTTTCTTTTTCTCAATTTCTTTTCCGATTTCAGGATGTTTGAGATCAAGATAAGAAAGAATATCTTTTTGATATTTCTTTACTTCTTTTGGCATAACGATATCAAAGATACCATTGTTTGCAAGACATAATGTAATTACCTGCTCATGTAAGGATAATGGATGGCATAATGGCTGTTTTAACAGTTCCATGATTGCACGTCCATGTGCTAACTGTGCCTTTGTTGCATCATCAAGGTCTGATGAGAACTGGGTAAATACCTCCATCTCTCGATACTGTGCCAGGTCAATACGAATACTTCCGCATGCCTTCTTCATTGCTTTTGTCTGTGCTGCTCCACCTACACGGGATACGGATAAACCAACGTTTACCGCCGGACGCATACCTTCGAAGAAAAGATTACTCTCTAAGAATATCTGTCCATCTGTAATGGAAATTACGTTTGTAGGAATGTAAGCAGATACGTCACCGGCCTGTGTCTCAATGATTGGAAGCGCTGTGATAGAACCTCCACCAAGCTTATCACTAAGACGGCTGGACCGCTCTAATAATCTGGAATGTAAGTAGAATACATCTCCAGGATAAGCCTCACGTCCAGGAGAACGCTCTAACAGCAGGGAAATCGCACGGTATGCTACCGCATGTTTGGATAAGTCATCATATACGATTAACACATCTTTTCCCTGATGCATGAAATATTCTGCTAACGCTGTACCTGCATATGGTGCAATATACTGCAGGGATGCAGGTTCACTTGCTGTAGAGGATAAAACGATAGAATAATCCATTGCGTCATATTTCTCTAAGGTATTTACAATCTTGGCAACGCTGGATGCCTTCTGTCCAATCGCAACGTAAATACAGATAACTCCTTTTCCTTTCTGGTTAAGAATCGTATCCGTTGCAATAGAAGTTTTACCAGTCTGACGGTCACCAATGATTAACTCACGCTGTCCACGTCCGATTGGGAACATGGAGTCGATGGAAAGAATACCCGTTTCCATTGGGGTATCTACTGACTTTCTCTCAATGATACCAGGTGCTTCTTCTTCAATCGGACGATAACCATCTGCCTTAATCTCTGCACCGCCGTCAATTGGCTCACCTAACGCATTAATTACTCGTCCAATGTATTCGTTACCAACAGGAATACCTGCTTTTTTCTTTGTTCTAACTACTTTTGTTCCTTCTTTGATTCCAGTATCACGTCCGAAAAGGATTACACCAATCTCGTTCTGACGGATATCCTGAACCATTCCTTTTACTCCATTATCAAAAACGACAACCTCACCGTACATCGCATGGTCTATACCATAAACAGTAACGATTCCGTCACCTACATATATGACCGTACCTGTCTCTTCACTTGTGTTGTCCACATCAAAATTTTCGATTTCACTCTGTATAATAGAGATTATATCTTCTGCACTGATTGCGCCCACAAGATTCACCTCCCTGTTAATTTTCTTTCTAACCGTCTGAGTTTACCTTCATAACTGTGGTCATACTCTTCATAACCGACACGAACAACATAACCACCAAGAAGGGAAGCATCTGTCTCTTCCGAAAGAACAACCTTTTCATCTGGATAAATGCTCTCTAACTGCTTCTGAATTGCTTCTTTTTCTTCTTTTGCCTTGTCATCTGCATAAATGACTTTTGCGTGAAGAATGTGATTCATTTTATCCCAGTATTCATAATAGCAGTTAAAAATATCTGTGATCTGTCCGATTTCACCAATCCGGCACATCATCTTCATAAAATTCTCAAGAAGTTCCGGCATTCCACTCTGTCTCGCAATTTTGTCAAGCACTACCTCTTTCGCTTCCTCTGAAACAACTGGATTTGTCAGAGTCTCGAGAAGGAAAGGGGCCTTCGTGAAAATTTTATGGGTTTCTTCCACATCGCTTCTTGAAATATTCAGACGGTATAATACTTTCGCATTATTTACTTCCTTCTGCGTCATGGGCCTCACCTGTCTCTATAATCTTTCTTGCGGCGATAAGTGCAAGTTTCGCAATCTCACCCTGCACTTCCTGCTGTGCCTGTTTCTGTTCTTTTTCGATATCTGCTTTTGCTTTCTCGATCATTCTGTCCGTCTTCGCCTGTGTCTCAAGCACTGCTTTCTCATGCTCTTCTTTTGCCTGATCTCTTGCTGCAAGAATAATCTCATCGGCCTTTACATTTGCCTTCTGTAATTTTTCTTCATAATCAGCCTTTAACTGAAGGGCATCATCCTGCGTTTTTTTAGCAGAATCAAACTGTCCCTGAATCAATTCTTCTCTCCGATGAATTACATTCATAACCGGTTTATATAAGAACTTACGAAAAATCGCATATAATACAAGAAGATTTATTACAATCATTACCATATTCCATGGATTTATATTAAGCATATTCTTCGTCCGCCTTCCTTTTTCATTAAAAATCTGTAAGTTTCCAAATAGCCTTTTAAGCTTTTATTATTTAAGGAAAAGGATGATTAATAATGCGATAACGAAACCGTAAATAGCTGTTGCCTCTGCTAACGCACAACCAAGTAATAATGCTTTACTGATCTTACTTTCTGCTTCCGGCTGTCTTGCGATTGCATCTGTTGCGGCTGCGGTAGCTTTACCGATACCGATACCTGCTCCAATACCTGTTAATACTGCAACTCCTGCTCCAATTGCTACAAATAATGCTGATGACATAATTACAACACTCCTTTTCTTTTCTCTTTAAATTTTTTGTTGTTTTCTTATTCTGTCGCTTCCTTAATAAACAACGATGTAAGGAATACAAATACGTAGGCCTGAATCAAACCATCAAAAATATCAAAGTAACAGCTAAACACTGCCGGTAATACTGCCGGAACAATTAACTTTAATAATTCCATGATAACGAAAGAACCAAGTACGTTACCAAAAAGTCGCATGCACAGAGATAATGGTTTAATAAAAATCTCCATAATATTGATCGGTAAGATAATTGGAATTGGTTCCGCAAAACTCTTTACCCATCCTTTTGCTCCTTTTTGTCTGATGCCGGCTACCTCAATTAAGACAATACTCATAAATGCTAATGCCGCCGTCACGTTCATGTCTTTTGTCGGTGGTTTAAAACCAAGCAGTCCGATAAGATTGGCAATACCAATGTAGAGGGTCACTGTCATAAGATACGGTATATATTCCGCTCCATGTTCTCCCAGTGTGTCCTTGAAGAAATTGTGTCCGCCGCTTACGATTGTTTCCAGTATGATCTGTCCACGACTTGGATTTTCTACGCTTAAATTTCTGGTTAACGCTATACAAAGTACCAGAATGACCGCCATGATGATCCATGTTACTACTACAGATTCTTTAACCGGGATTCCTCCGAGTACCGGAATCGTAAAGACAGTGTCGCAATTCAACTCTTTCATCAGTTCATTGACCAGAGCATCCATCTGCCACACTCCTTCCTGATTCTTATATTGGTGACAATCTTCTTTGCTACCCTATTTAATAGGAAGAGATTGTTCGCCCTGAACCATTGCTACACATTCTACCCCTCTTTTTATTTATGTGGAAATGTTTTATATTTTTATCTATCATGTAAATTTTACATAGTGCAAAGATTTCTCATATAAATACGATTTTTTTATTCAATTTGACAAAACGATTTGTATGAATATGAGAAATCTTGTCAGAAATCAGTCAGATTTGATAAAGAATGTTTAAGAAAAAAAGAAAGAATAATTACAAATTATTATAACAATTCGGACATAATTCTTAAAATATAGAGACTATTTTTATTTTTTGAAAGTCTGTATATCTCTGAATCACTATAAATTAGCTTTCAATCATAATTGTTATATCTTTATAACATACCTGGAAATTTCTTTAAATAATCACGCTTTGTCTTTTAATTTCGTTTCAATATAATTATTTATAAATTGCTTTAATGCATTAGCTGCTATACTAAGCGGTGTTCTTTTTGACTCCACAAGGCAGATCTGTCTTTGTGGGATTTTCTCTATAAGGGGTACTTTTATTATTTTCCCATCTTCCAGGGCTTCTATCCCTACATTTTCCGGTAAAAATCCAATTCCCAAATCATATACTACCATCGGGAGAATCTGATGAATAGTTCCCGCCTCAATATCCGGATTCAGCTTCAAACCAAATCTCTGATAAAAATTACTGAAAAATTCATAAGACTTCGTTCCTTTTCCAAGACAGATAAGAGGATAGTCCTGCATCTCGGCCAAATGTATCGGCTCCTCGCACAATTCCTTATGCGCACTACTTACAACCATAATATCTGTAAAGTCCATTAATGCAGTAGATTTCAATGTTGATGGTATATCTGCCGGTGTAGATACCACTGCTAAATCTACCAGTCCATCTTTAACTTCCTGAATGGTCTCTGGCGTAGAATGATTCGAAAGCCGGATACGGATTCCCGGATATGCCTTTCTAAAGTCTGCCATCACCTGCAAAATCAGCAAATGTAATGCAATCTCGCTTACACCTACCGTAATAATTCCGCTCTGTAAACTCTTATCATTCGCAAGCTCCAGTTCTGCCATCTGAAAATGCTGGTATGCGATTGTTACATGTTTGTAGAGCTTCTCGCCTTCTCTTGTGAGAGTTACTCCACGATTGGAACGGATAAAAAGGCGGCAGCCAAGCTGATTCTCCAGATTATTCATAAAATGCGTGATATTCGGCTGGTTACTCATCAAAATCTCTGCCGCCTTTGAAAAGCTTTTATATTTAGCCGCATAATAGAATATGCGATAGTAATCGTATGTAATTTCCATTTGTGTTTCCTCCTTTATCTCATCATTCAACAGACGAAACTAAGCTAATAGATATATGGCAGCTGTTCTGTATCACTGCGCTCATAATGCTCGCCCGCATTATGAACTTGCTCAAAAGTGGCAATATTCCATATCCGATTTCTATCTCTGAAGAAGAAAGGGGACTTGTACTTTCATCTACTATTCTCCAGTATTTCTATAAACAGAAAACTCTAAACATCTTATTTTGGCAGATGCGGCTTCGGAGCAAGTGCTGGATGCGAGCGCAAAAGCAAACATTCAACACGCAGCGACTATAAAGCAGCTGTCAAAATAGGATGTTTAGAGTTTTCGTCTGTTTATACAAAATGCTGCTTGATTATCGGATTTAATCTCTTTGTTAATATCCCGCTTAAGATTCCGATTAAGATTCCGGCTACGAGTCCAGAAAGGATTAAAATTGGGAGATAGTAGGCTAATGCCTTTGTTTCCAATACAATCATGGCAACGATAATCTGTCCTACGTTGTGGAATATGCCGCCTGCTACGCTTACTCCTACAGAAGAAAACTTCTTTGTTTTCTTTAAGAGTGCCATAACTAGCATACTCATTGCCGCTCCTGCTGCACTGTAGACCATTGCGAATCCACTTCCAAAGAGGAATCCTGATAATAGAATTCTAAGTACGGAAATCAGGCAGGCTGCTGGGACTCCTACTATATAAAGAAGAAGCATCGTAACAATGTTTGCAAGTCCAAGCTTTACTCCGGGTATTCCAAGATTAATCGGTATAAGCTGTTCAATATATCCTGCTACTAAAGCAAGCGCAAGAAACATTCCATAAAAAGCTGTCTTTTTAGCACTCATATGCTATCTCCCATCTATTTCTTTTCCCATCGTCCGGAAGCACCGCATGGAAGAACAAGTCCATTTGCACTGACAGGAAGACCAACCTCATCTGCACTGACTTTTCCACCATGTTTTTTCGTAACTGCTGTTCCTAACATATAGGAAAGAACGGCAGGCTGTAATCCTGTTGTATAGGAATTAATTAAGAAGAACAGCGGGTCTTTGGAAAGAAGCTTTTCACAAAGACATACTAAAGAATAAATCTTCTCCTCAATCTTCCAAATCTCTCCCTTTGGCCCACGTCCATAAGATGGTGGATCCATAATAATTCCATCGTAATGATTGCCACGGCGGATTTCTCTTTCTACGAACTTCACACAGTCATCTACAAGCCAGCGAATCGGTGCATCACCAAGACCAGAAGCAACCGCATTCTCCTTTGCCCAGGTAACCATTCCTTTTGAGGCATCTACATGAGTTACAGATGCTCCCGCAGCTGCGGCTGCAAGTGTTGCTCCACCAGTATAGGCAAATAAGTTCAATACTTTTACTGGGCGGCCTGCCTTCTTAATCTTATCAGAAAACCAGTCCCAGTTGACTGCCTGTTCTGGGAAAAGCCCTGTATGTTTAAAACTGAATGGTTTTAAATGGAAGGTAAGACTTCTATAATGAATATCCCACTGCTTTGGAAGATCAAAAAACTCCCACTCTCCGCCACCTTTTTTGCTTCTGTGATAATGTGCATTTAAATGTTTCCAGTGTTTATCTTCTTTTTTTGTATTCCAGATTACCTGAGGGTCTGGACGAAGAAGGGTGTATTTGCCCCAGCGTTCCAGTTTTTCACCTTCGCTGCAATCTATGACTTCATATTCTTTCCAGTTATCTGCTAACCACATATTTTTTCCTCGCTTAATTTAAATCTAATTATGAAAATATTCTAATCGCTATAGTTTTCCCTGTCAATAGAAACGAAACTTAAAATACCTTTATTTCAGTTTTTCACACTCTTTTTTCAGAAAATGTACTGCAGCTTCTGCTTCTTTTCTAGTGATTCCTTCTGGTGAATACACCGCTTTCTGGCGAATCCTCATACAAAGATGTAACTTTTTCGGTTCCACTTCTCTGTCAAAGGTACGAAGTCTTTTTTCAAAGGTTCTTACACGATTATCTTTTATTTTTTCTTTTCCATATATTGTTTTACACAAAATATCGTACCAGAACATAACTGCCTGACTATACTTTTGCTGTTTTAAAAGTTTATCTGTTTTATAATTTCGGTATACTTTTTGCAGTCGTTTTCTAAATACAAAAAGCAAAAGACCTACTATGAAAATAAAGAAACATAGAATATACAGGATTTTATGAACCGTTCTTCCACCTTTGCTTTGCTTTGAGCGATTCTGTGGAATCTGCTGCGGTGTTTCTACTGTTTTCTTTTCTGATTTCTTTTCTGTTGTCTGTTCTTTTTCCTGCTTTTTTTGTTCCTGCTGTTTTTCTTGTTTCTTCTTATCGTCATTTTCTAAAGATTGATCTGACGAACTTGAATTACTTACCGCAGTTTCCTGTGTCTCATAATACGGTGTTCCCATAACGTTTTCATATTTAGGAGTAACTTCTACCGGAATCCATCCTATTCCATCCAGATAAATTTCCGGCCATGCATGCGCGTATTTTTGTGAAACAGTCACCGTCTCTGCCGTTCCTGCCTCTTTTACCGTTTCCGGTGTAAGAAGGTATCCTTCCACATAACGGGATGGAATTCCATAATAACGAAACATCATTACTGCTGCCGCCGCATACTGCACATCGTATCCTGTTTTTTTATCTTCAAAAAACCATTGGGCAAAGTCTTCATCTTCCGGGATACTTCCTGGATTTTCATTATAGGTAATCGATGTTTTCATGAAGCTTTTTACCCGGTTTATAATTGCTAATACCGATAGATTACTTTGAAGACTCCCTTCTGTTGCAGAAGAAATCAATGTTTTTGTTTCTTTATTTAAGAAAAGACATGTTGCATTTACATATTCTTTATAGCTTTCCGTCATTTTTTTTGAGGAAAGATTGTTATTCTCCGTCTTAATATCGGCCGCAGATTTCAGCTTTCCAGCCATTGTTTCCATTGCTTTAAAAGAATATTCTTCTGCTCCTTTTATTCCAGAAGCGAATATATTCTCTGTTTTATTGACCGCTGCCTTCCCTTCTTCTTCATATATTGTTGGTAAAACAGAACTTTCATAAGGAAGATAAAAATACTTTCGATTCGCCCCTACATTTTTTACAGATAAAGTATAAAGAGACGGATCTGTTTTCCCTTCCGAAAGCTTTTTCTGCTTTACAAAATGATACATTACTGTATTTCCGTAAAATTCTTTATTATGAAGCCATAATAAAGATTCGTATGCCTCCCGGTCAGAAGCTGCAAGCATACTCCTGTCTGAGCCAAAAATATTCCAGTTATTTGTACTTGCTTTCCAGCAATTATTCTCATAAGTTGTTCCAACAAATCCTTTCAGATAATAACTGTTTTTTTTATAAATATTTACTTTAAGAGCCTCTTCATCTGTCCGCTTCATCTTCTTTGCCTTTGTAAGCTGACCTTCCGGAAGAACAGATACATCCTCTTTATATCGTTCCTTATTCCACTTCTTTTGAATTGCCGACATCTGTCCGGTATTTGTCATTCCTGAGAAAGTTCCTAAAAAAAGCAAAATAATAAGAATTGAAGTTCCAAGTACCCCTCCCCAAAAAGACGGAGCAAAGAAAAAGAAACAAAAAATGAGAAAGCTTAACACTGCAAACAATTCTGGCCGGACTCCCCATACAAAAAATGGAAAAGCGAAGCAGAACGCTACTACAAAAAATAAAATACAAGGCTGGACTTTCCACAACAGCGCCATAAAAAGAATAAGCCATAAAGTTATCCCCAATATTCCGACAACAAATGGCAAAAACTCCACATTTCCTGTCTGCATATCTACCGATGTATTTTGAATTATACGATGAAAAATATTTTTGCTCTGTCCATAATCTGCCAGATAATCAAAGACTGTTCGGGAGAAAATCAATAAAGCTCTTCGAATATTCTCCATAGAAAGAATGAAAAATGGAACAAAAAAATACAAACCGCTTATAAAAACCGCAAAACCTTTTCCAACAGATATCCCAACGAAATACAACAATATAAAAAAGGCTGTCCCAATAAAAAGAACAACACCTGCTGTATACATTTCAAAACGGCCGGCAGCATACCAGATAAAACATAACAGCGCAGCAAGCCACACATACCCGGCCCGCATCATTTCTGCCCAGCCAAATCCACTCTGATGATTCAATTTTTTAATGTGAAATGAGTTTTTATGCTCCATAATCTGCACTCCTGTACGCTGTCAAAATCCGATCAATATCCTCTCCCATGGTTTCTGCCGAAAAAATATACGGTACTAACGCTTCCCCTTCTTCTTTTCTTGCTTCCCGTCGTTCTAATAATAAAGTCAGGTTCCAGTCATCGAAAACTGCCTGTTTCTCGTTCCAATACTCTGTAATATAAATCACTTCTGAAAACTGTTCTTTTCTTTCTTTTTCAAAAGAATCTATCGTTGCATTCCCCTGAGAAAAAAACATACTTTGAAATACATGGGCATACACTTCTTCCAACTGCATTGCATTTGCCACATTGTAAAAATTCCATCCATCGGTCTTTTTATCCCACCAACAAAGACAATGCTTCTGTCCTTCCTGTGCCATATGCTGTGAAATAGAAAAAAATGCTTCTAACAACCCGTCAATCATAGCAGCATCCAGCTTTTCTACCCTTGTTTCGAGAAAAATAAGTGGCATCCGCATCATAGGAACTTCCACTTCTTTTACCATATATTCATCTGTTTTTCCTGTTAGCTTCCAGTGAATTAACTTCATGGAATCTCCATCAACATACGGACGGATTCCAAAATATTCCCCCGGACCATTTCCCTTTTTACCACTTTGTTCCTCATCAAAAAAAGAACAGGCAGCTCCGCTGTTTTGTACTGGAAAATGCAGTTCCGTTGTTTGTGGCAGAATCATTACCACCTTCTCCTGATTTACATATGTTACCTTTTTCATACATCCAAAAAAGCTGTACAGTTCCACCCGCAAAATCGTGATTTCCAAAAATCCCATATATTCCGAATCTATAACAAAAGCAGCCGCACCATTTTTTCGTCCCGCTGCCCTGATATTCATAGAAAATATTTCCTGTTCCCCACTAATCGTCTTCTTTACCTGTAAAAAAACTTTCCCAGATAAAACAGGGAACACTCCTGTATTGCTGATACAAAGTCGTCCGGTAATTTTTTCTTCCTTTTGCGCATAGGCAGGAATAATCAGATGAGTAGAAACTTCTTTTGGAAGATAAAGATTATAAATGACAGCCACCAGCAACATAATTCCTAATGCCATCCCGGCAATCTTCCCTGTTGTTCCAGAAAGAAAAATGACTAACGCAATCCACAGTAACAGACAGACAATCCCGCTAATTCGATTCATCCATAATCTTTTTCGGGTCATCTTCTTCCTCCTGCCGCTCTTCGATCTGGCACATGTACAGTGGCACAAATTTCATCCATAATCTTATCCACATCTTTCCTCGATAACCTTGCTCTTGACTTTAATACCAGACGATGACGGAAAACATCTTTTACAACATCCTGAACATCTTCCGGCACAACATAATCTCTGCCAGCCAAAAATGCACTCGCTTTTGCCATTCTGCACAAGGCCAGAGATCCTCTTGGGCTGACACCCAGCTGAATCATATCATGTCTTCGTGTCGCATCAGAAAGCATTGCAATATACTGATAGATTAAAGAAGAAACCTTAATCTCATTCACTTCCTTTTGCATAGAAAGTAATTCTTCTTTTGAGATAACCTCATTCACATCATCTAATGGATCACTCACCTTTCTCTGACTCATCAGAATCATTTCTTCCTTTATTGTTGGGTATCCCATAGATAAAAGAACCATAAAACGATCCATCTGCGACTCCGGAAGCATCTGCGTACCCGCAGAACCAAGCGGATTTTGCGTTGCAATAACAAAAAATGGTTCCTGTATATTTCTTGTCACACCATCTACCGTTACCTGTCCTTCTTCCATAACCTCCAAAAGTGCTGACTGCGTTCTACTTGAAGTACGGTTAATTTCATCTGCCAGCAGAAGGTTCGTCATAACTGCTCCCTGACGGTATTCAAACTTTCCATTTTCCTTATTATAATAGTAGAAACCGACCACATCCGATGGCATGACGTCCGGTGTAAACTGTATTCTTCGATAAGAAAGTCCCAAAGCCTTTGAAAAAGCCAGCGCCATCGTTGTCTTTCCCACACCAGGTACATCCTCAAGCAAAACATGTCCACCAGAGAGAATCGTCATCCACACCTTACGGATGACCTTTTCTTTACCAATAATTACTTTATTCACTTCTTCTATAATCAAATTCGCTTTATTCAAAAAATACTCCTTTCTTATGAGGGTAGCAATATACAGCAATTACCGTTCATTATAACACGAAAAAGGATTTTTGATATAATAATTTATCCGACAGACAAAATCAGGAAAGTTCTTTAATACAATATTCTAAATATCACGAATAATATCACAGCCTTTCCTACAAGCATTGGTAACCATAGCTTTCCCAAAAAACCATTATGTGTGTTTTGCTTTGGACATTTTCCGATACATTTTCCACAGGAGAAACATTCACCGGATGTCGCATTATCCCCTTCTTTATCCGATGGTATCTCAAGACTTGCCGGACATACTAAATTACACGCTTTACAGTTTGGAATACAGTTTTCTCTGTTTCGTTTGATTACAGAAAACGGCAGAACCGGCATCAGGGAAAATACTGCTCCCATTGGGCATAAGAAACGGCAGAAAAATCTTGGTTCCAATGCCATTCCTGCTGTAACCAATAAAAAGAGACCTATTCCTATGAGACTGTCTGCCATCTTTAACTGATGAAAACGGGAAAATGCACTGAACGGACTATGTATAGCAACTGCACTACTGTAACCTTTTATGCAAAGAAGCAGGACAACAATCAGTACAACATATTTTAAATACTGGAGTATCTTTCCTGCTTTTGCAAAACATTTCAATGGTTTCTTTTTTCTTTTTTTGCGGACTGTAGATGAAATAAAATAAACGAAATCACCCCATGTTCCAAATGCACAGGCAAAACCACAGAAAAATCGTCCAAATACAATGGTAAAGACCAGTAATACAACAAGTGTCTGTACAAAAGAATTCCACTGCAGACTTGCACGCTGTGTAATTTGTTCTACAATTAATTTTATTCCGGTAAATGCAGTGGAAAATAACGCTGGATAGATGATAAAAAATACTGCCCGTATCATCACTTCTATGATTGTCTGCACCGATATTTTTTTCTTTTTCTTCATTATTTAGCTGCTCCTTCTAATGCCTGTCCTACTGCATTCTTTATTCCTGTAGATGAATAGGTTGCTCCGCTTATTGTATCAACCTCTGTCGTCTGCTTATCAAGTATTGTCTTCACAATATCTTTTGCCATTGATAAATAAGCCTCATCTTCCCCACTTGCTTCTATAATATCTATCGCACTAATTTTCTTCCCGGATACCGTTACTTTTACTTTAATTTCTCCGCCAAATCCCTGCGAACTTCCAGTATATGTTCCATCTTTATACGTTCCTGCCTGACCGGCAGATGCACCATCGGTCCCTAACTTTCCAGAATTTTTTGCCGCTTCAAGAATATCCTCTTTTTCTCCTTGAAGCTGATTTACCTGGCTTTTTAATTCTGCAATTGTGGCTTCTTTATCACGACTGTAAATCACAGCCTGATATCCTGCTAAAAGCCCCAGAACGAGAATAAGATCAAATAAACGGATTAAAAAGTTTTTATATTTCATTCGTTGTCCCTTCTAAAATGCTTTCTATTATCTTCTATAAATTTTCTTACTATTTTTTTTAATATTCAAATGACTTTTTCTTAAATAAACGCAAAAGCCTCTCTTTTCAAAATTACTTCTTTGCCGCATTAAATGCCTTCTGGCATGCATCTTTAATTGCTTTAGAAGAACAGGTGGCTCCTGATACAGTATTTACACCATCTGCATTTCCATTTGCTACAATTTTAGAAACCATTCCTTTCTTTGCATCGTTTGTATATGCTTTATTCGTTGAATTTGTATTCGCGGTAATATTAGAAATTTCTGTAATTTTATCTTTTTTAATTGTGATATCCATGGAAATCGTATACGGATCAAAATCCTCATCTTCATCCGGCTCGCAGCTTACGCTTACTTTATATGTTCCATTTTTGTAGTTTTTCCCTTCGTCTGGATTTTCTGTTGTTTCTTCTTTTTTCTCTGTAGTCGTTTCCTCTTTCTTTTCTGTCGTTGTCTCTTCCTTTTTTTCTGTGGTCGTTTCCTCTTTCTTTTCTGTTGTCGTCTCTTCCTTCTTCTCCGTTGTTGTCTCTTCTTTCTTTTCCGTAGAAGAACTGTTTTTCTTCGCCTTTGATAAAGCATCATTTACCGCATTAAAAATAGCATGAGAACTGTACGTTGCTCCACTGACAGCATCTACTCCGCTTGTTCCGTTTTTAGAGACAATAAGTGATGGAAGATTCTTAATCTCATCTCTGCTCATAAACTGTTTCAGGTTGGTTCCTTTTGCTGTAGAAGAAATCTCCACCGCAGAAATCTTTCCATTTTTAATCGTTACATTTGCCGTTACACTATATTCCTTAAACTGCTCTCCCGAACAGGCCGCACTTCCAGTATAAGTGCCATCTTCATACCCTTCTGCCGGTGCTGCAATATTATTATTGTTATTATTGCTGTTAGAACCACTGTTTTTTTTCTTATTTTTTTTGTTTTTCTTCTTTTTCTTTTTCGTACTGCTTTTCCCTGTTTCCGCCTTTGAAAGAGCATTTCTTACTGCGGTAATAATTCCATTGGAACTATAGGTTGCTCCAGATGCCGCATCCACATTTGTAGTCTGTCCGCTGATCATCTTTGGGATAATTCCTTTTGCCTTACTAAAATAGGAAGCAGTTTCTCCTGATGCGCTTGTTACATCAATCGCGCTGATTTTTCCATCTTTTACTGTTACTTTTACAGAAATAGTTCCACCAAATCCTTTACCGGAGCCAGTGTAAGTTCCATCTTTCCATGTTCCAGACTCACTCACTTTAGAAACACTCGGAGCCGAACCAGCTGCATTACCTGCGTTCGCTGCTGTCGCATTATTAGACTCCGTTCCAAAAAGTGCATTTTTCACCGCACCGATAATTCCATTTGAACTGTATGTTGCTCCAGACACGACATCTACATCTGTACTCTGTGCCGTAAGCATCTCATCAATAACCCCTTTTGCACGCTGAAAGAAAGAATCCGTCTCACCTGGAGCACTGACAATATCAATCGCCGTCATTGTCTTTTTACTTACAGTAACATTTACTGTAACTTTTCCGCCATATCCGTTTGCAGAACCTTTATACGTTCCATCTTTTACATCAATAGCCCCCTTCTTTCCCTTCTTTGTTGTATTCTTTTTCGTTGTTTCTGCCATTGCTGCTGTACTTTCCTTCGCAAGCGCTTCCTTAATCTGACTGATGTCTTCTGTCTCTGAAGCTTCATACTTTTTTGCCTGTGGGGTTTTGTATCCGGTAAGTACTGTCACCATAAGAACCGCCAGGCAAACCGCCGGAATTACCGCTGTAATTCCTTTCACACCTGAAACCTTATCACCAAGACTTTTAAATTTTTCAACATATTTTTTCCACTTTTCCCTCATCATATCTCCCTTTCTTTTTGAATGTATTCTTGTATTCCTGTACTCTTGCATTCTTATATTCTCGAAATCTTTTTGTACTTGATTTTATGAGAAATTTTTTGTATCATTATTTTTTTATTATCGTAAAATCAGACTCACTGGTAAAATACTCTGCGAGTCCCTCTGAAACTAGAATGCTTCCGTCATCTTTTACAAGAATCGTGTCAAACTCATCACTGTGTTCTTTCCAGTATTTCTGTGCTTTTTCCGGTCCCATAATGAATAATGATGTGGACAAACCGTCTGCAAGTGTTCCGTCATCTGATACGATCGTAACAGAAGTCAGACCATTATTTGCCGGATATCCATTAGCCGGATCAATAATATGATGATATGTTTTTCCATCCTGCTTAAAATAACGCTCATATCCCCCAGAAGTAATCACTGCCTTATCCTTTATAGAAAGCACTCCAATATAACTTCCCGTATCTGCCGGATTCTCAACTGCCACTCTCCAGTCAGAACCATCTGGCTTTCCGTTTAGTGTCTGCACATTACCGCCAAGACTGATCACTGCACTAGAAATCCCATTTTCTTTAAAAATATCCATTACTTTTGAAGAAGTATATCCTTTCGCAATTCCACCAAGGTCAATCTTCATTCCTTCCTTATTTAAAGTGACCTCCTGTTTTTTCTCATCATATAAAACGTGATCTGCTCCCATCAGTCCCCTTAACTTCTTCAGCTCTTTCTTTCCGGGAACACGATAGTTCTCCGTCGGGAACCCCCACGCCTGCATAATCGGGTAAATCGTAATGTCAAACACTCCATTCGTGCTGTCATAAATCTCTTTTGAGCGCTTAATCAGATATCCTGTTGTTTCTGATACCGAACCTTTTCCATTCTTATTAATCTGCGAAACTTCACTGCTGTCAATCCCCGTAGAAACAAGCTGTTCAATATTGTTAATCTCATCAACCGCCTCGTCCAACGCTTTCTTAGCATTCTTTCCGTAAGCCGTTAAAGTCATATACGTATCCATCGCAAAAATATCTCTTGATTCTGATTTGTCCTCTTCATTTTGAGTCTTACTATTTGTATCCGCTTCTGCCTGTGTTGTCTGCTCCACAGCCTTTCTACTATCATTCTTACTTTTCTCTGTATCTACTGATGTTCCACATCCGGAAAGCATTCCTGCAGTGAACACAGTGGCCAGTAACATCGCAACTGCTTTTTTTCTAAAATTTATCACAACAATCCTCCATTATCTTGAAACTTACTTTCATTAGTTCTTTCTAACTTCATACATTATATAGAAAATATTCTGACAATGCAATTTTTTTATAAGAAAATGAGAACTTTTTTCATTAATATATATATAGTTTGACACAGCTAATAATAGTATATTATTATATTTTTCGTTAGAATAAGCTAACTTAAATACCAATTATAATATAAGGAGGAACTTATGAGAAACAAATTACTTGTAGCAGGTACTCTTGCTCTTGCAATGACTTGTACTACTGTATTTTCCAGTATTACTCCAGCAGTTGTAAAAGCAGCAAGTGTATCTACAGTACAGACACAGACAGCAGAAAATAGTGATGACTACGTTTACTGCTATGCAGGCCTGACATGGGCTGAATATTGGAAGGCTGAAGGAGTTATGGCAGCAGGTGATACCACGTCTTCTGATACAGCTGATTCACACGATGAAAAAGATAAAGGTGCCTTTGATGCAGTAACAAGAGCTACCACTAATCACGGACTTCACCGCGGAAGTTATCAGTGTACTGCAGTTATTAAAACTGCTGAAGGAGAATATAGTGTTTCCCATTGGAGCAGTAATGGAAAAACTGTCTACTTTACAGATGGTACCAGTGCCGGATGGAACAGAGGTACTCTCACCTTAACCGATGGCACTACACAGACTATGACAGAATATGATGTTCTTGGATTAAAATATGTTCCTGTCAAAGTAAAATCTTCTGACTATGCCAGCTTTAAAGAAAAGTATTCCGTTGTAGAAAATAACGGTACCTTAATTGGTGGCTATGGAGAAAAGAATCTGCAGGATTATAATGTTACTGCATCTGTTGATAAGGATACCAATGGCCTAAAGACTGCCGAAAAGCAGAGTGATGGTTCCTTCACATTTACCCAAAGAAGTAACGGCTCTTCTTCTGGTATTAAAGATAAGACTCTTAAAACTGCTGATTTAAACAATATGGGAGCAACTGTAAAGGATGCAAGCGGTAGCTACGGTGAATTTCTTCGTGTAGATTTCACAAAAAATTACGGCGATCTTGGCGCTAATATGCAGGCTGTAAAATGGACCTACTATGGAAATGACAGCACACGTTCTAAGGCACTTGCCACTTACGGAACAAAGTTTGCTGCTGATAACTGGATGCATAAAAGTATGGGAATCCAGTTAGGTCTTACAAATTCTATTCGCTGCCAGCTTCCAAAAGGATATGACGGAACTGGCTACTGGAGTTTAACCATTTATGCTCTTGGATACGCTGATTCTACATATAACTTTGAAGCTACTGATGCAAACATTGTAAAACCTGACACAAATGCTGGCGATACAACTGAGTTAAACAAACTTGTTTCTTCTGTTGAAGGATTAAACCCATCGGATTATACAGAAAAGAGCTGGAATAGCTTCGAAACAGAATTAAAAGAAGCAAAAGACATTTTAGCAAAAGAGGCTCCTAATCAGGCAGAGGTTGATGAGGCAATCAAACATCTTACAGACGCTAAAAATGCTCTTGATAAATATGTATACGGAACAGCGAATCTTTCTTATGCAGATTTCTATTACGGAGAATTAAAAGATGTAAAAGAGGATACTACTTTAGACCTCACTTCTGATAAAGCAGCTTCTTATCGCGAAAGTGGTATGTATGATGCAGTAAGTAGTGCTACAACTAATAAATACAAAAATTACTTCTCCAGTACGTATTCAGAAGATAATACAAGCGAACAGGGTGGTTCTATTATCGGTATAAAAGACGTAAATATTGCTGTTCCAACTTCATTATATGAAAATGCGAAAAAGGCTATTTCCGATAATAAAGAATGCAGCAATAAATTATTAGAAATTATTAGTTCTATGAAGTTATCTGATACGACACCATCTGAATATAAAATCTTAAATGGTGATGGTACTTTGACAGCTATGAAATCTGAGGTTATCGAAGATACTTCTGATACACTTACTATCAAAACACAGTCTTCCTACGGACAATATGAAGTAGATCCTGTAACTTCTGAAAACAGCCCTCTTTCTAATTTAGATGCTAAAAAGTCCTTACTTGGTATCATTGTTGAAGACGAAGATGGTACTAAATATGGTATGGAACATCTGGAAAACATCTATGGCGGAGGAAAATTCTCCTTTGCTGTAACAGATGGATTTAAAGAAAAACACGGAAACACAATTGATTATAAGCGTCATGAAGATTTACAAGGTAAAACAATTAAAAAAGTTACTTATCTTGTAAAAAACGGTGCTGATATTGTTATTAATACTAACTTAAAATGTAAAACTTTAGCTGGTTCTGACAGCATTAAAGCTACCGCTAATGATAACTTTAAAGATGGTGCAACCGTTTCTGTTGATACTACTGCTGTTCCTTCTGGTTCTAATTATACTTTAAGCAGCGTAAGTATGGGAAAAACTGTCCTGACAGAAGGTACAGATTATACATACGCAAACAATACTCTGACGATAAAAGCTACAGATAATACTGGTGTGGGTTCCTATTCTATGGTATTTACAGATGATACTTACTCTGATATTGTAGCCTCCTTCACATTAGAATCTGGCTACAAGACTGGAGATATCTCCATTAATAAAAATAATCAGGTTACTCTTCCTGCCGGTGTCAACTTTAAAAAATATGTAAATAATATTACATCTATTAAAATTAATGGGGTAGAAAAAACAGGAAAAGGCGGAATTAAAGCTACTGATTTATTTGATGCAGACGGAAACATTAACTTCAATGCAGCAATTAAAGGTAAAGATGGTTCTTCCACACCTGTATTTGCAGACAAATCTGCTTCTTACACAATAGAGCTTACATCAACCGGTTACCCATCTGTATCTGGAACTGTACAGCTGAATACTTCTATCCTTGAAGCTTCCATCAAAAAAGCAGAAGCACTTGATAGCAGCAAATATACTGCTGAAACCTGGAAAGCACTTCAGACTGCTTTAACAGAAGCAAAAGAAGCAAAATCCGCTAACACACAGGCAATTGTTGATGCTGCAAACACAAAACTTACAGAAGCTCTTTCAGGCTTAAAAGAAAAAGCTGTTACTCCTTCTAAACCTGCAACGCCTTCTAACCCAGACACAACAACAACTAAAAAACCTGCTACTAAACCAGCATTAAAGAAATCAAACGTAAAACTTTCCAAACCTGTTCTTAAAGTTGGAAAAACAACAAAGAACAAAGCAAAAGTTACATGGAAAAAAGTTAAGAAGGCTACCGGTTATGAAATCCAGTACACAACAAAAGGATTCGGTAACAAAAAAGATACAAAAACAATTAAAGTTTCCAAGGCTAAGATCACATCTGCTCAGCTTAAGAAACTGAAAAAGAAAACAAGATATAAAGTCCGCATCCGCGCCGTATATACAAAAGCCGGATATCAGTCAGCTACATCAAAATGGTCTGCAATAAAAACTGTGAAGACAAAATAATAATTGTAGATTTCGTGTAGACGAAAAAAGAAACGAAAATTAGTATTTAAGCATTCCCTTTTTTGAGAACTTTTTTCATTTGGTATTTTTTGTTTGACACAACTAATTTTATATAGTATTCTCTAATTGCGAGATATATTTTCTATCTCAGACTTACAAGATTTGAATTGAATTTTCGGTGCTTAATATCTTTTTATTAGATATTCATGCATGAAAACCTGGTAGGGGACCCTCCACTAACGCACTCCGTATGCGCGCTAGGGAGAGTTCTCTAATTTTTTGCCTTAAAAATCAGTGCACAGATTTTTATATATTTATTTTCTTATCAAATATGTCCTTTTGGAACTTTTTATGTTTGATTTCATAATCAGTTTCTAAAAGTATACAAGAAAAGAAGGGAGACTACAAATTTAATGAGAAAACAAAAATTATTAACTAAGGCTCTGGCAGCTTCTATGGCAGTATTTATGTCTGTCAGCCAGCTTTCTGTTCCTGCATTTGCAGCAGAAGGAACAAAATCCGTTTCTATCGCAGGCAGCACTTACACATATTCTGCAGAAGCTTTAGAAGGCTATACTCAGATTGGAAACAGTGGATTATATTATAAATTAACTAACGGTACAGGTTTTTCCGGAACGATATATGGAACATCTAATTTAACTTACAAAGAATTTTATTCTGGTGATGTAAGCAGCACAGACAGCTTTGATGTCGTTACTACTGCCAGTACTTCTAAGCATTCTGTTTTATCTAATGCCTGGACAGATTATGAGGAGGAAAGTGCAGAAGCTACAGGAGGATATCATGTAAGAGGTGTTGCGAATGTAAATGTTGCTGTTGATTCTGACCTTTATGTTGAATCCACTATTTTAAAAGATGCAAACAAAGAATTAAGCAAAGCATGTGAGGAAGCTTCTGATATTACATTAAATGAAAATCCTACACAGGTTCCTTCTCAGTATAAAATACTTCAGGAAAACGGTTCTTATGTTTCTAATAACAAGACAGTCGCTACTGTAACTGATGCCGTACCAACATTAACAACAGGATCCACCTGGGGTGAATACGAGATTGATGTGGTGGAAACAAGCACAAAATACTTAAGAAATTCCCGACAAGATGAGGGATTCCCTGTCAACTCTACAATTCAGGGAATCATCCTTGAAACAACAGATGGCTATAAAGTAGGCTTAGAACATCTTGCAAATATATGGGTGCAGCCTTATAAATTATCTTTTAATGTTACCAATGAAGCGGCTACTATGGGAATTGCAAAATCAGATAATACGGCTGAATTTGCAAAGCTTGTGAATAAAACAATTAACAAAATTACTTATGTAACACCAGAAGGTAACTATGTTTATACTTTCGCTGATGGAATCTTTATAAAACCGGCTTACTCTGAAGAAATCAGCGGTACTTTCAGTGACGATATGAAATCATTTACTTTAAATCAGCTTCCTACTGTTAAAAATGGAACATTGACTGTAACATATACTGTTGGAGCAGGTCATAAGAAGACTCCTTATACTCTGTATTCCGGAGCTATTGCAAAAAACGTTTCTCTTGACTTAAATGCTATCCCATCTGATGCGGAGGGTGGAACTTACAGCGTTACTATTTCTTGTGATGACTACGCTGATATCTACGTCGCAATCCCTGTAACAGAAGCTCAAAAAGCACAGTTACAGGAACTTATCAAACAGGCTGAAACTGCATTAAAAGGTGCCGGTGCTGATGATAGTGTATTATTAGCACATAAAAATGAGGCAGCAGAACTCTTAGCAAACGAAAGTTCTACCAGTGCCGATGCTGCTGATTTAATCAATGAACTTACTGAATTATTAAAACCATATCAATCCACAGAAGCACCAACACCATCCATACCGGACAGTACAACAGCTTCTAAACCAAATACAACAACTGCTGCTAAACCAGCTACAAAACCTGCTACTACAGCAAAGAAGCCAAACACAACAGCCACAAAAGTAAAACTTGCAAAACAGACTACAAAAGTAAAAGCAAATGGAAAGAAAAAAATCAAAGTATCCTGGAAAAAAGATAAAAAAGCTTCCGGTTACGAAATCACATATTCCACAAAGAAATCTTTCAAAGGAAAGAAAACAATTGTAGTAAAGAGTAACAAGACAACAAGCAAAGTAGTAAAGAAATTAACATCTAAAAAGAAATACTTTGTAAAAGTACGCTCCTACAAGCAGGTTGGAAAGACTAAGACTTATGGGGCATACAGCAAAGTGAAAACTGTGAAAGTAAAATAATTTTCTCTTAAACATTTTATATAATTGGTATTTTTATAAATAGTATTTTGCCTCAGGCAGGGAGAGACGCTCCCGGAGAAAGTAGAATAATAGTTGCCTCTGCAAATGTGAGAAGTAATAACCATATCTTCTGGTTTATACATTCTATTATTTCTTACTATTCAAACTCTATTTAGTAAAAACCCCACGAAGCTATATTCCGTGGGGTCTTTTTTATTATTTGAATAGGATTGGCTTAGATTATAAATAATTCTCATACTTCTTAACACACCCGATTCCAATCGCATATGGTCCGGTATGTACCGCAATGGTTGCCCCAATCTGGCAGATTCCCACCTGATCTACATGGCTCTCTCCATAGATATGGTTCGCAACGGTATTATAATATTCCTTGCCTTCCTCTATATCGTAACCAAAACCAACGCGGAAAGAATAGTCTTCCATCGCATCTCCGGTTTCTTTAAAATAGTCATCCATTAACGCAATCGTTTTGGCAACTGTCTTCTTACGGCTTCGTCCGATTCCTGAAGCTTCGATCTCACCATTTACTAAAGTAATCAGAGGCTTTAAGGAAAGGGCGCTGCTTGCGATTCCTGCAAGCTTTCCGATTCGTCCGCCATGTTTTAAATAATCTGTGTTACCGACTGTAAAGAAGATTCTATTCGTCTTTTTCATCTTCTCAAGAATATCTACACATTGTTCATAAGGAACTCCATTCTGACACATTCTTCCTGCTTCAATAACCATAAGACCCTGACTTACTGTTCCTGCTTCAGAATTAATCACCGCAATTTTGGCATCCGGATAATCCTCACAAACAATTTCTCTGGCATTACATGCACAGTTGTAAGAACCACTCAAAGATGGAGTAAAACAAATACAGACTACCGGTGTTCCTTCTTTCACATATTCCGTAAAAACGTCAATATAATTCTGTACAGATGGAAGAGAGGTCTTCGGATATACATCTGGATTCCCTACCATTCGCTCATATACTTCACGAATTCCGATTTCTTCAATCTCTTTATAATATGTCTCCTCATCAAATGATATATAAAAAGGTATAATACGTAAATTATACTGTTCAATGATCTCTTTTTCTAAATCACAACAGCCATCACTAATAATTTTATAATTCATCTCTTCCTCCAACACGTTTAGGTATATATTTACATCACAGAGAATTCCATATCAAAAATAGGATATATATTCTAAAAAAGAAATCCCTATTTACAAAATATCAGCTTGAAACTTCTGAGATATAGTTTGTGTTCTCATTTCCATGTAACATAGTTTTCATATCTATATTTTAATATTGGTAAAACTATTTGTCAACTCTCTTCTATAATAGTCTCAGGTAAATCTTGCAATTTATTCTGCTAATTTCTATCATTTCATAAAATAACTTCCGCTGGCCAGAGTTAACCCCATCACCTTCTTAAATCTATCATCTCACTTCAATATGAAAATACCCTGCTGCCTTCAAGACATCATCTCTTCTTCCAGAAATTTCACCACTCCAGCATTAAGATTCGTATCAAGAACATATTCTGCCCGCTCCTTTACCTCCTTATGTGCATTTCCTACTGCACAACAGCGGTCACAGGCTTCAAATAATGGAATATCATTTAGATTATCTCCCATTCCCGTAATCGCATCCGGCTGAAGCATTGCCCGAAGCTTCTGAACTCCATGATATTTGGAAGCATTCTTATGCGAAATCTCTAAATACCACAATCCATTTCCATAAACATCCTTATAAAAATTCAGATTTAACTTCTCATCCTTTTTCAAATATTCATAAAATGGCCGCAAAACTTCTTCTTCATAGCAAATGGAAAAATAAATGATATCCTCTTCTAAAATATCTTCTAATTTTTCTACCTTACTAAATGGCTTATGATACACATCTCTCCGCTCTACATAAAATTTTTCCATGTGTTCTGTCGCGATTTTCTCGTAATAGGTGGCCATTTTGCGCCCAGATTTCTGAATTTGGTTCTCTTCTCCTGTATTCGAATTTTTCTTCAGGTTTGAAGCTACACCTGATTTCAAATTCTTTTCTAAATTTGAAGCTATCTCTGATTCTAAAGTTTCTTCCGAAATTTCCGGCGAAAGCGCATAGGCAAACCCTGTCACTCCAAACTTCTTTCTTCCTTTTAAAATATATTCCACAGAATCTCTTTCAATAATCTCCGCATTAATACAGCTCTTACTTACCGGATCATAGAGCATGACTCCATTCATCAAAATCATCGGATATGTCAAATGCACATCCTTCACAATGGAATTCACTGTCGCATAAGTTCTTGCTGTCGCAACAGTAAAACAAAGTCCTTTATCAATCAAGCGGTTCAGTCGTTCTGGCACATCTTCATTCAACAGGGCATCACTGTTTAATAATGTACCATCTAAATCAGATACATATAGCATTTTACCAGAAAGATTATATCTATTAGCCTCGGATCTGGCTTCTTCTGATTTATCTTTTTTAAATCTACTTTTTTCTAATCTATTTTCTTCTAAACTGTTATTTTCTGGAGAAATTTCATTTTTTCTCTTTGTTTGCTTATCTATTTTTTCTGTCATTTCTTCTTTAAATGAAGTTTTTGAAGCAGCCTTCTCACCCACCTCGCTTTTCATCTCAAGAACCGCTCTTTTATCCGCATCCTCACGCACTCTAAAAAAGAGATACTGCTGCATGATTCCTGCCGTGTCCTTATACTTTTCTACTGGAAAATGCCCGTTATAATACATTTTTTCCACCTTTGCAATCCATGTATCAATCGGAAACAATTCTAACTGATGAAGACCAAAAAGCTGAATACAGGATGCTACCTTTTCTCCCACACCTTTTAGCTGCTTTAACATCTCCTTTACCTGCTCTGGAGTTTTTCCTTCATCCACAGCATCTTTTACCTCTTCTAAATCAAACTTTCCCTCTAAAATATCCTCCGCAGTCTGCCTTATATACTTCTCCCTGTATCCAAACTTAAACTCTGACAAATCCGCTCCAACAATTACTTCTGGAGAAGGAAAGGTATATCCCACAAGATGTTCGCCTTCATAATCAAAAACAATCTG
>ERZ809146.249-NODE-249-length-29463-cov-6.181413_pt1 | contig 29463 bp, 43 predicted proteins | sample MGYA00520794_ERZ809146 | MGnify/ENA primary metagenome ERZ809146 (study PRJEB31570, sample SAMEA3212995) | Homo sapiens | biome: human-gut; feature: human gut; material: fecal | place: Sweden | collected 2011 ... | reverse complement strand
CCACAGCCATACGGTAGCACCGCCGGTAGTAAAAGCCGGAGACAGGGTACTTGTGGCGTGGGTTCAGAACGAGGCGGTCATTATTGATGTTATCGTAAGCTCATAGAAAGGAGGCAGGCATGGCGAATACATCACTACAAATCGTGGAAGTTCCTGATTTCATAGAAGAAAGTTCAGAATATGACATCAAGTACAAGCGGACTGCAAAATGGGACGCTGAAAAGGGCGATTTTGTCAGGGACGGAGCGTACAGAATGGTGGAATGTTCAGGCGAGGAGGGCTTTATGATTTGGTGCTTCAAGATTGCACAGACGGAGCGGTATTCCTGCCTTGCCTATACAAATGACATAGGGACGGAGCTGGAGGAGGCTTTAGCTGCCGACAATCAGAAAGTGGTTGAATCAATGGTTGAAAGGACGCTTACGGAAGCCTTGAAAGTCAATCCACGAACAGAATATGTCACAGATTTCAGTTTCACATGGAACGCCGACGAAATGCACTGTACCTTTTTGGTAAAGGGCGTTGAGTGGGATAAATTATTCAGGATAAGCATTTGAGGAGGTGGTAGACATGGCACAACCTGAATTTATACAGCCTGATTTTATGCAGGGCAGCACAGAGGCAGAGATACACGAAAGAATGATGGCGAATCTTCCAGACGACATAGACGATATGCCGGGAGGGTTCCCCTATGATTTTACTATGCCAGCGGCTATCGAAAAATCAGAGTTCATCAATTACCACATGGCAAGAGCCTTGATGATTGCGTTTCCGCAGTACGCATGGGATGACTGGCTGGATTTGCATGGTCAGCAGGTACATCTTCCAAGACAGGAAGCACAGCACGCCTCCGGGCATATCAGAATAACCGGAACAGCCGGAGCGGAGATTTTAGCCGGTACGGTATTTTGCACACCGGCAACAGACAGTTCTCCGTCGCTTGAATTTGCAACTGATGAAGATTGTACGATAAGCGAGGAGGGAACGGTTACGGTAGCCGTTACCGCAGTAGAATCCGGTACACAGTCAAATGTGGCTGCAAAAACAATCTGTATCATGGCAAAACCTGATAAAGCCGTATCAGAGGTTATCAATGACGAGGCGGTCACAGGCGGCACAGAAACAGAGAGCAACGACGACTACTACGACAGAATAGCCGCAGAATACGCAAACAGCATGACCTATCTTGGAAATGACAGCGATTATGTACGCTGGGCAAAAGAAGCCGGTGCCGGAGATTGTATTGTGGTATCTGCCGCTGACGGTCCGGGAACGGTAAAACTGGTTCTCGTAGACAGAAACGGTCAGCCAGCAAATGAAACGCTGATAAAAGATGTTTACAACTACATTGTATCTCCAGGCGACAGAGCAGCAAGGCTATTACCTACTGCGTGTGCGAAATTAAGCTGCGTAGCGGCTACGACGGTAAAGATTACCTACGAATGTACCGGATTGTCGCTTGACGGCACTACGGACTTAGAACAGGTAAAGAAAGACTTCAAGGCGGCTGTCGCATTGGTCTATGACAAAGCAAAGAATGACAGCTTACTTAGATACAATGATGTTCGACCTTTGTTGTCCGAGATAAGCGGAGTAAAGGATTTTGCCACATTCACAATGAATGGCGGCACCACAAATATTAAACTTGCACAGGAAGAATACCCAGAAACAGGCGATATGGTATTCACAGAATAGGAGGCAGTTATGGACGGAGAAAAATTCGATTTAGAACAGTTTCCTACGAGTGAAAGTGCCAAAAGAATGTTGAGCTATGTAACGCCGGGATTTTACGACAATTCCTATGTTGGAAAATGGTTGTATCAGGTCATGGGACTTGAATACGACGACGCAAGAAAGCTGGCAGAGGAACTTCAATACCAGATGTTTCCTGAAACTGCCACATGGGGGCTTATGTACCATGAAATCAAGTGGGGGCTTCCGGTAAGACCTAACCTCTCATACGAGGAACGGCGACAGCTCATTTACCAGAAGCGAGATTATAAAGCCCCTATGACACCGTATCGAATGGAAACATACCTGAAAAATGCAACCGGCTTTGATGTATTTGTTGCCGACTGTCACGATTCAGGTATTTATAATTTCCAGCCAACGCACCCGAACATCTTCAAGGCATATTTTACCGGAGAGGGTACGCTGGATTCTAAAGCAGCACATGAAATGCTGGCAAAGTTAAAGCAGTCACACACGACATACATTGTAAACGACTATTCCTCATTCGAGATAGACAACAGGGAGCTTGAAAAAATGCTCCTGAAGAATATCCGAATAACCGCAAGGATTCCGTTCTGGAGAACCAGACTATTTGACGGTTCAGAAATCATGGACGGCTCACACTTGATGAATGCAGAGAGAGAATATGACCTGCGGCTTGGTGTCATGTACCGGGAGGGAGAGTTCAAGACAGAGCAGACCGCTATACTTGCGGTTGTTGCCATGACTGCGAAAGTTGCATTATCAGAACAAATGAATACCGAGAAAATGACCGCCGGATTCCGCATTGATTTCTGGCGGTCATTGTATTTTGACGGCTCAATCCTAATGAATGGTAAAAACCTGATGGATTACTCCAGACAGGAGATTAAGACAACAGGAAGAATTAAGACATCCGTACAGGTACCGGAGGAGTTCGGAAATGCGACAGTTACATCACGACGGAATTTGGCATACTTTGACGGTTCACTCAAAATGGACGGCTCAAGGTTGATGAATTCAATAAATCGAAAGGAGGCTATCTAAAGCATGGCAAAGAATGTGATTATCACAAAGACAGCGAGAAAAAAGCTGGTACAGGCAAGGGCAGGAGCTATCACACTTCCTAAAATTGTCGGTATGGTATTTGGTTCAGGCGGCGTTGACAGCTCCGGCAATGTCATAGCTCCAAGCGAGAACCAGACAAAACTCAACAAAGAGCTTTTCCGTAAACCTATCGACGGTTACAGCTTCACGAATGAAACTACTTGTAGATATGAGTGTACGCTGTCGGAATCAGAGCTTGCAGGAGAGTATATCAGCGAGATAGGTTTATACGATTCTGCCGGAGATATTGTCTGCATTAAAACATTCACAAAAAAGGGTAAGGACAGCGACATTGAGATGACCTACACCCTTGATGATGTTTTCTAACAGGCAGAAAGGAGGCGTAAAGCATGAAAACCTACAAGACAAGCACGCCTGAATTTAAGGATTCGGTAGAAATTATCGAAACCACAGACACAAACCATGCCGACAATGTAACGGCGGCAGATATTCAGAACTTCCAGAACACGCTCTCAAACAGAGTGTTGCTCCGTTCTCTGATTAACTTTGTGTACGATTCAGACAGTGAGAGTATCATTTCCGCATTGCCAGCGGATTTTGATAACGGAAAATTGACAATCCGTAACGACATGGCAAGCGTCAGCGGCGAAACATTGTCACTGTCATTTGCATAATAAAACCAAAGGAGGACTTATAAAATGGCAAGCGAAATTTCAAGAATTGAAACAGGCGGCGTTTCCAGACCTATCAAGGACGAAACAGCCAGAAACGACAATCTGATTCTGCACCAGCAGGATAACAGGATTTACAAGGGCAGAAATCTTGTGACCGTATTTGCGTCAGAGATTGCAAAATACTCTGATGAATGGGCGTGGATTCGTGCGAGAATCAAAGCCGCCAACTATGAGGGTATCTATGTAGGCGACTACATTCCTGTAACTATGAATAAAGAGGTTGTGAATATGCAGGTAGCCGGTATCGACACCTACTACAACACAACAGACCAGCCGGTAGGACATCATATCGACTTTATCAGTAGGGATTGCTTCACAGAAACAATCCAGTGGAACACCACAAACAATAACAATGGTAACTCTGAATCTCCATATCCGTACATGGTAAGCAACCTGAAAAAGTGGCTTGATGAAACGCTCTACGGCTATCTTCCTGATAAGGTAAAGAACCAGATTGCACACAAGAGAATGTTACTTGAGCAGCGTTATTCAAGTGCCGGAGCCTTGACGGATTCCACAAGCTGGGGCTGGCAGGATTTAGGTGCTTTATGGGTTCCGCTTGAATACGAGGTATTCGGTGCTATCGTATGGGGAACACCGGGCTGGTCTGAGGGACAGGCGGTACAGTACCCTATTTTTGCCAATACATACCTTAGCAGAATAAAAGGAGCCGGTAACGGCGGCAGTCGGTGCGACTGGTGGTTGGCTTCTGTCGGGAGCGGCGATTCGACGAATGCGTGCGGTGTGAGCAACATTGGGAGTGCCGGCAACTGGAATGCGTCTAATTCGCTTCGTGTGCCGGTCTGCTTCCGTATCACTGCGTAAGCAGCAAATCTCACAATCCTAAAAATCGGGGACCCTTGTGGTCCCCATATCTTCTGAAAGGAGCAACATAATAAATGGGAGAGGAAAAGCAGAAAAGCACTCCAAAATTTACCTACGGCAATAATTACCGCAGGACACGACGAGAAACACAATTTGATACGCTTGATATGGCGGTATCACTCAAACACAAAGTATCGGTATATGTGATGAATGACAGATATGTACCGAAGCGGTGGAGATACATAAACGGAAAGCCAGCGATAGATTACGCAAGGGCTATCAGGGATTGCATATCGGATTCAAACGATATATTTCTCAACAAAGAACAAACGCCTGAAAGATTATCAGCAAGAGCATTACTTCAAGAAAAGGCGTTATCGTACTGCAATAAATTACAGCTCCAGCTCATGGATATTATAGCCGAGTGCGAGGGAGCGACTGATGATAACATGAGGGAGGTTACAGATTTGCTTAGTGACCTCATAGGTAAAATCATCAAATGGAATAAAAGCGACAATGACCGTATCAGTAAATAACTGGTGCGTTCATATATGGGTTATCCTCTGTTAATTCTGTGTCGGTGCAACTGGTGGTTGGCTTCTGTCAGGAGCGGCAATTCGACGAATGCGTGCAATGTGAACAACAATGGGAATGCCAACAACTGGAATGCGTCTAATTCGAATCGTGTGCCGGTCTGATTCCACTAAAGCGAGACAAAGTAGATTTTGTCGGTTTACGGCATTTTGAAATCAGTGCAAGTGGATGGAAGGAGAGGATATACCGTCAGCCAATGGGAAACCGGGCTGTAAATAAGTATCTGGATGACATCAGGCGGACGCTGCTTGCATGGTACAGGATTGGTAGAGAGCCTGTATTTCATGCCTGTTATGCTATGCGGTTAGGGCTACCAGTAAAGCTGCTTATACAGGGCTGCCGTACCAGATACCATTTTGATAATAGGTTATTACCGGAAAGCGGTGGAAATTTAATTATGACTAGCGAAGAAAGGAAAGAGGCAAGATTCCAACGCCGAAAGGCGAAGCGTGAAGCTAAAAGGGAGAGGGTGCTGGAGGAACATGGAGATTATTATAAAGTCATCAGCCGAAATGCTTTGTCGAAGTCCGCCATAGAAGCGGCAAAAGGTGTCAGCTATAAAGCCAGTGTGAAGCGTTATATGCTGCGGAGGCTCACGAATGTAGCAGCCACGAATAAGAAATTGACTTATTGTGAGGATATACACAAAGGATTTATCTGTTTTGGTCTGAATGAAAGAGGAAAGCACCGGGATATAATGAGTGTTCATTTTTCAGAGAGAGTACCACAGAAATCGCTCAATCACAATGCACTGGTTCCAGTTCTCACAAGGTCACTGATACACGATAACGGAGCCAGCCAGAAAGGAAAGGGTACGAGCTTTGCAATGAAAAGGCTTGTTACTCATTTACGGAGGCATTATAGACATCATGGAACAGAGGGCTATGTCCTGCTATTTGACTTCAAAAATTATTTCGGAAATATCGACCACGACATAGCAAAACAGATTATCAGGAGAGCTTTTGATGATGATAAAATCGTCTGGCTCACGAACCGGTTTATTGATTCTTACTATGAGCATTACCTAAAAATGGCAATCAAGAAAGGCGAGAATCCTGATACCGTAGAACACAAAGGGTTAGGTCTTGGAAGTGAGGACAACCAGACAATAGCCGTTTCCTACCCGAACAGATTAGACCACTACATCAAAGAGGTATTACAGATACACGAATACGCACGATACATGGACGACGGATATTTGATACATGAAAGTAAAGAGTATCTGGAGTATTGCTTACAGGAAATCCGCAGAATATGTGCGGAGCTGAAAATTGAACTAAATGAGAAAAAGACAAGAATCGTAAAGCTGTCACATGGCTTTACATTCCTGAAAACACAAATATATCTGACGGACACTGGAAAGATTTTGAGAAAGCCTTGCAGAAAAGCAGTCGTAAGGCAGAGAAGAAAGCTGGTACGCCAGTACCGGAAGCTTTTAGCCGGAGAATTATCTTTCGAGGATATACGGTGTTCGTATGCGTCATGGCGTGGCTGCATGGAAAAGAAACAGGCACGCAGGACTATTCACAGTATGAACCGTCTGTTTGACAGACTTTTCATAGAAAATTGGCAAAGAGAGGAGGTGCCGCTTTATGGATAACAGAGCTATGGAGATTCAGTCTGAAATTGCTGGACTGAAACAGATTCTTGCTGCTACCGACTACAAGGCGTTGAAACACGCTGACGGAGCTCTTTCTGACGAAGATTACGCAGAAACAAAGGTACAGCGTCAGGAGCTTAGAGACAAAATCAATGAGCTTGAAGCAGAACTGGCAGTAGTTACCAGCAAGGAGGAAGCAGATGCAGAGTAAGAGATTACCACAGCTAGAGGAATATTTCAGCTATGACAGGCTGGAGAAAGCCTCTAAGAAACTGCATCTGAATCCGACGGTACCAGAAAATGAGGAACGGTTGATGAATTTGCACAACCACCTTATATGGCATTCGTATTGTCCCGGAAAAGACGAGACAGCGGATGCCATTTTCTGTACCGCTATTCGAGATGTGATGAATGAATACAGCCTCCAGAAAGAAGATATACCGATTATTTATGTCGCTTATCTCAATATTCTGGAAAGTTGAGAAAGGAGGTAGCCATGGCAGATGAACCTATTGCAAGAGCAGAGTACGAGGAGTACAAAAAGCGTCTTGACGAGGAGAACAAAAGACAGGACAAGCGTATTGAGCTTCTGGAGGAAAGCACCAAGCAGATTAACGCCCTCACAGTTTCCATAGAGAAACTGGCACAGAGCGTTGAAAGCATGGTTAAGGAGCAGGAAACACAGAGTAAACGCCTTGTATCATTAGAAAACAGGGACGGCGAAATGTGGCGTAAAGTCGTAGGGTATGTGGCTACTGCGGTTATCGGTATCGTGGTAGGCTTCATTTTTACGCAGATTGGAATGTAGGAGGCGTACATGAGAGAGAAAAAGCGAGGCTTCCACCCTGTCAGGTGGATTAAAGAGCTGGTAAAAAAGATTGGCACCCTGAACCTGATTTTAATTCTGGTTGGTGCATTTTTTGTCTGGTTCAACTGGCAGATGTTATGTATCTTCCGAGATTATGCGGCGATTCCTGAAACCTATGCTTGTGCGGTTATTGCAGCCACTATCGGCGAATGCGGAATATGCGGCTGGATAAGGACCACAAAGGATAAAAGACAGGATAGGACATGGCAAAAGGAAGATGAAGCAGAGGCAAAGAAAGAATCCGGCGACTATCAGGAAGTGCCGGGCATGGTAAACAGAGAAATGGAGGATAACAGAGATGAATGAGATTATCTTTGAAATTGTGAAACTTGTGGTTATGGTTGCAGCACTGGTTATTGCCAGATACCTTGTACCGTTTGTGAAGAATAAAATCGGTGCAAGCAAACTGGAGCTGATTGCACAGTGGGCGAAATATGCAGTCTTGAAAGCCCAGCAGGTCTTATGGTCTGAATCAGGCGAGGACAGAAAAGCGTATGTAACAGAGTTCCTGAAAAAGCTGCTTATTGAAAAAAATATCTCAATATCTGATGAACAGCTAGACATTTTGATTGAGGCGGCAGTTAAGCAGATGAAGATTGCAGAAAATTCAGGAATCACAATCGAGACAACGGACGCAGTACCGGCAGACGATAAAGGTACCGCAGAATAGGAGGCAATCATGGCTCTTACAGGAAACAGCATAGAGGAGAAAATCTACAATTTCCTCTACGGCAGGATAAAGAACGCTTTCGGCGTTTCCGGGCTTATGGGAAATCTGTATGCAGAATCAGGTCTTGTACCTACGAATTTGCAGAACAGCTTTGAAAAGAAGCTGGGATATACAGACGACACATACACAACTTCCGTTGACAATGGAGATTATACAAATTTCGTACATGACAGTGCCGGTTACGGCTTGGCACAGTGGACTTACTGGAGCAGGAAAGAAAACCTGCTCCTTTTTGTACGCTCCAGAAATAAGTCTATCGGAGATTTGGAATCACAGCTTGAATTTCTGTATCAGGAATTAAGCACAGGCTACAAGGCGGTGCTGGTAGAACTGAAAGCTGCAAAATCGGTCAAAGATGCTTCGGATATTGTGCTTACACAGTATGAACGCCCGGCAGACCAGAGCGAAAGCGTTAAGAAAAAGCGTGCTTCATACGGTCAGAAATATTATGACAGGTACGCAAAAACGACAGGAGGTAAGTTATCTATGGGAAAGACAATTACAACAGGCTTTATTTCAGCCACAATCAACGGAATCAATGTAGATTCCAGCATTAAGTGTAATGCAGACAACTACAACAGCAACGCCAGCAGAAATGCAGCATTCGTGGCTATGCACTACACAGGAAATTCAAAGGACACAGCCAGAGCAAACGCCAACTACTTTGCAGGAGCTGGCAGAAATGCGTCTGCTCATTTCTTTGTTGACGATACGGAGATTCGCCAGAGCGTAGCCCTCAAAGATACAGCATGGGGCGTAGGGGCGAAGTCATACAAACACGCTTCATGCAGAAATGCAAATTGCGTCAATATCGAAATGTGCTGCACAGCCGGTAATTACAGAATCTCCGACAAGACAAAGGAGAACGCTGCTTATCTGTGTGCATATATCTGTAATTTGCTTGGAATCACAGCCGCAGGGGTAGACACCTATGTACTCCGTCACTATGATGTGACAGGAAAGAACTGCCCGGCACAAATGGCTGGTTCTGGTAATGCGGAGTGGGCGGCTTTCAAGGCAAGGGTAAAGGAAATCTTAAACGGTGGAGCTTCATCTGGAAACTCTGGTGCTTCATCAGGAACAAACGGAGATTTCCCGGCAACCCCATTTCAGGTAAAGGTACTTGTATCAGACCTGAATATCCGCAGCAATCCGTCTATGGGTAACAATGTGAAAGGACAGACCGGAAAAGGCGTGTTCACTATCACAGAGGTAAACGACGGCTGGGGTAAATTGAAGTCCGGTGCCGGTTGGATTTATCTGGAGAATAAAGAGTATGTAACCATTCTGGGTTCATCATCTGGAAGCTCACAGTCAGCAGCTCCGGCTAAAAAGTCAGTTGATGAAGTAGCAAAGGAAGTTTTAAGGGGAGACTGGGGCAATGGTGCCGACAGAAAGAAACGCCTTGAAGCTGCCGGATATAACTACGCACAGGTTCAGGCGGCAGTAAACCGACTTTGTTAATAATCATTATGCGCAGATAATACACAAATAGGCAAAAAGAAAACCTCTCTATCATGCAATCATGGTAGGGAGGTCTTTTTTTATTGTTGAAAAACTGAAAGCATAGGGTCTGTCGGACCGACATTATCCGTCCAGTCAGTGAATGAAGAATTACCGAAACGGATTTCCGAACCACTTTCTTTGACAGCTCCAGAGTAGCTTTTATCAGACATTTTCAAAGTGATAGCATTGTCACTTAATTCATAGGAGCCGTAGAAACTGGCATATTTTGTATCAGATGTGAATTTTATACCCTGAAAAGTATTATCATCATAGAATCTCACAACATTAAATTCAAAATCACTATCCGTACCCTCAACTATATAAATACGACCGATAACTGGATTGTCAGTCGTTCGTTCTGCCTTGATTTCGTCTATGGCTGAATTTTGAACATCTCCAGATAATATGCTTATCTCAACATCTTTCGCCTGTTCCTCATAATCAAAGCCAGTGATACGGACTATGCCGTCGGCGACCGTATTGCTTACAGTCGGTCTGGAAACACACGAACCATTTACATAAATGCTTAATGATTTTCCAATATTTTCGGTAGTAGCTTTGAAAAATGCGTCTTTTCCGTCATCATTCAAAACAAGTTCTACATAAGGTTCTGAATTATCAGTGCCAGATGATACAGAAGAAATATCATCAGTAGCGATAAGTGCATTCCCGTTTTCATCTTTGATTTCTACATTTCCTTTTATGGAATCGTCAGCAGAGCTGGTTTCGCTATCGGTTCCAGAACCACATCCTGATAAAACCACACACGCAAGAAGCGACAGTATTAGTAAAAATTTTCTCATAGAAAATCCCCTTTCGTAATGAAGTAAGTTAATTATATAACATTATGCACATTTTGAAAAGCGTCTACGGACTGTCCGAGGATATATCCGAGGATTGTCACATAATATGTCCGCAAAATGTCCTCATATAATATAAAAATGTCGCAAGGACTGTCCTATGGACTGTCCGAGGACAGTTCAAATAGTCAAGAAAACTTCAAAATCAGAAAATCTAAAATTCTGTCTTTCTTCTTATTATAATATAAGCCTTACATTTATAACAATCTACGGACTATCCTATGGACTGTCCGAGGACAAGTCCGAGGAAAATCCACACATAACCATAACCATAACCAATACCATATATATTTAATATATTTATGTTCAAATCGACAATTCACTAAAAGAAGTTCCCTATTAAAACAAACGCCGAAAAGTGCAATAAAGTTATTGACAAACGCCGATTAGTGCGTTATAATTATAACATAATAAAGAAAGACATAAAACAAAGGAAAGGCGGTAGGCTTATGAAAGTGAAATTAAAGGTGTATGACGGCGTTAAATACTGGGACGGCACACAGAAAGTAGCAGAGGTCAATTATGATATTCAAGGCTATGAAGTAAAGCAGATTCCAGATGAAGAAATAGTAGCTATGGGATTTGATACAGTAGACGAGTTCGAGGAGTACCTGATACTCACATTAAAGAGCGGAGAAACATCTACATTCTGCAATTCCCATGTAGATTTATTCAAATTATAGGAGGGCAAGGAATGGGATTAACAGTCAGATATTTTGATACGCCGGAGCGTTACGGCTGGTACTACCTTGATAATGACACATGGTTTTACGGAGGTTCAACCGAGGAAGAGTGTCACAAAAGCATTGCAGAGTGTGACGGTCGCATAGTGAAAACCGTTGACATCTGGGATTCTCTGTATAGCACTTGTTTACAGGGAAATATCCGGGAAATTGGCAAGGTGGACGGAAAGACACTATATTATCAGGATTTGAGGGATAAATACTACTTCCTGACGGATTCGAGATATGGCGAAAATTATTTTCTATAACAGGAGGCAGATATGAAAACTTTTTATTGCGTAACATCAACATTCGACGATAGAGGCAGAGCCACCGCTTCTATCACAGATACGATAGAAAGCGATACCGAGCCAGAGAACACAGCGAAAAGCGTTTCGAGAAAAGACATTATATAATGACTGGTTCGATAGTGAAGAAAAAGCAAATGAATTTATCAAGGAGGCGTTAGCATGAATTACAGATATTACAGCACACAGAGACCGATTATGCCGGGAAGTTACCCGAAGCCGGAGGGTAACGGAATAGTGACAGTATACAACTTCGACAATAAAATTTATGCAGAGGAAATACAGAGAGAGGCGTGGGGTTATATTGAGTACGCAAGACCGTTAGGACACTTCGATATTGTAAATTATGAGCTGGTAGCAGCCAAGATAAAGACCTTGCACCTGAAATATCTGGGGCGTGATAGCTGGGGCAGATATGTGTATGAGGACGAAAACGGAAAGCTATGGAAGAATACAGATTGTTGTAGTCCGAGGGAGTGCTGCGAAGAAAGAGGCGATACATTAAATTCTGCCGCAGGAAATGCTTTCGACGGAGAACCAGACTGCTTCATGTCAGCACACATAGCAGTTGAATATATCGGAGAGGAGGAACAGGAATGACGAGAGAAGAATACAGTGCATTTATCGCAAAGGTAGCACCGGAAAACGCAAGATACATCTTATGCTGTGAGGAAATCATAGAGGGTTTCAAGAGAGCGGAGAGGTACCGCAAAGATGGGAAGCCAGAACTTGCAGACATGGTAGAGCAGAGAGCCATTGAGAGAATCACAATTTTTAATAGAACTGCATTAACGCCAGCCACCGTAAAGGTTGGCGACGGTGTAACAATCAACCTCTGGAGCGACAGACACGCCGCAACGGTTATTAAAGTGACCGCAAAGACCGTAACAGTCCGCAGGGATAAAGCTACATTGAATCCTGATTTCAAACCTGAATTTATTCCGGGAGGATTTGCCGCACACTGCACGAATCAGAGCGAGCAGAGCTACACATACGAACCGGACGAAAAAGGAGAAGTGACGACATTTCACTGGTCGGACAAGTTCCAGAGATACGGACAGCCCGGAAACCTGACGTTAAGCAAAGGCAGGCATGAGTTTTACGATTACAATTTTTAGGAGGTGCGACATGGCAAAGAGATTGACAGAGGAACGGATTGAGAAAATGGCGGTTGAAATCCGGGCGTTTCTTTTGGAGCATGGAATCTGGCAAGATACGGATATTTATTTCAATGGTAAGAGGTTCACAACCAGAGACCCAGAGACGAAGAAATATTATTACAACGACCCAGAGAAGCTGTTCGTTGAGGATAACCAGAATCCGAGAGATTATTTTGAATATGTGGCAGACGACCACATTTTAAGCATGAGCTTTGAGGGACCGGTGTACCATATGATAAATGGTTACGCATACGGCGGTCTGGTGCGGAGGTTTCATAAGATTTTTGAAAAGTACGGCGTTTACTATGAGCAGGGAGACGCATGGAACCTGACCTGCTATTACGCATAAGGAGGCAGACATGGACGAGATAAGCAAAGTTCTGGACGAAGTTTTTAATGGCGATACACAGGAACCGGAAAGAGAAAAGGTTACAACAGACGAATTGAGAGCTGCATATTGCAAAGCCGCAGAGCTGAAAGGACCAGCCACCGGAATGACCTGTTTAGGTGTTTTGTTTGAGCCATTTCACGATATTACAATCTGGAGAGATGAAAATGGTGGATTCTGGTACAGCAGCTATTATGTAGGAGATTAGGAGGAAAACGATATGAATATTAAGATAGAACCAAGAAAGACGACTGACCGAGGCGGCTACCTGATGTTACCGCTGATTAAGAATATCCCATATCCGGCGAACGACACATGGAAAAAGAGTACCTGTCCGAAGTGCGGTTCCGAGTGCTGGGATAGACAGTTACCGCCCGGATTCACAGAGGATATGTTTTCGGGAAAAATGTGTACGGAATGTGCGTTACGCATGACGGTGCAGGAAAAGGCAGAAATGACGACAGCAAGAGCAAAGACGCTGATTGCAAACATGGCAGATGTTATCAGAAAAGCCAGACAGGATATTTACAATCGGGAGTTTGCAGAGTTCCTGATGAAAGAAACCGGAATTACAGCGGAGGAACTGGCAGAGTGCGGAATCATGGAAAAGGAGGCAATAACTGATGATTAAGGTTGAAGAAACATTGAAAACTCTGATTGATGAATCAGGCAAAACAAATACACAGATTGCGTCGGAGTTGGGAATGAGCAGACAGTCATTAAGCCAGTACATCACACGCAAGCCAGAGGAAATCAGACTGAATATCCTGCAAGCCGTCCTTGATAATCTCGGGTACGAATTAACGCTGAAAAAGAAGTAAAACCTGCATACAATATATTTTTTTGCCCTTAAAACGCCGAAAAGTGCAATAAAGTTATTGACAAACGCCGATTAGTGCGTTATAATTATAACATAATAAAGGAACACAAAAATATAACTCACAAGGAGGAGCGGCGATATGACAAGAGCAGAGGCGAAAGCAAAGGAAATGGGCGTAACAATGAATGAGGTTTACGACTTCATCAAAAACCACAAAGAAGCCAAAAAGGATTGCAACGACTTGCTGGCAAGCGGAATGGATTTTGACGAGGCAAGCGTACTGGCTTACAGCTCATGGAGGTAATCATATGGAGAGAGCAAAAGCACTGGTTCAGAAGCTGTCATTTGATGAATGTATCGAGGTTTTCAACCAGTTACCGTCAGGAAGCCCGATTATGGATTTACTGTTTGACAGAATGGAATCGCTGGATATGAAGCGGTTCGAGGAATTTTTAGGATAAGGAGTTGAGAGTATGAGAGTACACACTGGAGATACGATTAAGGTTGAGGACATTGGAACTCTGGGAACGGTCAAAAAGACCGACGGAAAAGGAAATGTGCTGGCAGAGTTCCAGTTCCCAGAGGGAGCGGTTGAGGTAGTCATACCGGTTATGATAATCGCTCATGTAGTAAAGGGGTGCAGCCATGTACCGGCTTGAATTTGAACAGGCGGTAGGACATCCGGTATCGGACGAGGAGTACCGCAAAGCGGAGCTGGTGCTTATGAATACGAAAGCTATCATAGGCACACAGCAAATCGCCTATATCTACGAGATATGGGGAACAGAAGCAATCGACATTCTGTACTCACTGGTGGAGGAAAGAGGAAAGCTGATTGAATCTCTGGGAGAAGCCAGAAAAGAAAATAGCGACCTCTGGAAAGAGAACCGGACGCTTAGAGAGTTCCGGGACACAATCATCAGGGAAGCACAGAGAAAAGAACCAAAGCTGCTACCACTGGAGGGCAACCAGTGAGAAAGCATAGACATTCAAATCACAGGAGGAATCACAATGGAAAGACTGTTTTTCACAATCAACGAGCTTACAGCAAGAGCCGCAAAAGAAGCTAATTCAATGAGCGGATATGTAGCTGGAAGTGCTACATCAGAGTACCAGAACATGGTAAACAGAGTTTATGACACAGTGGAGAAAATCAAGGAGAAGAAACCGAACCTTGCAGAAAAGGCACAGCACATGGCAGAGAGATACAGCCGCAAGCTGGCAGAGTATTTCAACGCCTATTACAGAAACGAAGCAAGCTGTCCGTCAATCCTGATTTCTGGAGGCGGTAATTTTCCAGTAAGAAAAAAGGAAAAGCAGAACAGCCGCAGAGAAACCCTGATGAATGATTGGAAGTATCTGGAGAACTATGCAGCAAAGATAGAACACCTGCTGACAATGGAACAGCCGATTTTATCCGGGGACGCACAGGCAATCGAGCTTCTGGAAGAAAAGTTGGAGAGCCTGAAAGAAAATCAGGAAATGATGAAAGCGGTTAATAAGGCGGTTAAGCTGAAAGATACAGCCAAAGGCGACGAGCAGTTAAAGGATATGGGCTACTCTGACGACCAGATTAAGAATTTCAGGGAACCGGATTACTGCGGAAGAATTGGCTATCCGTCATACGAACTCCAGAACAACAACGCCAACATTAAGAGGATTGAGAGCCGCTTAAACAGCTTGAAAGCCGCAAAGGAAAAGGGCAATCAGGAAGCAGAAAACAAGTTCTGCAAGGTGGTAGAAAATGCGGACATCATGCGATTACAGCTTTTCTTTGACGGCAAGCCAGAGGATAAGGTCAGAGATATTCTGAAAGGCAACGGATTCAAGTGGTCGCCGAAAAACGGCTGCTGGCAGAGACAGCTTACAGCAAATGCCAAGTACGCATTAAGCAGAGTTATCAAAGAGCTGGAAAAGCTGGAGGAAATAGCATAGGAGGTATCAAACATGGCAGAGCTTTTGACAAGGCAAATTGTATATGAGTACCAGAAGCGGTTGAAAGCCCTGCCGGATTATGGCAATCAGGACATCAAGGAGCGGCGAGAGCTACGGATTGAATTACAGAACCGGTGCGGTATAACAGAGCTGCAAGCCTTGAATGTTCTGAACGGACACCATGTACCAGACATTATCACAATTTGCGAAAGGAAGCGTTGGGAAGATGAATTTAACGACAAATACGGAAATCAAGACAATCAAGGGCTGGGAAAAGTACGCAGACGAGCATAGCGGAGAAAATACAGACTGGGGAGCATACTGCAAGCCGGGCGATATTGTAGGCGAAGATGTCTACGATTATTTTCTGAATATTCTACCACCGAGGACACTCACACAGTCGTTGTTGCAGGTAGGCGAACCACACAGCCATATGATGAATCAGAAAACAGGGAAGTATCAGGCAACATACGCCACATTTGAAACTGTCGGCAAGGACGACGGAGCCATGTTCTACCGGTATTGCGGTAACTGCTTTGCTGGAGAAACAGAGAACATCACACAGTAGGTATTCCGGTGGTATAAAGCCGCCGGACCTAAATAAATCACAATCAAATTCAGGAGGAAAGAAGAATGAGTAAACTCAAAATCAAAGCAAGAGGAATCAGCATGGAGGTAGTCGGAAAAGACGACCTTATCCAGCGAGAAAGAGAGGCGTTTCTTGATTACGCAGAAAATCATAGTGGAATCAAAATCGGCGTGACAGCTATCCCAGTTGAGGGATTGAAGCCGTTCCCGGAACACATGAATTGCAAGTGCAGTTGCGACAGTGAGGATTCGACAGAAGAAACAGAGGTCAAGCAGGAGGGCGGCATTGATTACATCAGAACTGTAAAACGGCACCACAAGATGAACTGGCAGGAACTGGCAGAGAAGATTAAGAAAGGCATTATCCCGGTAGAAGTTGGAGCAACCGTTTCCTGCGAACTTACAGACGGCACACCGGCAGAGTTTGTGGTAACAGATGTGACGGACCAGTATGTGAGATTTGAAACCAGAAACTTTATTGGTGGAGAAGTTGAATGGAACGAACAGGACACCAACAAGGGCGGTTATCCTGATTCTGACATCAGAGGTTACATTGATTCTACAATCTGGGGCTTGTTACCGGAGGATTTACAGGCAGCTATCAGTGATGTAGACAGAGAGTGGAAAGACAAAGACGGTAACTGTGGTACATACACAACAAAACTGTTCTTACCGGCTGCGTCAGAGGTGTTTGACGAGGATAGCTGCTACGGAGATAAGGGACTGTATAAGCAGCTTGATTATTACAAGGACGCAAGAAATAGAATCAGAGTGGACGAGGACGGAGATACGAGAGTATATTGGTTGGCTTCTGTCGGGAGCGGCGATTCGACGAATGCGTGCGGTGTGAGCGACGATGGGGGTGCCTACGACTGGAGTGCGTCTAGTTCGATTCGTGTGCCGGTCTGCTTCCAGATTTCCAAAATCTCATAATCAGACAATCAGCGGCTTTATGCCGCTACAATCGCAAGGCTCCGTATAAAAGCGGAGCTTTGCATTTATCAGGAGTCGAAAATGAAAGGACAGATGAATTTATTCCCGGAGGAATATATAAAAGATTCTGATTGCACGAAAGATACTCCGGTCGTTCATGGAAAACCGGACACTCCTATTTATGGAATGGGTGCAAGAATCAAGCCAAGAGTGCCGGGGCGACAAGACACCGAGCATTTCAAGAGCATATACCTTGACAGTTTACTACCTCTGGAAGAATACGACCTCATAGCAATACTGCTATCTGGAGGAAAGGACAGTATAGCTTGCTACTACAAATTGCTGGAGCTTGGGGTTCCGAAAGATAGGATAGAGTTCTGGCACCACGATATAGACGGAGGACACCCAAGCCGAAGAATGGACTGGCGGTGTACCCAGAATTATGTAAGAGCGTTTGCGGAGGCTGAAAATGTACCGCTCCGGTTATCATGGAGAGTAAACGGATTTTTCGGGGAGCTGTACCGGATAGGAACCAGCGAACCGGTTGAATGGTGCGAGCCGGACACTGGCGAAATCATACAATGCAAGCCGTCCAAGAAATATCTGGAGTGCAAAGCGATAAAGGAAAGCTCCATAGACGACATGGAGGAGAAACTGAAAGAGTACGGTTGCAGACAGAAGTTTCCAGCAAAGACAGCGGACTTGCGTACAAGGTGGTGTAGTGCATACCTGAAAATAATGGTTGCGGATAGCGTCATGGCAAACATGGATTCGCTGAATAAACTGGAAGAAATCGGAGGCAAGCGTCACAAGTTCCCTGCAAAGGGCGGAACACATCAGGGACGCTGGTGTAGTGGAAACCTAAAAGCAGCTGTTCAGGATAGTGTGACAGCAAACCTTGAAAAGACGAGACAAGGCGTAAAGATACTGGTTGTGTCTGGAGAACGCAGGGGCGAATCTTCCGGCAGGTCAAAATATAATGAGATTGAGATACACAGAACCAATGCTGAAAAGAAACTGAAACGGACAGTCCACCAGTGGCGACCGGTAATAGACTATTCGGAGAAAGATGTCTGGGAGGTTTTGAAGCGGCACAAGGTAAATCCACACCCATGTTATAGAGCTGGCTGGAATCGGTGCAGTTGTGCTATGTGCATTTTCTCAACACCAAAGCTGTTTGCTGGAATCAGGGAATTATACCCAGAGGATTTTGAAGCACTGCGAAATGATGAAAATATTTTGGGATTCACACTTGATAACAAATGCAATCTTGATGAATTTGTCGGAGATACGGAATCCTGCGTATATCATGGCGACAAAGAAGCTATCAGGAGCCTTATTACAGGAGAGTTCACAACAGATGATATTTATGTAAAAGGGGACTGGTTATACCCTGCCGGAGCGTTTCATGGGGCAGAGGGCGGTCCATGCTAAAGGAGGAATCAGAATGATTATAGTATCACAGAACAAAGAGAGGGTGTTGTGGTTCGGGAGAGCTTTCAACGCACTGGAGTATAACGAGGACATTAGCAAGAAAGGCAAGCAGGAAACCGTCAGACACACAATCTGCATTTCCGACGGCTGCCTTGAAGAAATCGCAGAGTATGACAGCAAGGAAAGGTGTCTGGCGGTCTTAAAAGATTTCTGCGGAACATACGAGGAAGAATGTTACACAAATGAATTTTTCGACCAGTCAGCACAGGCACAAAGACCGGCGACATACAGAAAGAATATCGTGTATCAATTCCCGGAGAAGTAGGAGGCGACTATGGCAAGAAAAGTGAAATGCAAAAACACAGAATGTAAACACCACTGCAAGAATGATTACTGCGACACTACGGTAAATATCAACTCTGGTGGCAGGTGCGAATCATTTGAGAAGAATATCGTTTACTATTTTCATCTGGTATGGGAGGCACTGGCAGACAAGAATTTTATAGACATGGTGGAGATAATAAGAAATCCTGAAATTAAGATTGGACTGTTTTATGTCATGGAGTGCTTCAATTTGGGATTTGCTGAAATGGAGTGGGGAACCTGCCGTATGGTAATGCTGAAAGACGGAAAGGACGGCAAGCCCCTTAATTATGAGGAGATAACCAGTCGTGAAATTGATACAGACAAACTGCGAAAACACATGGAAAATCTCAACAATGGAATCTTGCCGGGAACTGATAAGAAACCTAAAGAAGTTGAAGAAAAGGAGTTCGGCTGGCTATCTCCAACCGGAGAATTTACAGAAAGTCCGTTCGGAGAGCATGAAGAATCAGCAGAGGGAATCTGCGAGAAGAAAGGCTTTGAAACAGAATACAGAGCATGGAGAAAAGAAAATCTGGGTACAGGAGAAATGAGATTGTATCGTGATTTTCTGGCACAGGTAAAAGGCTATTGCCTGATACACAATCCGTCTGGAACCGGCGGCTATATTGTCACAAACATAAAAGAGCTAACAAAGAAGCAGAGAGAATTTCTATTTGATTATTTCATGGATATGGGCGATAGATTCAAAGCAGAACAGTTCTGGGAGGAATAGGAGCGACGCATGAAAAAATTCAGGAAACGGCTGAAAACATATTATTACAAGCACTGGAATTGTTTGCCATGGTTTATATGTGGACTTATGATTTTAATACGAGGGGATATAAGCAGATTCAATTATGGTTCAATGTGGATTGCATTGCTGGTAATGATGTGGTTTTTCTGCCCGACGGAAGATATAAACAAATTATACGAAGCAGAAAGCAAAGGAGATGATGATATGCTGGTACTGCCGATTAAGAAAAAATGGTATGACATGATTTTATCTGGAGAAAAGACGGAAGAATACCGGGAAATAAAATCGTACTACGATTCAAGGTTTGAAAGCGTGTTCGGGTGTCAGTGGCTATTTCGAGGCATAGACGGAGTAGGCGACATGACACCGCCTGAAAAGGAAATCATATTCAGAAACGGATATTCCAGAAACTCCAGACAGGCGAAAGCAACCTGCACGCTCACAAAAGGAACCGGCAACCCGGAATGGGGAGCAGAGCCGGGCGTTGAATATTATGTGCTGCACATCAAGAAAATACAGGAGGCGTGACTATGGGAAAAACGAGAAGCTGCCGCAGGACAGAGGACGAGAACAAAATACATGATAAAGCTGTCAAAATGCGAAAGATGACAGACGAGCAACTGGTACACTATGTCGAGGACCGAGTAGAGAAAGCCAGAAGCGAGGGTTTCAATCAGGGAAAGAAAGCAGCTCCAGAAATCGACACAGACAAGATTCTGGAGAAAATCGGAACGATTAAAGGAATCGGAGCTGTCAAGTTACAGGAAATCAAAGGTATTTTAGAATAGCGCAAATAGTTCCAATGACCTATGAGGTAACGATTGTTAATCTTGACAGGCTATGGTAAAATGATAAATATGCTTATAAAAGAAAGATATTAAAGCGAACCCGACACATAGGGGATGCTATGCTGATTCAATAAAAGAATCATAAAAAGAACTGTTACAAAAAGGAAACATCCATTTCCTGTTTTGTGACAGTTCTTTTTTATGAACATTATATTCAATTTTTTCTGAAATAGAATGATCTGTCATAGTGTTTAACCCACAATCTTTTATAATTGTTTTCGCATAACCATAAACTATTTTTTATATTAGTATTTGTTTACATATACCGCAATAATTTTTCCTAAAAGTAATTGTTAACCAGTATAAAAAGACGGTTGACAATAAAAAGCCATGCGTGTATACTTAACACGGTAAATTCGTATGGAAAGGAAGAAAAAAATGAATGACACTGTAAGCGCGACACCAAAGAAAATGTCGGTAAAAACCATTGCTGTGATCGGAGTACTCACAGCTGTAACCTGTATTTTAGCACCATTGTCCATCCCGATTGGAGATGTTCCGATTTCTCTTACCAATCTGGTGATTTATTTCGGACTTTATATTTTAGGCACTCGGAGGGAGACGGTCAGCTATATTGTTTACCTTCTGATCGGACTGGTTGGCGTTCCGGTATTTTCCGGTTTTACAGCAGGTCCGGCAAAAATGTTCGGACCGACAGGCGGCTATCTGATCGGGTTTATTCCGATGGCTGTGATCGCCGGAATTTTTATTGAAAAGTCCGGACGGAAACTGGTATTGGGCATGATCGGCATGATTCTCGGAACTGCTGTTTGCTATATCTTTGGAACGGTATGGTTTGTACTGGTAATGAAAACCTCTGTACAGGCGGCGTTGACAATGTGCGTCTATCCGTTTATTGTATTTGACATTATCAAAATGGTTCTTGCTGCATGGATCGGACCGCAGATTCACGGACGTCTGGTGCAGGCGGGACTTTTATAAAATCATTACTTTTTATCGGATATTCCGGGAAGGGGGCCCGGAATATCCCTTTTTTTACTTGTAATGTGTTTCTGAATGTAATAAAATAATATTTATATTATCGTTTGAAAAGGTATAAGGGGATGGAAAATGGAAGAAAAAAGGAAAAATAAAAGACTGGATCTGGATGTCAATGTACAGTTGGAGCGTCTGGATGAAGACGGGGTCACAACTTTAAAATTTGTGCATGTGGATGTAACAGATATTTCAAAAAGCGGAATTGGATTTGACTGTAAAAAGAAACTGGAAATGAATTCCTATTATGATGCAAAGATCCAGATATGGACAAAAGAAGTGGTGGATGCAGTCATCCAGATTGTCCGCAGCGAAGAAAAGCCGGACAGATTTCATTATGGCGGTGTGTTTATCGGAATGACGGATACCGATGCATTAAAGATTGATATCTATCAGATTTTTAACGAACTGTAAAATAAGGCGGGAAAAACTATGATCTTACAGGATACTTATGAGGTAAAAAAAGCAGACATAATTCCGGTTGAGGTTTCGGTTCCAGGATCGAAGAGCATTACAAACCGGGCACTTCTGATTGCAGCACTTGCAAACGGAAAGAGTGTTCTTAAAGGGGTTCTTTTTTCGGATGACAGCAGGCATTTCCTGCAGGCTTTGCAGGACCTGGGCTTTGTGGTGGAAATTGATGAGCCGCATGCGGTTGTCTCCATTGAAGGAAAAGGGGGCAGGGTTCCAAAGACAAAAGCTTCCGTTGATGTGGGAAGTGCAGGAACTGCTGCCCGTTTTCTGACGGCATACCTTGGTCTGTGTGAGGGAGAATATCATATGAACTCTTCCGAGCAGATGAAAAAGCGCCCGATGGAAGAATTGCTGCAGGCACTTCAAGACCTTGGGGCGGAAGTTACTTATAAGGAAGCATCAGGACATTTCCCATTTGTGATCGGAAACAGTGGTGTGAATAGACACGAAGTAACCATTGATGTTGAAAAAAGCAGTCAGTTTCTGAGTGCGCTTCTGATCTCTTCCGTGTTGTTTCAGAAAGAATTCCGGATTCACGTCAAAGGGCATCATGGAATGGCTTATGTAGAGATGACGGTTGCCATGATGAAACAGTTTGGTGTGGAAGTACAACGACCTGCATCCGATACTTTTGTGATTGCGGAACATGCAGCATATCAGGCAAGAGAGTATCAGATTGAACCGGATGTTTCGGCAGCTTCTTATTTTTATGCGATGTGCCCGGTTGTCGGTGTTCCTGCAAAGGTCTGCCATGTACACTGGGAAAGCTTACAGGGAGATACTTCTTTTTTACATGTGCTGGAACAGATGGGATGCCGGACAGAGGAAGAACCGGATGGAATCCGGATGTATCCGCCGACGGAAGGATTCCTGGGAGGGGTATTTGACTTTTCTACATTTTCAGATCAGGCTCTGACACTGGCGGCAATTGCGTGTTTTGCCAGTGAAACCGTCGAGATTACCGGAATCGGACATATCCGTTATCAGGAATGTGACCGTTTTGCCGCGATTCTTACCAATCTGAAGGCAATGGGAATCGCATGCGAGCAGCTGGATGAGAACCGTATTGTGATTCATCCGGGAAAACCGCATGGATGTAAAATAAAAACGTTCGAGGATCACCGGGTTGCGATGGCTTTTGCAATTCCGGGACTTGTGACAGACGGTATTGTGATTGAAAATCCTTCCTGCTGCAGGAAGACGTTTGAAAACTATTTTGAAATACTCGATACCTTGTGCAAATAAAAATACAGGCTCCGGAAATTATCCGGAGCCTGTATTTTTTATGGGAAAACCATTTATGTTTTATCGTTCGTGAACCATATAGCCATTGTCGGTAAGCAGACGTTTGGCACGGGTCAGAGTCTGTTTGTCAGGAAACGCGAGCTGAAGAACACCTTCTTCAAATTCCCGGTTATTTACAATACCTATGTTTTTGATGCTGATATGGTATTGTGCGAGCAGCCCGGCAACAGCAGCAATACCGCCGGTTTCATCGACCAGATCCACAAAACATTCATAATATACCGTAGGGGATTTGACACTTGGCAATGTGATGGAATCCCGGTAGTCTTTTGCCTGCTGAAAGAAGGAAAGCAGTGCCTGTTCATTGGAACTGTCAATGTATCCGCGAAGCTTCGTCAGAAGGGCAAGGTACTGATCCATTAGTGAAAGAAGCGGTTCCCGGTTGGAAGCACAGATATTCTGCCACATCACAGGCGAAGAAGATGCAATTCTTGTGATATCCTTAAATCCCCCGGCAGCAATGGTTTTCATGGTTTCTTTGTCATCATCGATCTGGTGGACCAGATTGACCAGCGAATATGCGATCATGTGCGGCAGATGGCTGATGGCTGCCGTAGAGTAATCGTGTATTTTATAATCCAAAATCAGTGGAATTGCTCCAAGCGACAATACAAAATCACGAAATTCCGAAATTTCTTCCTTTGGAGTCAGGGCGGTCGGGGTGATAATATAGTATGCATTTTCCAAAAGCGTATTGGTGGCACTTAATATGCCTGTTTTTTCGGAACCGGTCATGGGATGCCCGCCGATAAAATTGGCCTCCATGCCAAGCCGTATCACTTCTTCATGAATTTCCGTTTTTGTGCTTCCGACGTCTGTGATATAACAGTCGCTGCGGATAATATCTTTTAACTGACGCAGATATGCGAGGTTCCGTTGAACCGGGGCACATAAAAAAATATAATCACAGTCAGAAAAAGCAGACAGTGGTAACAGATCATTGTTTTCGATCAGTCCCTCACGGTACGCTTCTTCGATGGTTTCTTTATGATGTGCCGTGGCATAAATTTTGATGTCCGGCTGATTGGATTTCATTTTTTTGGCGATCGAACCTCCAATCAGACCCAGTCCGATAAAACCGATTGTTTGAAAAGCCATAAGTTTATTTCCTTTATAATCATGTAATTGATGTGTTTATTGTACTATAGAATGGCAGGAGTGTCAAAAGAGGAATGTGTGACAGCACTTGCAACAATTGTCCGTTCGTGTGATAATAAAAAGGCGAAAGGAAGCAGAAAGAGGAATTTTTATGAATTTACTTACCGTTGATCATATTACAAAAGTTTATACACAGCGTGAGTTGTTTCACGATGCATCGTTTTATCTGCAGGATGGGGAAAAAGTCGGAATCATAGGCATCAATGGAACCGGAAAATCCACGCTGTTAAAAATTATGGCAGGACTCGAAGAACCGGATGCCGGAAATGTCGTACGGGCCAATCATCTTGTGATTCGCTATCTGCCGCAGATGCCGGAATTTGACCCGCAAAAAGGAGCACTTGAGAATGTACTTTCTTATGCGCAAATTGGAAGTGTGCATCAGCAGGAAGACCGGGAAGAACATGAAAAATGGAATCTGGAAAGCAATGCCAAATCCATGATGACGCGGCTTGGCATATACAATTTCGATGAACCGGTGGGACATTTGTCCGGCGGACAGCGGAAACGACTGGCTCTTGTTGCAGTGCTCCTTACTCCGTGTGATGTACTGCTTTTGGATGAGCCGACGAACCATCTGGATGCCGAAATGGCAGAGTGGGTGGAAAATTATCTGAAAAATTACCGGGGAGCAATGGTTATGGTGACACATGACCGGTATTTTCTGGACAGTGTATGCAACCGGATTGTGGAAGTTGATAAAGGACAGATTTACAGCTATGAGACAAACTATTCCGGATATCTTGCGGCCAAACAGGAGAGGGAAGACATTGCCTGGGCAGGCGAACGGAAAAGACAGTCCATTCTGCGCAAGGAAATCGAATGGATGCAGCGCGGGGCAAGGGCGCGTTCCACCAAACAGAAAGCACATATCCAGCGCTATGAGGCCTTGCGGGATCAAAAAAAGCCGGATGTTGATAAAAAGATCGAAATCGGTTCGGTGTCCTCCCGTATGGGAAAAACAACCGTGGAATTATCACATATCACAAAAACATATGGAGATCATGTACTGATTTCTGATTTTTCCTATATTTTCTTAAAAAATGACCGGATTGGTTTTGTCGGGAAAAACGGATGCGGCAAGACAACACTTATGAAAATTATTGATGGCAGAATTTTGCCGGATGCTGGGGAAGTAACCATTGGACAGACGATAAAAATCGGATATTACACACAGGAGATCGAACAGGATGAGAATGCGGGAATTGCATATATGGACCCAAAGCTTCGCGTGATTGATTATATCAAAAATACAGCAGAATATGTACGCACAGAAGATGGACTGGTTTCGGCATCCGCAATGCTCGATAAGTTTTTGTTTCCACCGGAAGAACAGTATGGACAGATCAAAAAACTGTCCGGCGGAGAAAAGCGCAGACTGAATCTGCTGCGGGTCCTTATGGAAGCTCCCAATGTACTGATTCTTGACGAACCAACCAACGATCTTGATATCACGACACTGACCATTCTTGAAGATTATCTGGATCATTATGACGGTATTGTGATTACGGTATCGCATGACCGTTATTTTCTGGACCGTGTGGTGCACAGAATCTTTGCTTTTGAGGGAAACGGAAAGCTCTGCCAGTATGAGGGCGGATATACGGACTACCACAGACGGGCCGAAGAGGAAGGAAAATTTGTAGATACTGCAGGCGATTCGTTCCGTAAAAATGAAGAGACGGCAAATGTACAGGAAAAACAGGCGACAGAAGACTCACGTTCTACATGGAAACATGAAAATAAATTAAAATTTTCATATAAAGAACAGAAAGAATATGAAACCATTGAGGACGACATTGCAGCTTTGGAAACACGGCTGGGAGAGATTGACGGGGAGATGGCATCCTGCGCACGGGATTTTGTGAAGCTGAATGAACTGACAGAAGAAAAAACGCAGCTGGAAACACAATTGGAAGAAAAAATGGATCGCTGGACGTATCTGGAAGAACTTGCGGCAAAAATACTTCAACAAAATGCATAAAAAGGTTGTAAAACTTTCTGAAAATTAGTAGAATATAACCATAAAAGAGTAAATATTCTAAAAAAGGAGGGTTTTACTATGAACGTATATACGACAGACAGAATTCGTAATGTGGTTCTCCTGGGGCATGGAGGATGCGGCAAAACTTCCCTGGTGGAAGCCATGGCATATCTGGCAGGTCTGACGACACGTATGGGGACGGTCGCAGATAAAAATACCATCAGTGATTTTGATAAGGAGGAGACGAAACGCCAGTTTTCGATCCATACTTCTGTGGTCGCGATCCCGTGGAAAGACAACAAAATTAATGTTTTGGATACCCCAGGCTATTTTGATTTTGTCGGGGAAGTCGAAGAGGCAGTTTCCGCAGCGGATGCAGCAATTATCGTTATTTCCGGAAAAGCGGGAATCGAGACAGGCACGCGGCGCGCCTGGGAAATCTGTGAAAAAAATCATCTTCCACGTATGATCTTTGTGACAGATATGGATATTGACAATGCAAGTTACCGTCAGGTAGTGGAAGATCTGCAGGCTCTTTACGGAAAGAAAATTGCACCGTTTCATCTGCCGGTCCGGGAGGATGGCCAGTTTGTCGGATATGTCAATGTCATCCAGCAGAAAGCAAAGCGATGGACCGATGAGGGAACAGTTGAAAAATTTGAAGTTCCGAAATATTCCCAAAAGAATCTTAATCTGTGCAGAGAAGCTTTGTTAGAAGCTGTGGCAGAAACCAGCGAGGAGTTTATGGACCGTTATTTTAACGGAGATGAATTCTCCGAGGACGAAATTCGTCAGGCGCTCAGGGTAAATGTCATGGATGGTTCTATCGTTCCGGTTCTTATGGGATCGAATCCGCTTGCCCGCGGGATGTATACACTGATGGCAGATATTGTTAAATATTTTCCGAGCCCGGATAAACGGACCTGCGCAGGCATCAATACGACAAACAACGAGGTGTATCCGGCGGACTATGATTTTGCAAAACCGAAGAGTGCGTATATTTTTAAGACAATTGTAGATCCTTACATTGGAAAGTATTCTCTGATCAAAGTAAATTCCGGTGTGCTTAAGACGGATGATGTCTTATTTAATTATCACAGGGATTGTGACGAAAAGATTGGAAAGCTGTACGTTCTGCGCGGAAATAAAACAGAGGAAGTAAAAGAACTTCATGCGGGGGATATCGGAGCATTGGCAAAGCTGTCCCAGTCCCAGACAACGGATTCCCTGTCCGTACGGAATAATCCGGTTGCCTATCTTCGCACGAATTTCTCAAAACCGTATGTATCTATGCGCTACAAAGCAAAAAACAAAGGGGATGTGGATAAGATTTCCCAGTCGCTGCAAAAGATTCTGATGGAAGATCAGACGCTGCGTGTGGTAAATGACAGTGAAAATCGTCAGACTCTGTTATATGGCATGGGTGAGCAGCAGCTTGAAATTGTTCAGAGTATGCTGCTTGAAAAGTATAAAGTAGAAATTGAACTGATGCGTCCAAAGGTCGCTTTCCGCGAAACCATACGTGGAAAATCAGATGTTGAATACAAATATAAAAAACAGTCCGGTGGACATGGACAGTACGGCCATGTTAAAATGAAATTTGAGCCGAGCGGGGATTTAGAGGTCCCTTATGTATTTGAACAGTGTGTTGTGGGTGGAGCCGTTCCGAAAAATTATTTTCCAGCAGTGGAAAAAGGAATTGCAGAAGCTGTTTTGAAAGGACCGCTTGCGGCCTACCCGGTAATCGGAGTGAAAGCGGTACTCTATGATGGCTCCTATCATCCGGTGGATTCCTCCGAGATGGCATTTAAAGTAGCCGCCAAACAAGCATTTAAGAAAGGATTTTTAGATGCGAAGCCGGTATTGTTAGAGCCGATCGCCTCTGTAAAGATCATTACTCCGGAGGAATATACCGGTGAAATCATGGGAGATCTGAATAAACGCAGAGGTCGTGTGATGAATATGAATGCAGAAAACGGGTATCAGGAGATCGATGCGGATCTTCCTTATCTTGAACTGTATGGATATAATACACAGCTTCGGTCAATGACCAGCGGAAGCGGAACATTTTCTTATGAATTTGCCCGGTATGAACAAGCACCTGAGGATGTGGCAGCAAGAGAAATAGAAGAGAGGGCAGGCAAAGTTGTGGAGACAGAAGAATAGTACAGTGTTTGCTGTATTATTGATTGCAATAACCTTAAATTTTATCGTGACACCGACATATGCAAAAAACACAGAACTCGAAGGGGAGAATTATGCCCCTTCGAGTTCTTCCTTTCAAAAACCTGCAAATGTTCACGCAAAGAACGATACGGTTACCGTGGGGTATTTTTTGGGAGGCGGCATACAGAATTCTTTCAATAAAGAATCGTACCCGGCATTCAGCGGGGAGCAGCCGCTGTATACGCCATACCGGAGTGGATTCCGGTTTCTTGGATGGTACTCCGATGCCGCGCTTCACAAACGGATAAAGACCATTCCGACGGATCGTAAGGATCATTACATTCTCTACGCAAAGTGGACCGCAAAGATCAATAATTATTACAATGTAGAATATTATAACTATCACAAAAGAGAGAGCCGCTTCGGTAAAAATCTGGTTCTGTTGAAAGATCTTGATTACGGCTTTTACAATGAAATTGATATTCCGGGCATGCCGGATACCCGGGAGGAAGATGTGTTAAAAGAATATATTTTCAGTGCATCCCAGTGCCCGCAGGGAATTTGTCTGACCGATGAATTTGTGCTGATCACTTCTTATTCCACGGAAGATGACTGTATGGGAGAGCTTA
>ERZ809146.237-NODE-237-length-30555-cov-9.846721_pt1 | contig 30555 bp, 39 predicted proteins | sample MGYA00520794_ERZ809146 | MGnify/ENA primary metagenome ERZ809146 (study PRJEB31570, sample SAMEA3212995) | Homo sapiens | biome: human-gut; feature: human gut; material: fecal | place: Sweden | collected 2011 ... | reverse complement strand
AACCTGCAGCCGGGCACGGAGCTCATTATCCGTGTGCAGAAAGCGAGGGAGCTGTGATGACTGAGGAACAGGATGAAGCTATCGCCGCGGAGAACCGGAAGAAAGAAAACTGCCTCCAGCATCTCGTGTACATGTGCTATGAGTCCGGTGTCAAGGTAATTGATATTTCTCCTGCCTACGGCGCGGACAACGCCATAGACGCCGCCATCATCTGCTATGCGGGCGGCGGCGAGAAGAAAGTCACCTTTGAAGGAATGTCGGCCCTGGACATGGTAAAGAGAATCATCTCAAAGGGCAATCTGGGAAAGCGTGAATGGAATGAATGAAGAAAAGCTGAAAGCAAAGCTTCTGGACTGGGACAAAGCTCTGCAGGCGGACATCTGGAAGTATAACGCCCTGGGGGATAACAGGGCCTATCAATTTTCCCTGGGCTGTCAAAGCATAGTGCATGAAGTATTGAAAGAAATGGAGGAAGACCATGAACGAAGAAATTGAAAGGGACAACGACTTAAAAGAGTACTTCCTGGACAGGCTCTGGGACATGTGCGTCAAAGCCGGAGTAGATGTAAGCCGGCTTGAGCCTAAGAAAGGGCCGGACGGTGACATCGTGGCGGTTACAATACAGCGCTATTTCTCAGGGCCGCAGACGGTGTGCGTGGAAGGCGATGCACCTATCACCATGCTGAAAGAACTTATCATCAAAGGTCATTTGGGATAGGAGAGGTAATGAAGATGAGAAAGAAGGTCAACCTTGACTGCGGCACGTGCCCGCTGAGAAGGCATTGCCCTATTCCGGTAAAACCCGGCCCTTCCCCTGTGGAAATGGTTAGAAGAATGCTTTGTCCAAAGACTAAGGATGGTCGCCGAATCCGTTGCGCATTATGTTTTTTCGCGCTGTATGTAAAAGCAAGCAGGAAGAATTGTTACCACGTGTGTAGGGCCAAAGGGGCTTGCGTTGATGTAACCATAACATCCAGGCCGCCGAAGTGGTGCCCCATACTCGAAGCCAAAAGAAAAGGGCTCTGACGTGGTCAAGACGTCAAAGCCCAGGGCGGAAAGAGCAACCTTCCGCCTCTATTTTATCACAGGAGGTAAATGTAATGCACAATCTGTACTCTGAAGAACCGGACCACCAGGGTCTTGAAACCCAAGAAATAGAAGAGTGGACACCTGAAGAAGTGAGCGACTTCATCGATATTTGGGCAGAAGATAGGAAAAAAGCAAAAAGAACCAGAGTCCTCTGCCGGGATAAAGATGCCTGGGTGGCTGTAGATAACAGTACCGGCGATTGCTGGGTAGAAGATTTCGTATCTAAGAAGGACGCCATTGACTGGCTGAATGGGAAGGAGCTTGAAAACTGAAATGATTACAATTAACGAACTGCAGGTAGAGAACCTGAAAAGAATCAAGGCTGTAAAGCTGGAACCGAATGCTTCGGGGCTTACGGTCATCGGCGGGAAGAACGGACAAGGCAAGACCTCCGTGCTGGATGCCATTGCATGGGCTCTGGGCGGCGAGAAGTTCCGCCCGACGAATCCAAAGAGGGATGGGGCACTGACTCCTCCGAATCTCCATGTGGTGCTTTCCAATGGCATTATCGTGGAAAGGAAGGGCGTCAATGGCAGTCTGAAGGTCATCGACCCTACAGGAAAGAAGTCGGGCCAGCGGCTGCTGGATGAATTCATCAGCAAGCTGGCGCTGAACCTTCCGGCTTTCCTTCATGCTTCGGAGGCGGAGAAATCAAAGGCCCTGCTCCAGATCATCGGCGTGGGAGACAAACTGACAGTACTGGATCGCAAGGAAGAACAGCTTTACAACCAGCGCCAGGAAGTGGGCCGCATTGCTGACCGGAAGAAGAAGGCCGCCGAGGAAATGCCTTTCTATCCCAATATGCCTACTAAACCGGTCAGCGTGTCCGATCTGCTGAAGAAACAGCAGGATATCCTGGCAAGGAATGGTGAAAATGAACGGAAACGCAGAAATGCCAGAGACATGCAGGAGCGCTTCATGAGGGCTGAGAGCAATTATAAAGCAGCCATGGAAGCACTGAAGGCGGCAGAGGATACACTACGCAAGGCCAGGGCGGATGCCGAAGTGGCTGCGAAATCAGCACAGGACCTGCAGGATGAAAGCACGACGGAGCTGGAGGAGAACCTTCGTAATGTGGAAGTGATGAACGAAAAAATCCGGGCCAATGCTGCCAAGGAAGGAGCCTCACTGGAAGCTGATAACCTCCAGCAGGAATATGAGGACCTTACAAAACAGATTGAGACTGTCCGGTCTAATCGCGCCGACCTTCTGAAAGAAGCAGACCTGCCGCTCCCGGGGCTTTCCGTGAAGGATGGGCATCTGCTTTACAAGGGGGAACCCTGGGACGGCATGTCCGGAGCGGAACAGTTGAAGGTAGCAGTGGCCATCATCCGGAAACTGAATCCGGAATGCGGATTCGTGTTGATGGATAAGCTGGAACAGATGGATACAGATACTCTCAAGGAATTTGGTAAATGGCTGGAAGAAGAAGGTCTGCAGGTCATTGCCACCAGAGTTTCCACCGGCGATGAATGCTCCATCATCATCGAAGACGGCATGGTCAAGGGAGATGAAGAGGCCAATATTCCTAAGGCTCCCAAATACGTGAAAGGGGTGTTTTAAATGCTGAATATTTCAAAAGGCATTATCAGCCGGCCGGTAAAGGGGTGCGTGTATGGTGTGGAAGGCATCGGAAAATCCACCTTCGCCAGCAAGTGGCCGGATCCGCTTTTCTTTGACCTAGACGGCGGCACGGCAAGGCTGGACGTGAAACGTGTAGGAGACATCAAATCATGGCCGCAGCTGATGGAAAGCATCAAGTTTGTTTATGAGAACCCATCTACCTGCCGGACCCTTGTCATTGATACAGCCGATGCGGCTGAACGGCTCTGCATTGAATACATCTGCGGGAAGTTCGGCAAGAAGGGAATCGAGGACTTCGGCTATGGAAACGGCTACACCTATCTGGTAGAAGAATTCTCCCGCTTCCTGGTGCTTCTGGAAACGTGCATCACCCAGGGAATCAATGTCTGCATTCTTGCCCATGCAGTGCTCAAGACAGTCACCCTGCCGGATGAGATGGGACAGTATGACCACTGGGAACTGAAGCTTTCCAGCAAAACCACAAACAAGGTGGCGCCTCTGGTAAAGGAATGGGCAGACCTGCTTCTCTTTGCCAACTATGAAACTATCCTGGTCACCGATGACAGGAGCAAAAAGCAGAAAGCCCAGGGCGGGCAACGGATGATGTGGACATCTCACACCACCTTTGCCGACGCAAAGAACCGGTTTAACCTGCCGGAGAAACTTCCCTTTGATTACAGCTATATCGCCAAGTGTATTCCTGATGGCGGCAAGGCACAGGAAATCGTCAAGGACCGGCCCATTCCGGCTCCAGAGGCGCCGGCAAAGCCCGAACCACCAACTACAAAGGAAACGCCGCAGGAACCTGCGGCAGGGCCAAATAACCCACTCCTTGACAAGGTGTATCAGCTGATGAAGCAGAACAATATCACTGAAGAGGAAATCGTGAGGGCCGTGGCCATGAAGGGATATTTCCCGGATGACATGAAACTTGGCGACTATCCGGATGATTTCATCGACGGCGTCCTCATCGGAGCCTGGGACCAGATCAAACAGTTCATTATCAATAATATTTCACCGTTTAAGGCATAAGGAGATTTCAAAATGGCAGAATACAACAATCATGGCAATTTCTCACAGTTCGGATCCGCACAGCCGGATGCCGCTGCATCGGACAAGGCGCTGGACTGGGACAGTGAAATCGCGGATACCGGCAAAAACTACATCACACTCAAACCGGGGGTTTATGATTTCACAGTGACTAAATTCGAAAGGGGCCATCATGCGGGAAGCGCTAAAATTCCTCCCTGCAATAAAGCAACTCTGGGTCTTGTCATTCACGGAGGCGAACAGGGAAATGGTTACGCCACAACAAACCTGTTTCTTACGGAAAATCATGCATGGACAATTGCCCAGTTCTTCGTATCTATCGGCCAAATGGAAAAGGGCGGAAAACTCAAGATGAACTGGAGCCATGTCATTGGGGCCACTGGGCGGCTGGAGCTTGCCAACCGTGAATACAACGGAAAAATGTACAACGACGTGCACAAGTTCCTTCCTCCGTTACAGGACAAGCCTGCAGGTGCCGCAGGCTATAAGGCCGGGACGTTCTAATCATGGAACTTCGACCGTACCAGAAGGAAGCCATTGCGGCCGTCGAAAAGGAATGGGAGCAGGGCCATAAAAAGACCCTGCTCGTTCTTCCGACAGGCACGGGCAAGACCATCGTCTTTGCCAATGTAGCCAGGGACGAAGTCCGCAGGGGCTCAAAGGTCCTTATCCTGGCACATCGGGATGAGCTGTTGACGCAGGCACAGGAAAAAATCAAATCGGCAACAGGTCTCCTCTGTGCAAAGGAAAAGGCAGATGAAACAAGCCTGCACAGTTTCCGCCGCATCGTAGTGGGTTCCGTGCAGACACTCATGAGGGATAAAAGGCTGAACCAATTCGCTCCGGATGCCTTTGGGAGCATCATCATCGATGAAGCCCATCACTGTCTGGCAGACAGCTACCAGCATATCTTAAAGCATTTCCCGGAGGCCCATGTACTGGGCGTGACGGCCACACCGGAAAGGAATAACCTCATGTGCCTGGGGTCCTATTTTGATTCCCTGGCTTATGAGTACTCTCTTCCCCAGGCCGTGCGGGATGGCTATCTCTGTAAAATCAGGGCGCAGGTGGCCCCGCTGAAACTGGATCTTACAGGCGTCAGAATGTCTGCCGGCGATTATGCAGCAGGAAGCCTCAGCACGGCACTGGACCCTTATTTGGAGCAGATTGCCAAGGAAATGAAGAATTACTGCGTGAACCGGAAGACCGTGGTTTTTCTCCCTCTGGTAGCAACAGCGAAGAAATTCACAGCTATTCTGAGACATTATGGATTTTCTGCGGCAGAGGTCAATGGAAACAGCAGGAACAGGGCGCAGGTGCTGCAAGATTTTGAAGATGGGAAGTACAACGTCATCTGCAACGCCATGCTCCTCACCGAAGGATGGGACTGTCCATCAGTGGACTGTGTGGTCATGCTCAGGCCTACGAAAATCCGCTCACTCTACTGCCAGTGCATCGGGCGGGGCACAAGGATTTCCCCGGGAAAAAAAGACCTGCTTATCCTTGATTTCCTTTGGAATACCGCAAAACACGACCTCTGCCGTCCGGCTTCCCTCATCTGCAAGACGCAGGAAATCGCTGATCGCATGATGGATGACTTGGAGGATTCCGGTGAGGCAGTAGATATCGAGGATGCTGAAAAGCAGTCCAGGGAAGAAGTCATCGAGGAAAGGGAAAATGCCCTGGCAGAACAGCTCAAGGCCATGAAGGCAAGGAAACGGAAGCTGGTAGACCCTCTCCAATACGAAATGTCTATCCAGGCAGAAGACCTTTCCTGCTATGTACCCACCTTTGCATGGGAAATGGCACCAGCCAGCAAGAACCAGCTGCAGACACTGGAGAAGTTCGGTATTCTTCCGGATGACATTGAAAACGCAGGTAAAGCCAGTCTCATCATTGACAAGCTGGTCAAACGGAAGAATACAGGACTGTCCACGCCAAAACAGATTCGATTTCTGGAAAGCAGGGGATTCATGCATGTGGGGACATGGAGTTTCAGCTCTGCCAACAGCATGATTGCCCGAATTTCCAAAAATCACTGGATGATTCCCAAAGGCATAGACCCTGCATCCTACATGCCGGAACCGGAATTATTCGTTGGTGAAGGATTATGATGAAATTCGATTTAAGGGACCCTCTATCTGCCATAGACCCTGCTACCTGCAGTTATGATGAATGGCTGCAGGTGGGCATGGCCCTGCAGCATGAGGAATATCCCTATGAGGTATGGGAAGAGTGGTCACGGAATGACAGCGCCCGATTCCATGAAGGGGAATGTGCCCGAAAATGGAAATCCTTTCAGGGAAATCCGGATCCTGTCACCGGGGCCACCATCACCCAGATGGCCAAGACAAGAGGATGGTCATCGAAAAAGAAATCAGAACCGGACCGGGCTCTGGAATGGGACAGCATGATTTCCGATGTGCAGATCGTAGACACCCATTATCTGGAGGCGGAGAAGGAAATCAAAGAACCGGAGAACTGGGATCAGCTGGGGGACATGATCGCCTATCTGAATGCCATCTTCCTTCCGGATGATATCGTGGCCGTAAGTATGCAGTCCTATGAGAAGGATGGACGCTATGTGCCATCGGCCGGTACGTATCAACTGACTGCCGGGCATTTCGTAGAACAGCTGAAGAAGTACAAGCTGAAGGCTCAGAAGGGTGAAATGTCTACCAATGACGCTATCGGCTATGCCATGGGCGACTATGATCCCAATGCCGGGGCGTGGATTCGTTTCAATCCTTTCGATGGTCAGGGCGTAAAGAATATCAACGTGGCAGACTACCGCTATGCGCTTGTGGAGTCTGACTCCATGGCGCCGGGCCTGCAGGAGGAACTCATCCGGAAGATGGAGCTCCCTGTGGCGGCGCTGGTGTTCTCCGGCAAGAAGTCTATCCACGCCATTGTCCACATCGATGCGGCGAACATAGCGGAGTACAAGGAACGGGTGCAGAAACTCTACGACATCTGCAAGCATAACGGCCTTATGGTGGATGATAATGACCGTAACCCTTCCCGACTTTCCCGGCTGCCGGGCGTCTATAGGAATGGGCACAAACAGTTCCTCATGGCCACGAATATCGGCAAGAAGAATTATGCTGAGTGGCTGGAATGGGTGGAAAGTCTTAATGATGACCTGCCCGATCCGGAAAGCCTGGCCAGTGTATGGGATGATATGCCGGACCTGGCGCCTGCGCTGATTGATAATGTGCTCCGCATGGGGCACAAGATGCTTCTGGCGGGGCCTTCAAAGGCAGGGAAGTCCTTTGCACTCATTGAGATGTGCATCGCCATCGCCGAGGGGACGAAATGGCTCCAGACATTCCAATGCCGACAGGGCAATGTGCTTTACTGCAATCTGGAACTGGACAGGCCTTCCTGCCTGCATCGTTTCCGGGATGTGTATGAAGCGCTTGCCCTCCCTCCGCAAAATGTGGGAAATATCGACATATGGAATCTTCGAGGGAAGGCTATCCCCATGGACCAGCTGGCGCCGAAGCTTATCCGCCGGGCGGCCAAGAAGAATTACACGGCGGTGGTCATCGACCCGATTTACAAGGTCATCACCGGTGATGAGAACAGTGCTGACCAGATGGCTCATTTCTGCAACCAGTTTGACAAAATAGCCAGCGAGCTGCACAGCGCTGTCATTTACTGCCATCACCATTCCAAAGGCGGTCAGGGGATGAAGCGGTCCATCGACCGGTCCTCCGGTTCCGGTGTCTTCGCAAGAGACCCTGACGCTATCCTGGATATGATTCCTTTGGTGATATCAGATGACAAGAAAACGCCCTACGATGAGGAGGCAGACAGGGCAGCAGGCGTCCGGTCCAAGCCTACGGCCTTTCGTATCGCCGGAACGCTCCGCGAATTCCCGGCATTCGAACCGGTAAATGTATGGTTCCAGTATCCCATCCATGTGCCGGATGAGGCAGGCTTCCTGAACATGGCTATGGAAGAAGGCAGTCTGGCAGACATCCAGGCCAAAGGGCGGGAAGCAGGGAACCTGGTAAAGAAAGCGAAAAAGGAAAGCCGCGTGGCCCAGGTAGATACGGCGTATGAAGCCCTGTCTATAGGAGATGAGCCGGTGACGGTCAAGGCCATGGCAGGATACTTCGACGTCTCTGAAAGAACTGTGAAATCATATATCGAACAAAACGGGAAATACAAATGCGGTGAAGGTAAAGTATACCGCAATGAGTAACTCTAATATTCTGCTAATATTTGGAAAAACCAGTTTATATATACAGGAATTTCCCTAAAGAAAAATCGAGGGATGTAGGGGAAAGGGTGTGGCGAGAAGCTGCGCCACACACCCTTCCCTACCTCCATCCCTTTAGTAGGAATGTCAGAAAATGAGAGATTCCTATGTCCAGTAAGGAGGTAAATATGAAAACGAATCATTTCTTCCTTCCCATGAAGGTACCTACAAAAACATTTCAGGAAAAGAAACTCCGCACAGTCAAAGGCCGGGCGGTGCTCTACACTCCGTCTGAACTGGTGGAAATCAGACAGAAATATATTTCCGCCCTCATGCCCTATGCGCCTCCTGTGCCGGCAGAAGGTCCTATCTCCCTCTGCCTGATGTTCTGCTTCAAGGATAAGAAACATAAGCCGGGGACGCCAAAGATCACCAAACCCGATACAGACAACATGGGAAAGATGTTCAAAGACTGCATGACCGCCTGCGGCTTCTGGAAAGATGATGCCCAGATCTACCGGGACTATATTGCCAAGAGCTACCAAGAGCATGAGGGGATCTTCGTGGAAATCGTAGAACCTACGGTGTTATGAAAGGAGGCCAATCATGAACAGACAGGAAAGACGTAGAAGGGGCATCCTGAGAAAGGATCCCATGGTTTCAATCAAGCAGTCGGACATTAACGCAATGAAAGAGGATGCCACAACCAAAGGGTGCAAGCTGGCCTTCCAGCTCATGCTGGTGATTCCGTCCATGGTCATCCATGACAAGTTCGGCAGCCTGATGAAGAAGGATGGTCGGCTGGAAAGGTTCGTTGATATGTGTATGGAAGAATACAAGTGCTATGAAGAAGGCTACGTCACTTTAGAGGATATGGCAAAAATCCTGGAGGACGAAGCCGGGATTAAGATTAAAGGCTATTGAAGGAGGGGGTCCAATGAATAAAATCAAGACCGTGGAAATGGATGAGAATTTTCAGGAGATGCTTGTCTCCGCCGTGCGCTATGCACTTGGAAGGATGACCTACATTGTGGGCCTTACGGTGGATTACATCATGCCAATGATCCAAAATCTGAAAACTAAGTACATCAATATCATGATAGACGACATCACCTACCAGGGCGAGTATTATGGCTATGGGATGGAGATGGACAGGAAAGACTGGATGAGGCTGCTTGCAGGGCTGAAGGCGGAACGCGACAGGAGGCTGAAAGATGGAAGTGACGGATGAACTCATTCTTGTGGTCCTGTCCTTCGCCTGCGGCGTTGCCAGTGCATGGATATGTCTGGAGCTCCGGATGAATGAAATCAACGCAGAAAATGATTTCCTCCTCCATAGGAAAGACGAAGCCCAGGAGTGCTGGGATGCGGTGAGGGATTACATTCACGGGCTGAAGGAAGTGGACTACGGTCATGGGTCCGTCGTGGGCGGATATTTCAGCCGTAATGACTTGGATGTCTATAAGGAGAAAATCAAGGAAATGGACATTCTGATGGCGGATAAATGGAGGTTGGGACCATGATTACAAAACTGTGCAAGGGAATCCGGAAAAGGGAAGTCATTACATCGCCGGGCGTTGGACCATACACTACCAACCAGAAAGTGACCTACTGGATTGAGTCCGACAAGAAAGGAATCATGGACAGCCAGTGGCACGAGGCAGTCTGGGAACGTTTGCAGTCTAAAGCAATGAAAAGGCATATTGATTTTGTAAGGCGGTTTATGGAAGACGGCTGGCAGGAAGAATCCGGAAAGACTTTGGAGGAAGTCATCCGGAGTATCAGCAAAACGAAAGAGAAGGATGCGCCTGTCATCCATCGGTCTGAGAAAGATATCAGCAAACTTCGGGCTAAGGGAGGCAGGACGGCGCAGGCCAGGGCAAGGGCTAGAAAGGCGGCGGAATGATGGAACTGGTATGGTTTATTGCCGGAGTATTCGTAGGGAGTATCGGGGCGACATTCACATTATGCCTATTTATTGTCAATGCTAAGCGGGGGAATGAATGACAGTTAAGGAACAGTTGATACAGGTCCGTAACCAGGAATGCATGGTGCGGGCTTATGAGGATGAACTGGGAGAGCTGAGGCGAAGGGCTTACAACATTTCCAGTCCGAAGATGGCTGACAAGGTACAGAGCAACCACCAGTCATCTCTGGAGGATATTGTCGAAAAGCTGGACGCCCAGGCCCGGAAGGTGAATGAGGCATGGGATACGCTGATTTCCATGAGGGACGAGGCCGAGGCGCTTATCAACCTGGAAGAGGATATGCAGAGACGGTGTGTCCTTTGGCGGTATTACATTCTTGGTGAATCGTGGGAAAAGGTGGCTGCAGAAATGAATTTCTCTTTGCGTCAAATTCAGCGTATGCATGGGTGGGCTCTTTCGGACGTTGAGAGAAATGTTGGCGCTAAATGTCATTGAATGTCACTAGGAAATTAAATATTATGGTAGTGTGGAATTCAGGGATAAAGAATGTCACACCTCCTTAAAAGAAGCATGCGCCATGTCAATCAGGCGCATGCTTTTTACATGGGCGCTTCGTACAGAGGTAAGTACACCGGTCTCCAAAACCGGAAAGGTGGGCTCAAGACCTGCAACGCCTGCCATATACAGGAGGAATGTTATCACGGTAAACGAGGTGGTGGAAATGTAATGACCGGCAGAGGGCTCACGGAAAGGCAGAAACGATTTGTGGATTTCTATATCGAGACTGGGAATGCTACGGAATCAGCTAGAAAAGCGGGATATTCAGAGAAGACTGCACCATGGATAGCACAGCAAAACTTACAAAAACTTACAATTCAGACTGCCATTCAGTCTCGTCTCAAAGAAATCGAATCCTCCCGCGTGGCGAACGCCAAAGAGGTCATGCAGTTCCTTACATCAGCCATGCGCGGCGAGACGAAGGAAGAAATCGTGGTGGTAGAAGGCCTTGGCGATGGGATGAGTGAAGCCCGCATTATGGAAAAGCATATTTCCGCCCATGACCGTCTCGATGCGGCGAAAGCCCTGCTGAAGAGATACCAGGATGTAGATTCCGAGGAAGCAGTTTTGCGGAGGGATAAGCTGAGGGCAGAAGTGGAAGCGCTGAAGACCGGCGGTACCGAAGATACTGAAATTACATTCAAGTTTGAAAGGAAGCAGGACGATGGAAGTTAATATAGCGGATTTCGTAAGTCCTGCTTTTGATAAGGTCTTCTATGATATTATCGACCACAAACATACTTTTTATTGGATGAAAGGCGGCCGCGGTTCTACGAAGTCTTCTTTCATCAGCCTGGTTATTCCTATCCTGCTTCTCCAGCATCCGGAATGCCATGCCATTGTTCTCAGGAAAATCGGAAGGACACTGCGACAGTCTGTATATCCACAGGTACAGTGGGGCATCGATAACCTTGGGCTGACAGGCCTTTTTAAATCGAAAGCCAATCCGCCGGAAATCAGCCTCCGAAAGACAGGGCAGAAGATTCTTTTCTTTGGCACTGATGACCCATCGAAAATCAAATCCATCAAGCTCCCATTCGGTTATCCTGGCATTGTGTGGTTTGAAGAACTTGACCAGTTCAACGGCATGGATGAAATTCGAAATCTGAATGAATCCCTGCTGCGCGGTGGTTCGAATTTCTGGGAGTTCTGTTCCTTCAACCCTCCTAAATCAGTAGACAGTTGGGTTAATATTGAGCAGATGACAGATGAACCGGATAGGCTGGTACATCATTCCACTTACCTTGATGTGCCTCATGAATGGCTGGGACAGAAGTTCTTTGACATTGCGGAGAATCTGAAGCGGAAAAATGAGATGGCTTATGAGCATGAGTACCTGGGGAAGGTAACCGGAACAGGCGGGGCCGTCTTTGAAAATGTTTCAGACCGGCAGATGAGTGATGAAGAAATTTTACAGTTTGACCATATCTATCATGGATGTGACTTCGGGTTTTCCATGGATCCGTTGGCCTTTACGTCTTTTCACTATGATGTCAAACATGAAGACTTGTACATCTTTGATGAAATCTACCAGACAAAGCTTTCCAACCGGAGAGCGGCTGACATGATAAAGCCCAGGGCGGCAGGACGCATGGTAAAGTGCGATTCTGCGGAGCCGAAGAGCATCGCAGAGCTTCGGGAGTGCGGAGTCAATGCAAGGGGTGCAAGAAAAGGCCCGGACAGTGTGGACTTTGGAATCAAATGGCTCCAGGAGCGGGCCCACATTTACATCGACAAGAGAAGGGCGCCCAATACGTACAGGGAGTTCAGCTGCTACGAATATGAGCAGGACCGGTATGGGCATTTCATTTCAGCCTATCCGGATAAGGACAACCATGCAATTGATTCTATCCGGTATGGATGTGAGGACTTAATGCCAAGGGCAAAACTGAGAATTTTAAGGAGGTGAGAGGATGGATTTAGATGTAGCGAAAAAACTGATTAACAGGTATGTCACAGGGCATGCGAACTTTCTTACAAACGATATAATTGCCGAAAGGTATTACAAATCAAAGGACGATATCCTCTTTACCAGGAAGGATGAAGATGAAACGGAAAATCCCATGAGGACCGCGGATAATCGCATCTCTATGAGCTTCTACCCTTTGCTGGTAGACCAGAAGGTGTCATATCTGTTTACGGCGCCTCCTGTATTTGATGTACATGAAGAAGCGTTGAATCAGCTGATAACGGATAGCCTTGGCGATGAGTATTCTGCGAAAGTTCAGCAGCTGGCGGTGGAATCATCCAATGCAGGAATCGGTTGGCTCCATTACTGGGAAGATGAAAATAAAAATTTCCAGTATGCGGTAGTTCCATCTGCACAGATCATTCCTGTATGGAGCAGGAAACTGGATAACAGCCTTCTGGCTGTGCTTCGTGTTTATCAGGACTATGATGAGCAGGGCGAGCTCTATGACGTGTATGAGTATTGGAATGACAGGGAATGTGAGACTTTCAGCAAGAGGGTTTCCGACACCATCGATGATGGGCTGATGTATTTCCCGGCTTTCACGGATTTCTATAATGCGGGATTCACATCTGCATCAAACAAGTACCTGCATCCCTTCGGGGCGGTGCCGTTTATTCCGTTCAAGAATAATCAGCTGTGTACCAGTGACCTGAACCGTATCAAGCCGCTGATCGATTCATATGACAAGACCTACAGCGGCTTCATGAATGACCTGGAAGATATCCAACAGGTCATTTTTGTTTTGACGAATTACGGTGGGGAAGACCTGAACCAGTTCCTTCGGGACCTGAAATATTTCAAGGTAGTTTCTACAGACTCTGCAGGAGGGGATGATCGTTCCGGTGTTTCCACGTTGACCATCGATATCCCTGTAGAAGCAAGGGACAAGATGCTGGAAATCACGAGAAAAGCCATCTTCACCATGGGACAGGGGGTGGATCCAGAACAGCAGGGGTTGGATAAGACATCCGGTGAGGCTATGAAATTTGTCTACTCCCTCTTGGAGCTGAAAGCGGGACAGACAGAAACACAGTTCCGGCTGGGGTTCAACCGGCTGATTCGTGCAATCCTGCGTCATGCGGGAAAGACTGCGGGGAACATCGTGCAGACATGGACAAGGACAGCGATCAAGAACGATGCTGACCTGGTCAATATGTGCAGTAACTCGGTGGGAATTGTTTCCAATAAAACTATCCTGGCGCACCATCCTTTTGTAGATGATGTACAGGCAGAAGAAGAACAGATGAAGAAAGAACAGCAGGAAAAGGCTGATGGTCTTGACCCTTACCACGATGAGGATGACGAAGGAGGTGAAGAATGATGTTTGAATGGCTTATGAGGTATGCCACACAGTTTGGAAAGGAATTTCCACTTCATCTTTTTGCCGACCAGAGTGAATACACCATCCGGCAGATGGTTGTGGACTGTTGCAGCCGGGGAGAGCCATATTCAAAACCTGCGGAAGCGGAACCTGCGGGGCAGAAGACGGGAAAGAAAAGTAAAGCAAAATAATTGGTTTGACGTCTCTCGAGGGAAGGTAACCTCGGTAAAAACCGGAAGGAGATTAGCATGACTATTGAAGAATTACTGGAAACATTGGGCATTGTGAAGGATAAGCAGGCAGAAGCCCGCAAGAGCATCAATGCCTTCCTGGATGGTGCCTATGTACCGAAATCTCGTTTCAACGAAGTCAACGAGGCAAAGAAGACTTTGGAAACCACGGTGGCAGACCGTGATAAACAGCTGGATGCGCTCAAGAATGCTAAAGGCGACATGGATTCCCTGAAGGCACAGATTAAAAAGCTTCAGGATGATAACAAAAAATCCGTGGAAGAAGCGGAAGCCAGAATGAAGGATCTGCGTCTGAATGATGCCATCAAGATGGCTATCCTGGACAAAGCCCAGGATGTGGACATCGTATCCGGCCTGTTTGATAAAGAAAAACTCATCCTTGGTGAAGATGGAAAAGTCACCGGCCTTGATGAACAGCTGAAAGCTCTTGAAAAAGGGAAGCCTTTTCTTTTTAAAGCGAAGAACCCTCCGAAATATGATCCGGCAGGGGGAAGCGGAAATCCGGAAAAGAATCCCTTTGCCAAAGAGACATTCAACCTGACAGAACAGGGCAAAATGCTTAGAGACAATCCGGAACAGGCCAGAGCCTTGGCTGCGGCCGCCGGAGTGAAGATTTGAAAAGAAAGAAGGAATCTTAAATGGCAGGAACTACTCTTTCCGATATCATCGTACCGGAAATCTTTGACCCTTATGTAACCCGCCGAACCATGGAACTGTCTGCACTGTTCCAGTCCGGCATTGTATCCAATGACGCTCATTTCGATGCCCTTGCATCTGAAGCAGCGCCTGTTCATAATATGCCTTTCTTCGAAGACCTTACCGGGGATTCTGAAAACGTGATTGAAGGTGCTGACCTGACTGCAGATAAAATCAGCGCCAGCAAGGACGTGGCAGTCACCATCCGCCGTGCCAAGATGTGGTCTGCTACCGACCTGGCAGCAGCTATGGCAGGTGCTGACCCAATGGCTGCTATCGGCACCCTCGTGGCAGGCTTCTGGGCCCGTGACATGCAGAAAGAACTGGTCAATGAACTGACCGGTGTCTTCGCGGCTGACACCATGAAGGACCATGTGCTGGATATCTCCGGAGAAACCGGCACTGCAGCAAACATCTCCGCATCCGTGTTCATTGACGCCCTTCAGCTTCTTGGCGATGCACAGGGCCAGCTCACTGCAGTGGCTATGCATTCTGCAACCAAGGCTTACCTGAAGAAGTGCAACCTCATCACCACCGAAAGAGATTCTACTTCTGTGGAATTCGACACCTACCAGGGCCGCCGTGTCATTGTGGACGACGGATGCCCGGTAGCAGATGGTGTTTATACCACCTACCTCTTCGGTGAAGGCGCTGTGGCATACGGCAATGGCCATCCGGTTGGTTTTGTGCCGACTGAGGTGGACCGCGATAAGAAGAAAGGCTCCGGTGTGGATTACCTCATCAACCGCAAGACATTTATCCTCCACCCACGGGGAGTTGCTTTCACCAGCGCAGTGAAGGCGAATGCGGAAACCGCATCCAGGGCTGAACTGGCTAACGGTACCAACTGGAAACGCGTATTCGAACCGAAGGCTATCCGCATCGTTGCATTCAAACATAAAATCGGCTGATGAACAAACCGTCGGAGAATGAAGAATACTGGGCCAGGCGGGCTGTTGCATTGGAGAAGGCATGGCACAAACGATGCCAGGATACAGTGGAAAAAGACCTGGCCCGGTATTATGAACAATCTCTGGCGGAAATCCAGAAGGAAATCGCCGTACTTTATGGACGGTATTCCAAGGATAACAAGCTGACTTTGAAAGAAGCCCATGCTCTTCTTACCGGGAGCGAGTACAAGATATGGAGAATGAGCCTTGAGGACTATGTGGCCAAGGCAAAAGGGGATAAAGGTCTTACAAGAGAGCTAAATACTCTTGCCATGCGAAGCCGCATTTCAAGACTCGATGCTCTGTATGCCGATACTCTGAAGGCTCTGGACAAGCTGGGGCGTTCTGCCCATGATGATATGCAAAGTTTCCTGGAGGATGCCTACAAGGATAAGTTCTACCATGGCCTGTACGATGTTTCCCAAAAGACCGGCAGGATGCCTGTGAAAGCGATGGTGAATGCCAGGGACGTGGAAAATGTCGTAGGTGCTCCCTGGAGTGGGAAGCCTTATAGCAGCCGAATCTGGGCAAACAAAAGGAAACTGGGGCAGACCATTCGGAACACAATCGGAAATGGTGTCCATCGGGGCTTATCCATCAATAAGCTGTCGAAGATGGTAGAAGATGATATGCATGCAGGGCTCAGCAATGCCCACCGGCTCGTACGGACAGAAATGAACCACGTGCAGAACCAGGCGGCTCTGGACAGCATAAAGAAAAGCGGAATGAAATACTTCCGCTTTATTGCTACCCTCGACCGCAGGACATCTGCTACCTGCAGGGCTCATGATGGACATGTCTATCCGATTGATGAAGCCTCCATCGGCGGGAATGTTCCTCCGCTTCATCCCAACTGCCGGAGTACCATTTCCGGAAGCCTGAAGGATTATGTGGAACCGGGCAATACCAGGACTGCGAGGGATGACAAGGGCAAGACTGTGCTTGTACCTCAGGGAATGACCTATCCGGAATGGAAATCTGTATTTGTAGACAAGAAGATGTCGGTAAAAGAGTGGGGAGTGAAACCTGTATCAAAAATAACTATTGCCGCAAAATCAGAACTAAAGCCCGCTACTCCTATACCTACTGATTCTAACTCGCAGAAATTAGAGCCATCTTCTTCTAAGCTACCTCTTGCGCCGCAGATGGAGAATGACGGTAATATAGAAGATAAGGGAAAAGAGACAATCCCCAAGATTGTAAAAAATCCCAATGGCAAGAATTCCAAACAAGACGAGCCATTTGTCCCTTATGAACGACGATCTTATCCGGAACTTACCAAAAATGATTTCGTTAAAATGTCACGTGCCCACAACAAAAATTTGGCAACTGATATTAAGAAGCAGATTGCCAGTCACCCGAATCCTGATCCAAACGATAGCGCGAAACTTGGATATATTGGCACACATAATTATACAATCATCAACGGCTACCTGCGTGGAGAATCATATTATGTTAAAATGATAGAAAAAGGCGATGCGGTGGCGCTTGACAATCTAAAGACTATTGAATCTATGAGAAGGGTTATATCTACTCATACTCTTGGTCGCGATTGTACTCTGTTCCGTTATGTCAATAGTACAGAACTGACTCGGCTATGGGGAATTAGAGATCCACGGCCTCCACGGCCTGACAGGAGCGCAACTATTCATAACAACTTTTTCAATCTTGTTGGCACTAAAAAATATGCTCAGCCAATTTTAGATGAGCTCAAAAAACATGTGGGCGAATCGATATCAGACAAGGCTTTTCTATCTACCAGTGTGGTTCGAGACAAAAATATCATGAAAGACAAACTTGTTCTTTATGAAATTAAGGCGCCAAAAGAAACTCATTGTTATGTAACAAAAAACAGAGCAGAAAGCGAGTGCATCCTTGGCGAAAATACCAAATTGGTAATTGAAAAAGTGGAGTATATTGGCTTGATTCAAAAGTTTGTGTTTACAATGAGGGTAGAATTGTGAGGCGATGGTTATGGATTTGGGTGATAAATTGATTCAGGACTTCCTTGATGAAAATCCGGAGCAGCTTTTAAGGGATATGGTAAGCCGCAATCCGATGGAACTTTATCATGCTTTTGAAAAAGTAGCGGCAAAGACATGGGAATTTGGAAGGGATTTTACAATTCCTATTTTTTCTAAGATGACAGAAGCTCAGATAAATAAGTATGATATGTTGAGCTCCCCAATTCGTCTTGAACGATATATCTGTGATAAGGCTCGAAAGTATGGAGAGGATTCTTTAACTGAAGAAGAACAGCGACTCACGCGATTTATGTGAGTATGTGGCTCATTGATGTTAAAGTACATCCCGAAATGGCTTATAATTTATATCAGCAAGATGTAGATGAATGGACGGGAAGCCGAGTGAATTATCAAGGGCATATCATTTCCAAGGAACAAGAAAAGAAGGGATTTTGAATGGGCAACGTAACAGGACCGTTTCACATTGGGTGTACCACTCCGCATCCGGAAGCATGCAAGACATGTGCCTTTATGCAAATTGCCCCAGATACCAGTTTTTGTGCTATGTATCCAGATGAAGACGGCGAAACGAAACCCGACAAAGTATATTTTTATGGGGGAAAAATGCATTTTTTGGAAAAGCAACAAAGAACCACTTTGGGGAGATATAGCGAAACCTGAAGATTCTTGATAGTGTTAGTCTTATATAAGCACCAGGCAGAAATGCAGGGTGCTTTTCTTATGCCTGTTTTCTGATGGGAGGCGGTGATGCCTATGAAATACATAACGGAAGAAGATGCGGTATCAGATATTCTTTCGAAGGTAGAGATTCTGAAGAAGGGAGCTCCTGACTATGACACTTCTATTGCACAGTTTTATGCGGAAAAGTTCGTGGCTGATGTCATGGATTACTGCCATCGGACGGATTTCCCGGATACTCTTTCCTATGCCGCCGCCGATCTCATCATCAAATGGCTGGGAGAGGACGAAGCAGGGGCTTCCGGTCCATTGAAATCCCTGAAACAGAATGACACGGAATTTACCTTCGCGGTGTCTGATGTTTCCGGTACCGGCTCGGCTCATGATGCGGATTTTGAAGCATTGAAGACCAAGCTGAATCGGTACCGGCGGATGGGAGGGAGACCGCCATGCGCTACGATGGCATGAAGACGCTGCTGAAGCAGTACATGTACAAGGACCGTATGACCGTTTCCCGGCAGATTGCGGCCGTGGATGAAGAGGGGGCGGATGATTACACCATGAAGGATGTTTATACAGACGTTCCCTGTCACCTGGGCATCTATGAAATCAGCATGACCGGCAAGCAGACGAATCGGGCAGATGAGATGCAGCAGAGGCTTCGGGTTGACTGCTCTCCCGAGTATGAAATCCTTGCCAATGACGTGCTGACACTCAAGACAGAGGCCGGCGATACTCTTGTCCTTCGTGCCGGAAAGCCATTCCGCTATGCTACCCATACGGAGATTAATGCTGAACGGGAAGGAGAGGATGCCTGATGGAAACCTTTGGCTTTGACCAGCTGGAAGAAAGGCTCCAGGATATTCTGAAGAAAAGTCCGGCTATCAGGGACCGGTTCGTGGCGCAGGAGGCAGAACTTCTTCTGGGCCGTGTCAAGGACAACTCCCCTGTAGATACCGGTCACCTTCGAAACGGCTGGAAAAAGACGGATAGTGAAGCCGGCTCCTGCACTGTGTATAACAATGTGGAGTATGTGGCCCATGTGGAGTTTGGGCATCGGGTCAAGACGAAAGCCGGATTCACCGGTAAGGTAGTTCCGGGGGCCAAGATGCTTCACATCGGGCTGCAGGATAGCCAGCGAACATTCCAAAAGGATGCGGCTAAAATCCTGAAGGAGCTGGTAACATGATTACATTTCGAAGTATCAAGACGGCTCTCACGAAACTGCTGAAAAGCAAATACCCTGATTACAAGGTACATTTCGACAATGTGGAAAAGTCGGATGCGCCTTATTTTTATGTCGAAATGCGGCCATCGGCAGCAACTGTGGATGGTGATGGAGTTTACTGCGACAGGAATATCGAAATAGACATTACCTTCGTTCCGGATGAGGACAAGTATGGGCGTATAGCTCGGATGGTCCTCTTCGATGTGGCAGAAGCTCTGGACCATTCCATCCGTCCGGTATTCCGGATAGAAGACAGGGCAATCACCATCCCGAGAGCTGAGATGACAGTGCATGATGACATTTTGCATTATATTTTCCAGCTGCTCTTTACCGATGCGGATATGGATGCCGCTGAATATGAGCTCATGGAAGAATTGACTCTGAATATTAACAAGGAGGATTGAACAAATGGCAAATGAAGCTGAAGTATTCGGCCTGCCACAGGTGTTGATTGATTTCAAGACTAAAGGCACCACTGCTATCAAGAGAAGTGCTCGAGGCATTGTGGTCATGGTCCTTAAGAATGAGACCACCGATACAAGCAATTATTACAAAATCAACGATGTGTCCGACATCCCTTCCGAAGGGCTCTCGGATGACAATGTAGACCTGATTAAAAAGTGTCTGCTGGGCTCTCCGCTTCGGGTGCTGGTCTACACTCTGCCCAATGCGGATGTGGCAGATGCAAAGGTGACCTTTGCCACTATCCTGGCTAAAATTGCCGGAATCAAGTGGAATTATATCTGCGCGCCGAACAGCACAGAGCAGGAACAACAGGACCTGGCAAGCTGGATTAAGAGCCAGCGCAGCAATAAGAGGAAGACTTTCAAGGCTGTGTGTGCCAACCAGGAAGCAGATAATGAAGGCATTATCAATTTCTGCACAGGGAATATCAAGGTAAAGACTTCTACCGATACCAGCGGCAATCCGATTTACAAGACCTATACCGCACTGCAGTATACTGCGAGAATTGCCGGCATTCTGGCAGGCCTTTCCCTTGACCGCTCTGCTACCTATTTCAAACTGACTGAAGTAGAAGAAGTGGAACAGTATGAAGATATTGATTCCCTCATTGATAAGGGCGAACTTCTCCTGTTTGATGAACAGGATGGTGACGGTGTAAAGATTGCCCGTGCATGTAATTCCCTCACTTCCTTCACTACGGATAAGGGCGAAGATTTCCGCTACATCAAGATTATGGAAGCCGTGGACATGATTACAGACGATATCCGTGATACCTTCAAAAAATACTATGTGGGCAAGGTTATCAATGACTATGACCACAAGATGCTCTTTATCACGGCTATCCTGGTTTACTTTGATGAAATCAAGGGCAATGTGCTTGACCGTGATGGTAACAACACGGTGGACATTGATGAAGAATACCAGGCGAACTATGCAAAACTGAAGGGTGAAGATACGTCTACCATGACTGCCATGGAAATCCGGCAGTATAACACCGGCACGAACGTGGTACTTGCCGGCAGTGTGAAGCCTGTAAACGCCATGGAAGATTTGAAGATTGTATTTACCATGTAATGGAGGGATGAATAATGGCTAGAGCTGCAGAAGATGTTAAATATAGAGGCCGCCGGCGCTGGAATGGTTCCCATGGGAAACTGTGGTGGGACGGCGAACTGCTTTTTGAAATTGATAGTTTCGAATGCAAGGTGACTGCTGACCGTTCTGATGTGCTGATTGGCAATTCCAAAGATTCTAAAATCGTTTCCCTTACCGGTTCCGGTACATTCACTATCAAGAGTGTTATCAATCGGAATATCAATGCCTATCTGGAGGAATGGAAAAATGGGCATGATCCACGCGCTACTTTGGTGGGCCTTATCGATGATCCTGATGCTGTGGATGGGCAGAAGGAACGAGTATCCATTGATAATGTATGGTTTAATGAACTGACGCTTATGAATTTCACCAAGGGCGAAGTCATCCAGAAAGAATTCCCCTTCGGATTCACTCCGGAAGATGCGAAATTCATTGAAACTGTGGAATAAGGAGGAGAAGTATGGCTGTATCTATTCAGGAACTGATTGATAAACAGGACGAAATCAAAGCGGGGAAGAATCAAACCTTTGACCTTGAAACATCCGTGGGCGTTTTCCGTGTAAAAAAGCTGACGGCTTCCAAGCTTCTTGAAGCAGGGGATATGGAAAACGGAGAAGGCGACCGTTATATCATCGTTGAATCTGTAGTGGAACCGAACCTTAAGGATAAGAAGCTGATGGATACTTTCGGGTGCCTTGAACCAACCGACGTTCCGGACAAGCTTCTGGATCCCGGGGAAGTAACCTCTGTAGCAAGAAAGATTATGAATCTTTCCGGCTATGGAAAAGATATCAAGGTCAAGGTCCACGATGAAATAAAAAACTGATTGACGGGAACTGGGAGGCGGCTACGGCCGCTTTTCTGGTTTCCAAAGGGTTTCCGCCGGATTATTTCTTCAAACTTTCCACCATGGACAGGCTTTTCTGCCATGCCGTGATGGAAAGGGAAGACCAGCGGATTGCCAGTCTGGCTGAGTTGATTATGGGAAGGAGGTTTACCGGATGAATTACATTCTCAGCGCTACCCTGCAGATGAAGGATGAGATGACTCCTGCAGTCCAGAGTGCTCAGAAAAGCCTTAATGGAATGAGAACGTCACTTTCCTCTGCTTCTAAATCGGCGGGGAGTACGACAGAATCATTCCGAAAAATCGGGAATGCGGCAAGCAGTGCGGCCCCCGCCATCGAAAAGATGCAGAGCGTCTTGAAGAGTGCCAGCAGGAATTACACGGCATCCTTCACCCTGCGTGATAGAGCAAGCCAGGTAATCAACCGGGTAACTTCCCGGCTGAACGGCTTCAAGGGGAAAACCTATACCGCCATCCTGAATGTCAAAAACAACATGGCCGGTGGGAGCGGCCCGCTGGGCGGCCTTAAAGAAAAGGTCTCCGGTGTGGCAAGCGGAATGCTCATGGGTCTTCCTGTGCAGGCGGCTGGTACCATCGGCATGGGCTATGGCGTGTTTGATGCAGTGAAGAAATACAGCGCCTTTACTGCCGAACTTTCGAATATTAAAGCCGTCACAGGTCTTGATGATGATGCCATGGCCCAGGTGAAGGCAAGGGCCTTGGAACTGGGCGCCGCTACACAGTACAGCTCAACAGAAGCGGCGCAGGGCATGACTGAATTGCTGAAAGCAGGCGTTGATGTCAAGGATGTCCTGGGTGATGCATCCCAGGCGGCTCTTGACCTGGCCGCTGCCGGCGGTATCAAACTGCCGGAGGCCGCTGAAATCATGAGCACGGCCATGAATGCATTTCATATAAATAATGCGACACATGCGGCAGATACCCTTACAGCTGCAGCCAATGCCAGTGCAACAGGCGTAGAGGAACTGCGCTATTCCCTGGCGGCAGTAAGCTCAGTAGCAGCAGGTGTGGGGCTGAGCTTTGATGATACCAACACGGCTCTGGCCGTCTTTGCAAATAATGGCTTGAAAGGCTCTGATGCCGGTACATCCCTCAAAACAATGCTGTCAAATCTGACTCCGCAGACTGATTCAGCATCAAAGGAATTCAGTGCTCTTGGTCTCATGACTGAAAAAGGAACATCCAAGTTCTTTGACGCTGAAGGACGGATGAAATCCATTGCCGAAATTGCAGACATCCTGCAGGGCGCTCTTGCCGGTATGACGAACGAAGAGAAGATGAACCACCTGTACAAGCTCTTCGGTTCTGATGCTATCCGCGGCGGTATGATTTTCGCAAGAGAAGGCGGTAAGGGTGTTCGTGATATGCAAAATGCCATGAGCAAGATAACAGCCCATGGAACAGCTGAAGTAGCCATGGACAACCTTTCTGGATCAATAAAGAAATTCACCAGTGCATGGGATAACATGGAAATCAAACTGCTTGATGGGGAAGCGGGCGGCGGCATAAAGGGCTTTGTAGATGAAATCACAGACCTTACCAGCGCCTTTGGGAATTCCCTTGATGATGGTTTCCAGTTTACGGATCTGCTTTCCATCATTGGGAACGGCATATCCGACCTGAAGAATAAGTTCCTCCAGATGGATGGTATTGGTTCTGTGCTGGCAGGTGGAGCGCTTGCGGCAGGACTGTACAAGATTTCCAAACTCACCGTGAGTGCCGTCAAGAGCATCAAGAGCCTGACATCGGTGTCCAAAGGTCTTTCCGGTGCAGGGAACATAGCGACGGCAAAAGACATGATGGTCAATGCGAATACGGTGATTGTGAATGGTAAGGTTTCTTCCGGAAACGGTCCTTCTTCTACTCCGGTGCCCGGAGTTCCGGAAAAGGGAGGAAAGGACGGAAAAGCATTTGTTGCCGGTAAATGGGTTAACCGTGCGCTGGTGGGGCTGTCTCTTCTTTCTGCCGGATATGATATCTACAACGCATCTCCGGAAGAGAGGGGAGCTACAGCCCTCCGCGCCGGCGGTCAGATTGCAGGAACCGTAGTAGGCTCCCATATAGGCGGAGCCATCGGCACGGCAATTCTTCCCGGGGTTGGAACTGTTGCAGGGGCAACCATTGGAGGGATGGCAGGAGGTTTCCTCGGAAATGTATTGGGAAATCATGCATCCGGCGGGGCAGCTGTGGTTGCATATTCTAATCCATTGGAAACCAATAATGATTCTTCTGCCTACACGAAAGGCACAGAGGCTTACACCGAAAAGGTCCAGGAACTGCACAAATCTATGTGGGATTCCGTTAAAGCTGCGGCCTCTGAGGCATTGGATAACTGCAGCGCAAGGGCTGTAGAGGCATTCAACGGCTTTCTGGATGATTCCAGGGAGACCACTGCTGCCATGGAAGATGATTGGAGTCAGACTCCTCCATGGTTCGAATCTACGGTATGGGACCCTATAGCCAATGTGGCATCCGGTACGGGGGACGCAATTGCTGATGCATTCGCTTCCGCATGGGGAACCATGCAGGAGATATGGAGCGGAGCAGCAGACTGGTTTAACAGTACTGTTGCAGCTCCCATCTCCCAAGCTGTCAGTCAGCTGGGACAGAATCGGCTGGCTGCTATCCAGGCTGAAATTGCCGGAGATGCTCCTGCCGATGCGGCGGGAACCACATTTGCATCCGGAGGGCTGACGCAGATTAACGAACACGGTGGTGAACTAATTGACCTGCCACAGGGAAGCCGCGTCTATCCTGCCGGCGAAACGGCAAGAATCATCCGGAATGAAGTAGAGAACATTTCCAGGGGAGGGAACACGGTAACTGTTACCGGAAATACCTTCGTCATCCGGAATGAGGCGGATGTAGATTCCATTGCGTATAAAATAGCGCAGGCCCTGGAGCAGGGATATGCAAACTATGGAGGTGCATGATGAAGGCATGGGGCGCTTTGGGCACCATTCTGAATGTGGCGTCCATATTGTTTGGAGGAACTGCGGCAAAGAGGCAGGTCATCCTTTCCTGTGAGACGGAAAAAATCATTCTGCCTGTGACGCCAAGGGAATATGAGGCTTCCACGGGGCAGGAAAATAAAACAGTTAACGTGGAACAGTTAGGGGAAGCTCTGGTTTTTGGGCTCCCTTCTGCCCAGCAGATTTCCTTCTCGTCCTTCTTCCCGGCAACAGTACATGACTATCCTTTTGTGGTGGGGGATGTGCAGGATCCGGCATACTTTGTAGAGAAGCTGAAAAAATGGAAAGAGAGCAGGAAGCCGGTGAGGGTAATTATCACCGATTCCCCTGTGAACCTGATGACCGGCATCATGAATTTCGATTATAGAGAAGATGACGGTTCCCGGGATATTTATTTCACGCTGAAACTTACAGAGTATAAGGACCTGAATACACCGCTTGCCAATAATAACAAACAGATTGATGGCACCACGGGGCTGAGGGACAGGCCAAGCCCATCCATAAATAACAGTGCTGCTTCAAATATGAGCAGGGCGGCGGATGTGGTTGACGTTGCCCGAAAGGCTTACGGAGACATCAACAAGTGGAGAAGGATTGTAAAGAGCAATGACCTGAAAGACCTGGCTATCAACAATGTGGATAAACTTCGTGGGCTGGTGATTAAATGATTATCCGGCATGAATACAAATCGAAAGACGAGAATGGAAATGAAAAGGTCCATAACGATGATATTACCCAGCTGATTACATCCTGCGAATGGTCCGGCTCAAGACTGCAGGCCGCAAGAAAACTGTCTTTCTCCATGGTACAGGATTTCCGTGACCCTAATCTTCCGAATCATCCGGTAGATAATGGAGACCGCATTTATGGATATGATGAAGATGGTACCTTGAGGTTTGAAGGCAATGTGTTCCGGATTGAAAGGGATGTGCAGGATTCAAAGGTAACAGTCACCGCATTCGATAACCTTTTTATTCTAAACAAGAGTAAGACAACAAGAAAGTTTACGAATATTTCTCCGGAAAGCATTGCTTCCTCCATTTGTAATGAGCTTGGAATCAAGGAAGGGAATCTCCTGTCAGTAGGTGAACCGGTTTCCTTCATCGCTGTCAGGAAATCGGGCTACCAGATTATTATGATGGCCTATACCGAGGCGGCTAAGAAGACAAAGAAGAAATATGCCATGCTGATGAACGGTGATAAGCTGGATATCGTTGAAAAAGGGACTCTTATTGAGAACTACGAGGCAAACGGCTATACCAACTCCCTGAATGAGCGGTACACCGAAAGCGTTGAAAATATGGTCAACCAGATTATGATTACAGACGCGGAAGGCAACGTGACAGGGTACAAGTCGAATGATGAGCAGATAAAGAAATATGGCATGATTCAGGATGTCTATAAGACAAACCCTAAAGCTAATGCTCAGCAGGAAGTGGAATCTCTGATGAAAGGCCCGGAACGGACAGGAGTGCTGGAGCTTTTGGGCGATTACAGGGTTACGGCTCCTTATTCCATTGCAGTAAAGGACCAGTATTTCAAAGGCCAGTTCTGGGTAAAGAGTGATTCACATCATTTCGAGGGTGGGATTCACACCATGAAGCTGGAACTGGAATTTGAAAATATTATGACAGAGGAGGCGGCAGAAAATGGCTGATAAAGTACCTACCATAGGACAGTCTGCCGGCCGTATCGTTGACCTGATGCATCAGGCAGGAAAAGATGAACAGGTGCAGATGGCGCAGATTGGGAAGGTCCTGGCGCCGCCGCCTAATATCGTGGTGGAGGTAAACAACATCCAGCTCACCAAGGAAGATGTCATCATTTCCCGGTACCTGCTTCCCGGATATACAAGGCATGTAGTAGGGGAAACGTCTTACCGCAGCGGCGGCAGCGGGGATGCTGCATATGCTTCCCATAACCATCCGGTGGATAATGATGAGACATGGACGGACACTTTGAAGCCGGGGACACTGGTCCTTGTCATTCCATTGGAGGGTTCTGCATCTCTTGAAGGAAATCAGCTGTATTGGATAGCAGATAGCGGGGTGAGGACATGAGCGAAGAATTTCCCTTCGTAGGAGCCAGTGATGCGGTCATCCAGGCGGCGACGGAGACAGAAGAATTACCGATGTTCAAGGAATTCGCCTGGGATTTCGATGAGGATACATTTCTCTATGACAAATCGGGTAACCATATCCTTTTGGAAGGCGCCGAAGCCATCAAGACATGGGTATATAAGGCGCTTTCTACAGAACGGTATACCTATCTTGCTTATTCCTGGCAGTACGGCATTGAGATTAAACCATTTATCGGCCTGGTCATGGGCGTGGAGGAAAGAATCAGTGAGTTGAAACGTATGATTACTGAATGTCTTATGGTAAATCCTTATATTCTGTCCATTGACAGTATTACCTTTAATCAGGAAGGCCGAAAAGCTACGGTTGAAGTCTCTATGACTACCGTTTACGGGGAGGTGAATGCTTAATGTATACGGCAAGAGAACAGGCGGATATTCTCAAAGAACTGCAGGATGCCAGCGAGATTGAGGCCTCAAAAATCGAAGGAACCTTTGAAAATGATGTGCTGGCGTCTAACAGTCTGGAGTTCCAGAAAATAGAAGTGGAACTGGAGCAGGCTTATAAAGCGGCTTTTGCGGAGACTTCCCGGGGCGAATATCTGACTATGCGGGCTGCGGAATTCGGGGTAGATAGGAAGGCGGCGGTGAAAGCCGTTGGATCTGTGACGGTTTCCGGAACCAAGGGCGCTTCTATCCCACAGGGGTCTTTATTTGCAACGGATGATAATCTGATGTTTGCCACGGACGATGCGGCTGTTATTCCGGATACGGGACAGGTTGATATAGCCGTTACAGCACAGACTGCCGGAATTGCGGGAAACGTTCTTGCAAATACAATTACCAGGATTCCCATGAGTATCCCCGGCGTGAGCAGTGTGACGAATGCCGGTGCCATGCATGATGGTTATGATGAGGAAGATGATACCAGTCTCTATAATAGGCTGGTGTTCAAAGTCAGACAGCCGGCTACGAGTGGGAACGTGAATGACTATATTGAATGGGCCACCAGTGTGAGCGGTGTTGGAAAAGTAAAGGTTATCCCAATCTGGAATGGTAATGGAACGGTTAAAGTTATCGTCACTAACGCCAATGGGGAGGCGGCCTCTGATACGCTTCTCCAGGCAGTAAGGGATTATATTGAAAGCCGGCATCCGGTTGGGGCTGACGTAACTGTTGTAGCTCCGAAAATCGTTAATATTGCAATTGCTCTTACTGTTACGAATGGTACCGGAAATGCAGATGCCATTAAGGACTTCATTAATAAGTATTTCGTATCAAACGATTTTGATGGAGAGAAGGTAAGCTATGCAGTCCTGGGGAGGATGATTCTTGATAACAGCGATACAACCGGAGTACTCGACTATGATAATCTTACCCTAAATGGAGGCATATCCAATATTACGGTTACCAGTGAGCAGCTTCCGAATATCAGCGAGGTGACTTTCAATGGCTGATTTCAAATTTCTCCGAGTGAACCCGGTTAATTTGGCAAGGTATCTTCCTGCTTTTCTTTATAAGGATCCGCATTTTACGGCGGTTCAGAAGACTTTACAGGATGAACATGAGAACCAGAGACTTATTCTTATTAATATAGCAAAGCAGTTTTTCGTGGCTACTGCCACATGGGGACTGGATGATTGGGAAAAGTTCCTGGGCATAGAAACGGATACGTCAATGACGGAGAAGTTTCGGCGTGAGCGGATTATTAACAAAATCAATGCGAATGATACCGTGACAACCGTATTTCTTACGGACCTGCTGAACCAATATCTGTATGATGGAAGCGGTACGGTTAATGATATTCCAAACAAATACTTTGTGGAATTCCTTTACCATGGCGGGCAGGTGACCAGCTATGAGACTCTGCGAAAGGCTATCAGGACATATCTCCCTGCCCATCTGGGATATAAGCTGATTACCATTACCCAGGGAAATACAGAACTTCATTCCGGAGGCACAGTGCAGTGTTTTCATTCGAATGTTGTTGATAGTTCTCTTACTTACCAGCTATCCATTCAGGATACTGTTCAATATCATGGCGGAGCCGTGATTCATATTTATAAATCCGAAAACGTTTTCGGGGGGGCGAATGAATAATGGCAAAATTTCCTAATTTAACAATTACCAGCGAAGGCAAACATATGCTTATTCAGGCTCAGAATGGCCATACTCTTAAATTTACAAGCGGAAAACTGGGCTCCGGAGTACTGTCAGATAGCGATGATGTTTCAAACTTTACTGATCTTAAAGCAGCGAAAATGACGCTGCCTATCGCTAATGCGGATGATTCTAATAAAGAAAAATTAGTTCTTACATTTGACGTGTCCAATAGCGAGCTGGAGACCGGTTTCATTTCTCGTGAGCTCGGAATCTTTGCGAAACTTGATAGTGGGGAAGAGACACTTTATGCCTATTCCAATGCGGGGAGTAATTATGATTACATCCCGGGAAAGGATACACCAACGGATGAGAACAGAATCGTGGTTTCCCTTGTAACATCCAGCGCGGCATCTATTGAAGTTCTGGTGGATGGTTCTATTGTTTATGTACATAAGTCGGATGTAGAAGATATGATTTCTGCTCATGATTCCAATGCCAGCGCCCATGCGAATGGTATTGCCGGCAAGAGTACAGGGCTCAAGACGGCCAGAAATCTGAAGGTGAATCTGGCAAGCGCAAATGCCCAGAGTTTTAACGGTACTGGTGATGCTACTGGTATTGGTGTAAGTGGAATTCTTCCTGTTGCTAATGGCGGTACAGGTGTAAACAACCTTGCGAATCTGAATCTGTCATCTACCATCGCAGACACCAAAACGCCAACTTCTGATACCGACACCATCCGCAATCAGCTTTCCGAACTGGCCAACCGTATCAAAGCAGCCACAGGTGCAAGTGGCTGGAAATCTAACCCTGCAACTACATTGGCTACCCTTGCCACATTGGTGTCTAACCTTGCAACTGGCAGTGATGTAACATGGAATGGTAAGAAATTTACAAATACAAAACTGGGTATCAGTGGATTGATGGATACAAATGGTTATGTCAGTTTCGGCAAAAATTTCGGCGGCTTAATTATACAGTGGGGAACTTTTAATGAAGTTGCTAGCGGAACACGGATTACACTGCCGGTTGAAACTAATGTTTATTCTGTAGTAATAACCGATATCAATACAAATAACAATCCTTTAGCCTTCGGAGTCGCAATAATAGATACTAATGGCTTTGCGGTCTATGGAAGAAGGAACAGCGGGGATAGTGATCTTTGGGGAAGATACATCGTTATCGGGAGTAGACATTAAGAAAATTTAATATCCGATAACGATGATTGAGTAGGTATCACCTGACCCGTGATTCCCTTGATTGTCTTTATCTGTAAAACGCACTTCGTTAGGAAAAATTTCGACAATCGAAACGTCATATTGCCCGACACCGCCTCGCCTCATAACGGATACGGCAGATGAATGCATTCCAGATAGTGGGTACCGAAAAGTCCAGTATTCTTTAAATCCGTTATCTGTATTATTTCCCCACTGTTCACTTAAAAATTCCTACCCAGTAACTAGCGGATGAGCCTGGCGC